>Ga0187848_10002161_pt1 | contig 15905 bp, 10 predicted proteins | sample June2016WEW_4_40_FD_132424 | JGI IMG/M metagenome (GOLD analysis project Ga0187848, IMG submission 132424) | Peatland microbial communities from SPRUCE experiment site at the Marcell Experimental Forest, Minnesota, USA - June2016WEW_4_40 | ecosystem: Environmental > Terrestrial > Soil >... | reverse complement strand
TTGGATTTCATCAACTCCAGCCGCTGCTGCTGCTCCGGCGCGATGCCGGCTTGCGGTTCAGCGGCGGCTGGGAAACGACCCAGCCAGACCGCGAGCAGGCCCAGGGACATTGTCATGGCCGCCGCGTGGATTGAACTCATTGCTTTGCCAGGTCTTATCATAGTATTGCTCCTGTAGGTTGCGGTTTGATTTGTTTCATCAAGGCCCGGCGTTTCTTTTCCAGATAAACGCCGAACACAATCAGGAAAATGCCCGAAACCAAAAACATCACTCCCGTCCGCCCCATCGAGCCGAAGAGGTCGCAGTATGCCGCCAGGATGTCCAGCGCGATGAACACCACGCCGAGGTTGACCAGAAAGGGCGAGCGCTCCTGCAGGCCCACCTGGATTTGCAGCAGGAAAAACACGAACAGCGCGATGGTGCCGCCAAGATAGCTCCAGGACTCGCCCCAAAAGGAATAGCGCGGCCCGCCGGGGTGATCCAAATGCCACCAACCGAACCAGACGGTCGCCATGAAAACCGTCATGCCGGCCAGCGCGGCCAGCCAGGTCCAGCGCCATTGCCGGGGGAGCGCGGTGAGTTTTCTAATTCCGATGGCCGACAGCACGAGCGCGCACGCGGCTAGCGCGAGGAAAAACCAGGGATGAACTTCAGATTTTTCCCAGCCGAAGAAATCCTTCCACGCCAGCGGATAAACGAAAATCAAAAAGGCGAGCAGGCCGGGCTTTTCCGTCACCCCGGCAAATTCGGAAAATCTTGTGCCGCGCAAACAATAACCCGCGCCGAGACAGGCCAGGCCGAGCAGCGCGTAGAGCAGCATCTGCCGCTCCGATCCGCAATACATCCAGCCGCCGCGTTCGTTGGCTTCGAGACCGAACCAGATTCCGAACGCGAGCAACAGCAAAAAATGCTGCGCCTTGGACCGCAACAGCCAGGGCAGCGCGGCCAGGCCAATCCACCAAAGCAGAAACGCGTTCGGCGGACGGGAGACGATGTTATAAATCTGGCCGAGCAGCGCGAGGTTGGCCAGAAACAGGCAGGAGCCGATCAGGTGCAGCGCCTCGCCGGTCTTGCGGTATTTGCCCTGAACCTCGCGCAGCCACCAGCCGCCCGCGTGCGCGCCCAGCATCAGCAAAATCCCCGCGGCGATTTTCACGCCGCGCGGAATCTCGTTCCAGTGCGCCGCGATGAGCAGCGCCAGCCCCGCCGTGATGAGCACCGCGCCGATGATGGAAACGATGGCGAGAAATTGATTGCCGCCGTCCTCCCTGAGTTGGAAGTGCTCGAGGATCTTCTGCCGCTGCTCTGCGGTGATCAGGCCGGCGTCCTCAAGCTTCTGAATGTCGGAGTATTTCATGGTTCGGCTGTTTTCTCGTCCGCACATTACCACCGCTTGCGGGGGAGTGTTAATTGATAAAACATTCGCCAACATTGACTGGCTCAATGCACGCCCCTCACCCTGAAATGAAGCCCGAAGCCCATCTGCCCTCCGGTTCCCCCGGCTTGGCAGCGGCCCCGCGGCCAGGCACGATGGTCGGCGGAAGGGTTATTGCCCCCGGCGCGGACGCGAGGCCGTCCGGTTCAGCTTCATGCCCAGCCACGAATCCATCTTGCCGTAAAACAATTCCATTTGTTCCGGCGAAAAGGCGCTGACCTGCGCCCCATGATGGCTGTCGGCCACCACGATCTTCACCGCGTCCGTCCGTCCGATCAGTTGCATTTGCGTCGCCGACCAGGCGTCCAGTTCCCCATAAACGTAGATGACATGATTGGCCTTGTACTGTAGAAAATTATAAACAAACGCCATCGTCGCCGGATTATAGACAATTTTCGCGCCGTCAGGACAAATGGCCAGATTGGACGGGTTTTTCAAAGTCTTCATGTGTTCTTTGAAATCGGTGATGTCATAATTGTAATATCCGATTTCGGTGAAGGCCTGGTATTGGAACGCCTGAAACTGCTTCTTTCCCGCGTCGGCATAATAACGCATCGTCCCCACCCGGTTGTAATAATTGGCCAGGCTCTCCGCGGAGGCGTCCGTCGGCGGGATGTTCGTCGCGTTCTGCCCGTACTGCCAGAAATAATAGGGGTATTCCAGGACGCCGTATTCGTAAGCCTCCGACAGGCCCATGGAAATGGTCCACCCCCGGCCATCGGCGTATTTCTTGACGTAGGGCAAGATCTCGTCCTCCCGTTTGAACAGGGCGATTTGGAACTCCTTTATTTTCTGCCGGGTGGCGGCGTCGCCCACCGTTTCGATGAAATGATTGATGCGCGGGTCTTCCTGGGTCACGTTGACCGGCGCGACGTAGGCCACCGTCGCGTCCACATCCTCCGGATAATAGCACTTGTAAAACAGCGCCGTCTGTCCCCCTTTGCTCGCGCCCGAACTGACCCACTTTCCCTTGTAAAGCGTCTTCAGCGCGGTGACGATGGCGTGCATGTCGTCCGCCGCATTCTTGACGGTGAGATATTCCCATTGCACCGGCGAAGGCATCGAATCCCCGAAGAACCGGTGTTCCACCGTGACCAGGTTGCCGCCGAGCATGGATTGCAATTCGCCGCCCGAATTGCCGCGAGCCGCATAACCTTCCGTTTCCAGCAGCACCGGTTTGTCGTAACCGGCATGAGAAAGGAAGAATTTTTGGTGGAACTTCGGGCCGGCTGGGTTCTGGTGGTCCAGAAGCTGCTCGAAGGTGATGGTGAAAGATTCCTGGAACGTCCCCCGGGCCGGGGTGGCACGCACGGCCACCACCCCGGGCAGCGCCTTGATCTTTTGATACAGCTCCGATTCGGTGTTGGTGGTTTGCGCGCCGCTGGAAAGGGAAACCAGGAAAAAGGCCGTCAAAATCAGCCGGAAACATTTCATACATTATGGGTTCTCAGTGCCCCGAAATTAGGACCCGGCGGCGGGCTTGTCAAATTGTTGTGCTGCCGGCGCTACGCGCCGATTTCGAGCCGCAGACCCGGCCCTGCAACAATTTAAGATTATGATCAAAATTAGCCCTCATTCTCATTAAAGCATGCATCGGGACCATGAACCTGCCGCTGCTCGCCAGACCTCCTTGGGACAACTCGTATCCGTCTCCTGTTCCCTCTCCGCTCCCATCCGATGGGAGGGGAGAGGGTTAGGGTGAGGTGAGGGTCGCGGGAAACGAGCGATTACCCAGAAAAATGAAATGCGCGCCGGCCAAAAATTAACCTTTTCACCTCCCGCTCCCTCCCTTAGAGTGCCACCCATGCAAACTGATTCTGCAAAGGACATACGCAATTTTGCCATCGTCGGCCACGCCTCCTGCGGGAAAACCATGTTGAGCGAAGCCATGCTCGCTTGCAGCGGCGTCATCGGCCGCATGGGCCGCATCACCGACGGCACCACCGTCTCCGACTACCACCCCAGCGAAAAACAGCGCCAGATTTCCACCCAGGCCTCCCTCCTCCACACCACCTGGACAGGGAAAAAGTTCAATCTGATTGACACCCCCGGCTACCTGGACTTCGTGGGCGAGGCTCTCAGCGCCTTGCGCGTCGCCGACCTGGCCCTCGTCGCCGTCCATGCCCGCGACGGCGTCGGCGTTGGCACCGCCCGGGTCTGGAACTACGCCACCGAACTGGGCATCCCCAAAATCATTGTGGTCAACGCCGTGGACAAACTCAACGGGCGCTTCGATGAAATGCTGGCGGCGCTGCGGGAGCATTACGGCGCCGGGGTTTTTCCCTTGAACCTTCCGGTCAATCCCGGCGCCGGCTTCAACCAGGCCCTCGATGTCCTGCGCAGCGAGGTGGTCACGTACGACACCTCCGACGGGCGGGGCAAATTCCGCGAGGAGGCCGCCGAGGGAGCGTTGAAGGAGACGGTGACGCGGCTGCACCGCGAGTTGATCGAGCACATCGCCGAATCGGATGACGCCCTCCTGACCAAGTTTTTCGATCAGGGCGGACTGACGGAGGAGGAATTTCGCGCCGGGATTCACGATGCCGTGCAGAAGCAGCATTTCATTCCCCTGTTTTGCACGGCGGCGGAAACCGGGGTTGGGGTGGCCCGCCTGATGGATTTCATCGCCAAATACGGCCCTTCCCCCGCGGACCGCGAGCGCCAGACCGGGCAGGACGCCAATGACGCGCCGGTCGAGGTTCGCCTGGGCGGCGACGCGCCGGTGGCCCACGTTTTTAAAACGATGGCGGAGGAGCATTTTGGCGAGCTGTCCTTCTTCCGGGTTTATTCCGGCGCGGTGCGATCCGGCATGGAACTGTTCAACGCGGACCGGAACATGACCGAACGCATCGGTCAAATCTACATTCTCAACGGGCGCGAGCGCAAGGCGGTGGACGAGTTGCGCGGGGGCGATATTGGCGCGGTGGTGAAATTAAAGGATACGCACACCGGCAACACCCTCGGCTCGGCCGCGCGGCCGGTGCGGCTCCCCAAGGTGCAGTACCCGCGCCCCACCATCCACGCCGCTTTGATCTTCAGCGTCAAGGGCGAGGAAGACAAGGTCGCCGCCGGCCTGGCGGCGCTGCACGAGGAGGACCCCACCTTTGTCCACCGCGTGGATTCGGAACTGCATCAAACCATTATTTCCGCGCAAGGCGAACTGCACCTGGAGGTGGTGGTGGAGCGGCTGCGCCGGCGTTTCAATGTCCATGTCGAGCTGGGCGAGCCGCGCATTCCCTTCCGCGAAACCATTGCCGCCCCGGCCGATTCGCGTTACCGCCACAAGAAGCAAACCGGCGGGGCCGGCCAATTCGCCGAGGTCTGGATGAAAATCGAGCCGCTGCCGCGCGATTCCGGCGTGGATTTCACCGAATCCCTCACCGGCCAGAATGTGGACCGCGTCTTTGTCCCCTCCGTCGAGGAAGGCGTGCAGAACGCCTGCCGCGAGGGCATCCTGGCGGGCTACAAGGTGGTGGACGTGAAAATTGATTTCTACGACGGCAAAATGCACCCGGTGGACTCCAAGGACATTGCCTTCCAAATCGCCGGATATTTTGCCTTCAAGGAGGCCTTTCTCAAAGCCCGCCCTTGCCTGCTCGAGCCGATCCACCAGGTCGAGGTCCATATTCCGGAGGACTGCCTGGGCAAAGTCATGGGCGACATTTCCAGCCGGCGGGGCCGCATTCTGGGGGTGGACACCGACGGCCTGTTCCAGGTGATCAAGGCCCTGGTTCCGGCCCGCGAACTTTACCGCTACTCCAGCACCCTGCGCTCCCTGACCTCCGGCCGCGGGGTTCATGCCGAAGCCTTCGATCATTACGAGGAAATGCCGCGCGACATGGAACAAAAAGTGATCGAGGAGGCGAAAAAGCGCAAAGCCGAAACCCATGTCAAGTAAAATGGTCCCCCGCGAATTGGCTGAAAATTAGAACGGCCCAAATCCTCCTCCAAGCCGGACGCGAACCGCTTTGGGGGGCACACGCGCCCCGCGTGTGGCGGCCGGCGCCCCCGCCGTCCGCAACCGCCAGTCAGTCAACGATAATTGTGTCTGGACTTTAAAAACGCCCGCCCCGCCCGCGCCTTAATGATCCCGGGCGCGCTCAATGGCGACGTGATATCTGGAAATGTCACCGGCGTTAGTCAGGATGTCATCCAGGCGCACCCCGTGAAAGGAGCAATCCTCCAGGCGGACGCCGGCGATGGTGGAGTTGGCCGTGCCGATGACGGAGAGCACGCGCGGGGTGTTCGCGGCGGTGACGTGCTGCAGGACCACGTTGCGCACCACCGGCGGGAACGGCCCGGAGTTGACCCGGGAATAAACCAGATCAATGGTCAGCACCTGGTCCTTGACGCTGCCGATGGCGATGTTGCGCATGAAAACGTTGGCAATGACGCCGCCGCGCTGGGCGTTGGATTTCAGGCGCAAGGCGCAGTTCAGGTTCGGGCTGTCCATCCGGCAGTTCTCGGCAAAAACATTGCTCACGCTCCCGGAAACTTCGCTGCCCACCACCACCCCGCCGTGGCCGTCCTTCATCACGCAGTCGCGCACAACAATGTTTTGCGAAGGGAGATGGAGACGGCGGCCATCGGCGTTTTTGCCGGACTTGATGGCGATGCAGTCGTCGCCGGTGTCGAATGTGCAATTCTCGATGAGCACGTCGCGACAGCATTCGGGATCGCAGCCGTCGTTGTTGGGGCCGTGGCTGGAAATGGCGACACCGCGCACGGTGATGTTGGTGGAGAGGACAGGATGGATTTCCCACATGGGAGAATTGGTAATGCGCACGTCCGCGATGAGCACATTGCGGCAGCAATAGGGCTGGATGAAATTGGGCCGCAGTCCTCCGCCCTCGCCGAACACACGTTCCGCCACCGGCACCCCCGCGTCGGCCTCGTCAATCAGTTTTTTGCTTCCGCCGCCCGCGCCCTGCGCCCGCAAGCCCCACCACACCTGCGCGCCGGAGCCGTCGAGCGTGCCCGCGCCGGTCACGGCGATGTTCTCCTGCCCGAAGGCATAGATGAGCGGCGAATAATTCATGCATTCCGAGCCTTCAAACCGGGTGAAAACAACCGGCAGAAATTTCGCGCGGTCGGGACTGAATCGCAACGCAGCCCCCGCGGCGATGTGCAGGTTCACATTACCCAGCAAATGCACCGCGCCCGTAAGAAACACGCCGCCGGCCACCACCACCCGCCCGCCGCCGGCCGCGTGGCAGGCCGCGATGGCCCGGGCGATGGCGTCCGTGCAATCGGTCGCGCCGTCCGCCTTCGAGCCGAATGCGGTGATGGGGAAATCGCGCGCGGGGAATTGCGGCGGCTGGATGCGGGCGAGGATGGCGGGAACGGAGTTCCACCCGGTCGCGCCAGCCGTGGCGCCGGGTTCCCTGGGCGCGGGATGCAGCGCGCAAGAAGTGACGGTGACTGTCAATAATACAATTGCGGCATGGTTTTTCATTTTAGCGGGTGATGGCCGCCTTGGTGACATTGCCATTGAGCCACCACCAGAAAGCCCGGGTGCGGGCTCCGGCGGCGGATTGGCAAACCCGGCGGCCAGCGCGTCCTCCGCCCGCGCGCACAAGCCGCCGCCCAGCAGAATGACGAACCAAAACAGTGGAATTCTTGGAATCATGCCCGAGCCTGAAGGTGTCCGCCAAACCTTGCGGCCACATTGCTTGCGTTGAGGAAACCGGGCCCATAGTTAATTCATCGGCCCAATCCCATGCTGTTTGATGCAGGTGTCTGTCTCGCCCATTAGCCGCCTTGTTTCAATTTTCGTCGTCGCACGGTATTTTGCGACAATGCGAAATACCTGCCAAAACGCTCCCAGCCCTCGTGTTCCAGATGTTCAAAGTTGGCGTAGTCAAAAATCGGCGACTTGATCTCGCGGTCGCGTGTTTTGGCTGTCATGTCCTTCAACAAACCGCCAAACGCCGCCAGCATCGCTTCGCTCCTTCGCAGAGTCTCCATCAATTCCGCTTCGTCCCGCTTTTCCCAATAACCGGCCTCATCCTTCACCGTCACCTCCAGTCCGGCTTTGCGGGAGAAATCCAAAAGGCTGATGACCGATTTGTGGCAGCGAACGAAATGGGCCGGGCCGTGCTTCCCGGCGAACTGCGTTTTGCAGAACCAACTGAACTGCCATTCCCGAGTAATCTCGGTTGAATACCAGCGAAAACTGGAATGCCCATGCGCACAACGCCACAGGCCTGGATACTTGCACAAACTCAGCGCAAGCGGTTGACAGCCATCGCCAACGTCAATGATCACGACCGATCCTTCATCAGCGCGAATTGGAAGCCGAGCAGGAGAAGGCGGGCCCGTTCCAGTTCGTCGGCTGCAACCGGCGCGAGTTTGCCACCGGGGACGACGTTGGCGAGGCGGAAGGTTTCACGCTTCTTGCCCTCCACAAACCAGCGGAACTCGAGATAATCGGTCAGCAGCAAATTGGGCATCCCGGGGAGATAGCGCTTGAGCTGATCGCCGTGCTCGTGTTCAGCGAGGTCCGCGCCGATGTTCTTGGCCTCCATGTAGCCGATGGTAAGAGGGTCGCGCTTGTGGGAAACGACGTAATCCGGCGCACCACAGGAGGATCGCTTCGGTTCGTTGGTGCAGATGACATTTTCGTCGAGCGCCTCGATCAACTCCTTGAGCGCAGGGCGATGCGTATGTTCGGTGGCATCGCCGCGTTTGAGGGCGCGTTCCAGTTTGCGCAGATATTCCGTGATCGGATCGGGTTTGCCGCCGCCCCCGTATGCGGGGGGTTCTTCGTGAAGAAAATCGGCGTCGCTCATGATGGCATGGTGATTTGTTCCAGACTGGTTGACGACCAAATTATCACTTAAAATCCAGCTCGGGCCGAAGTTGATTGAGAATGGGCGCGTCGAGGCCCGCCACCTCGGCTCTTTCCGGGCCGGGCAAGTCCAGGATCACCACTTCATTCTGGCCGGACTTGAGCCAGGGACCGGGGACATACAGGGTTTGCGCCGGGCCAATGTTCCAGAATCGTCCCAGGCAATGTCCATTGACCCACGCCACCCCTTTGCCCCAGGGGCGCATGTCCAGAAAAGTGTCGCCCGGCTGCGCCACCTCGAGGCGCGCGCGCCAAAACGCCGGCCCCGGTTTTGCCTGCGGGGCGCGGTACTTCAGACCGGCCAGCATCTTCGCGTCGAGCGGCAACTTATAGATTTGCCAGCCGGTCAACGGCGTCGCCCCCGCTGCGCCGGCCAGCGTAAAACCGCCAATCACACCTTTGTGGTCGTGGATCTCCTCTCCAAAATTCACCCGCCCCGCCGCCTCCACCAGAATGTCCAGCGTGGCCGGATTTTTGCGCTCCGGCAGCAGAACTTTAAAACTGCGGTTGCGCCGGTCCATGAACCCGGCGCGTTCGCCGTCCAGATAAACAAAGCCATAGTCATGGATGGCCTCCGCCGCCAGCGTGGCCGCCGGGCCGGGCGGCAGGGTGGTCCTGTAAACTATACAGCCGTAACCCTGGCCGTATCCCTCCATGGCCCCGGCGCGCGCGTCCGTTTTTGGGGAAGGCAGATTGGCAAAAACCTGCGCGCATTGCGTGGCGGCGGCGGGCGCGATGGTGATGACCGGGTTCTTCGGAGGCGGGTCCGGGATGGATTCGCCCGGCAGAAGATACTTGGCGAACAACTCCCGCGTTTTGAAAAACTTGCCGGTCGCCCAGCCCGCTTCGCTGATTGGCGCGTCATAATCGTAGGTCGAAGTGTCCGGCTTGAACGGATGATCGGCCCCCGACCACAGCCCGAAGGTCGTGCCGCCATGCGCCATGTAGATGCTGAAGGAGGCCCCGGCGTTGAGCATGTAATCCAAATCCCTCAGGTAATTGCTCGTGTTGCCGGTGTGATGCGGCGCGCCCCAGGTATCGAACCAGCCTGGATAAAATTCCCCGCACATGAGCGGCCCCTTGGGCAGAATGCCCCGCAAGGCCTTGAAGCCGCCCGCCGGATCGGCCCCGAAGTTGACCACCGGGAAGAGGTCCGCCCGGTAACCGTTCTTGAGATCGCCGGGTGGATTGCAGGCAAAGAGCGGCACGTCAAAACCGGCGTCGAGCAGGCTCTGGCGCACCGCGCCCATGTATTCCGCGTCCTTGCCGTAAGAGCCGTATTCATTCTCCACCTGCACCATCAGAATCGGACCGCCGCGGGTAATTTGCAGAGGCCCCAGCACGCGTCCCACCTCCTTGAGATAATGACGGGCCGCATCGAGGAAAAGCGGGTCGCGGGTGCGCAATTTCACGTCGTCATTTCTCAGCAGCCACCAGGGCAGGCCGCCCATTTCCCATTCCGCGCAGGCGTAGGGGCCGGGCCGGAGAACAACCCACAGGCCTTCCTTCTGCGCCTGCCGGCAGAACTCCGCCATGTCCGCCTGCCCGCTCCAGTTGAACTGGCCCGGCTGCGGCTCATGCATGTTCCAGAAAAGATAGGCGCACACCGTATTCAGCCCCATCGCTTTCGCCAGGCGCAGGCGGTGCTCCCAGTATTCCCGCGGCACGCGGGCCGCATGGATTTCCCCGCACCGGATTTGCAGCCGCTGTCCGTCCAGCAGAAAATCGTTCCCGCCGATGGCAAAAGTGTGTTTGGCCGGCGCGGCGGCGGGCGGCGGCGGATGAAAACATCCGGCGCTCAGGCAGAGCAAAGCGGCGGGCAGTCCGGTGGAAAGCAGGCTTTTCAGTTTCATGTCCAAAAATGATTTGGCCTGAGGAATGCAAGGCCCGGCGCGGTTTGTCAAGGACGCCAACCCGCATCCTCCTCGATTCTTTGCACGACGGACTTTGTTCCGTCCGCCCGGCCGCTCACGGCAGGCTCACGCGCAGGCGATAAAAGCAAGAGACGCCGCCGCTGGCGTTGGTAATGTAGTTTGTTCCGCCAATGACGGTCGCGATGTTGGTGACCCCCGTCCAAGCCGGACTGGACAACGTCGTTGTGGATTCCGCCCCGTAAGCCGGCGTCGTCACCGGCCACGCCACGATCACGTTGGGGCCGGCGGGAAAGATGGACAACACGGGGCCTGGAAGGGTCGCGACGGTCAGCACATTGTCATCAATAAAACTGTCGTTGTCATTTCCAACGTTCCGGTAAAAGTCCATGCTGTAAGTGATGAGCCGCGCGCCAGCGGGAATGGCATATTGATTGGAATAGTTTTGCCAGGTCAGATTGTGCGAATCTATGAAAGGCGTGGCACTGGTGCTGATCAGGTTGGTGTTGCCGTCCAGAAACGTGATGATGACGCCCGCCTCATCGCTCGGCGTGCCCTGGTTCAATCCTTGCTCCCAGAACGAGACATTGGCGGCCAGGAGGCCGGCATCAATGAGAGCGCTCGTAATCCCTTGATTGCCCGGCAGGTAAACCGTCTGGCTCAAGGTGCCTTCAGCTCCAGTGCGGCCGAAAAAATCATAAGAACCGCTGTGAGGGTTGATGCCCGGATCAAAACTGCCGTTGTCCACTCCGGGATTTGAAACACCGCCAATCACCCAATTCGTTGTCGTGCCGGCTTCGGCGCCGGGATTGAGGAGCAGGTTGGTGGTGAGCAGGTCCGCCCGGGCCATGGGCAACGACCCGCCCATTAGAAATAGAGCCAGGAATAATCTTTGCATATTGGTTTCAGGAATTGCAGCCGCATCATCGCATCTTGTCGTTGTCTTTCCGGCTGGCGCAGCCGGCTGGCCACGGAACAGGCCGGGTCCATGTTTAATCATGGCCCAATCCGCTTCAAGGTTATTTTTGTTTCCGCAAAGAGGGACCCTGGATTGCCTTTAACAGCACCAGCCGGAATTTGTGAAAGAGCACCGCAAGATATGGTGTGTTTTTTACGCATCCCTGGGGGTAGCGCCTGCGTCTATCTCATATTAGATTAGCTTGCGGCTTGAGCAGCCGCGGCTCGCCATGAAAACGTCCTTGATTTTAGCCGGCCTGGTCCTGGCGGCGTTCAGCGGGAATGCCGCCGCGGCTCGCCCGGCGGGCGTGTTTGAAAGCAACGCCGCCCTGACGCCGCAAAATCCGGTGGACGAACTGGTTTTCGCGCGGTTGAAACAGTTGGACCTTCCGCCGGCCCGGCTCTGCTCGGATGCGGTCTTTGTCCGCCGCGTCTATTTGGACGTGATCGGCACCCTGCCAAAGGCGTTGGAGGCGCAACAGTTCCTGCTCAACCGCGATCCGAACAAGCGCCGCGTCTTGATTGATCGCTTGCTGCAACGCGACGAGTTTGCCGATTACTGGGCCATGAAATGGAGCGACCTGCTGCGGGTCAAGGCGGAGTTTCCGATCAATTTGTGGCCCAATGCCGCCCAGGCCTATCACCGCTGGATTCGCACCAGCATCCAGGACAACATGCCCTATGACCAGTTCGTCCGCCAACTGCTCACAGCCAGCGGCAGCAACTTCCGTGTCCCGCCCGTTAACTTCTACCGGGCCATGCAAAACCGGGATCCACAGGGCATCGCCCGCACCGTCGCCTTGACCTTCATGGGAGCGCGCGCGGAAAAGTGGCCCACCAACCAATTGTCCGGCATGGCCGCCTTTTTCTCCCAAATCGGCTACAAGCATACCTCGGAGTGGAAGGAGGAAATTGTCATGTTCGATCTGGCCCAGACGACCAACCTCCTGGCCCGGAAGACCGTTTTTCCCGATGGAACCCCGGCCCGTTTGTCCCCCGAGCGCGATCCGCGCGAGGTCTTTGCCGATTGGCTGATTGATCCGAAAAATCCCTGGTTCACCCGGAATATCGCCAACCGCGTCTGGTCCTGGCTGCTGGGCCGGGGCATCATTCAGGAGCCGGACGACATCCGCCCGGACAATCCGCCCTCCGACCCCGAACTCCTGGCCCTGTTGGAGAAGGATCTGATCGCGTCCCATTACGGCCTCAAGCATCTCTTCCGCCTGATTCTCAACTCCAAAACCTACCAACTCTCCTCCGTGGCCGCCTCCGACAATTCCGAAGCTGCCGCCCACTTCGCCTTCTATCCGTTGCGCCGCCTGGAAGCGGAGGTTCTGATTGACGCCTTGGACCAGATCACGGGGGGGACGGAGAGCTATTCCAGCGCCATCCCGGAACCGTTCACCTTCGTTCCCGGAAACGTCCGCTCCATCGCCTTGGAGGATGGCAGCATCAGCAGTTCCTTCCTCGATATGTTCGGGCGTTCGCCGCGCGATACCGGCCTGGAAGAGGAACGCAACAACCGCCCCACCTCCGAGCAGCGCCTGCATCTCCTCAATTCCAGCCACATCGAGCTTAAGCTCGAACAAAGCCGCCTCATCCCATTCCTGGTGCAATCCACCAAAACCCCGAGCGAGATCGCCACCGCGCTCTATTTGGGGATTCTTTCCCGTTTTCCATCGGCGGATGAGGCGACCATTGCGGAAACCTATTACCAGTCCGGCGGCCTCAACCGGCGGCAAGCGACCATTGACCTGGCCTGGGCCTTGATCAACAGCACGGAGTTTCTCTACCGGCATTGAGCAGAAACACCACAACGGCCCTGGCCCGATGATAATGAAAGGCAAAGTGAAAGTATGAAAATCCAACCCAGCGCGGAGGGCGCACGCTTCCAACCGTATTCGGACCACCTGATTTCTCTGATGCGCGACAGCGCCATGTCCCGGCGCGAGGCCGTGCGCCGCGCCCTCCTCGGCGCGGGCGGCTTGATGCTGGGGCATCACCTGACCCTGCGCGCGCTGGCCGCGGCTCCTTCCGCCCAAGCCAGGGCCAAATCGGTCATCCAAATCTGGATGTGGGGCGGCCCGGCCCACCTGGACACCTTTGATCCCAAACCGGAAGCCGGCTCCGATTATTGCGGCCCGCTGGACAAGCCCATCCCCACCAACGTGGACGGCGTCAGAATCTGCGAACTCATGCCCCTGCTGGCCAAGCAGGCCGACAAGTATTCCATCATCCGCAGCATGACCCACGGCAACAACAGCCACGAAACGGCCTCTTACATGGTGCAGACCGCCCGCGCCGCGGGAGGCCACGATGTCTTTCCCTGCTTCGGCGCCGTCGTTTCCCTCTTCAAGGGCTACAACGGGGAGTATCGCGGCTTGATTCCCCCTTACATCGTGCTGACCGAACCGCAGGGGCGCTTTCCCGAAGAGGGCTTTTTGGCTTCGCGCTATAAACCCTTCGCCACCGGGGGCGATCCCGCCAAAACGCCCTTCGCCGTCGAAGGCGTGGTCAGCGCCAACATTTCCGAGCAACGCCAGCGCGGCCGGCGCGAATTGCTCCACCAGTTGGACACTCTGGCCCATGCCCTGCCGGGCAGCGCCGAACTGGCCGCCTCCGCCCAATGTGAGAAGCAGGCCTATGACCTCATCCTCGGCGATGCCGGCAAGGTCTTCGATCTGGCGCAGGAGAAAAACGAGTTGCGCGATCGCTACGGCCGCAACACTTTCGGCCAATCCTGCCTGGTGGCGCGCCGTCTGGTCGAACGCGGCGTTCCTTACGTTACCATCAACTACAAAGGCGGCTGGGATACCCACAAGGACAATTTCCAAACCATGCGCCGCCGCGTGCCTGAAATGGACAAAGGCATGGCCGCTCTCCTCCAGGATTTGGCCGACCACGGCCTGTTGGACAAGACCATCGTCTGGTGGGGCGGTGAGTTCGGCCGCACTCCCAAAGTCATGTGGGAAGCGCCCTGGAACGGCGGGCGCGGCCATCATGGCGAGGTCTTCTGCGCCGTGGTTGCCGGCGGCGGTTTCAAGGGCGGCCAGGTGGTCGGTTCTTCCGATGCCAAAGGCGAACAGGTCAAGGAGCGCCCGGTTTATCCCTGCGATCTTCTCGGCAGCATGTATCAACTGCTCGGCATTGATGCGGAAGCCAAATTGCCCCATCCCCAGGGTTTGGATGTCCGGGTCACCCCCTGCGCCGCCGATGGCCTGGCCAGCGGCGGACTCTTGAAAGAAATCATGTGAGCAAACAGCGGGCGATAAGGCGAATGAAGAACCTGTTTCAAATAAAGCCACCATCTTGGGTGGTAGGGCGCGCACTCCGTGCGCGCCGCGGCGGCCAGCGGAGTGCCCGCCCTACCTTCAATGCCCTGTCCAAAACTCTTAATCCTCATCTTAATCTTAATCCTAATCCTGATCTTAATCTCCACAGTGCCCGCCCAGTCTTTCCCCAACCACCCCATGCCATCCGGTTGCTGTGGCGCAATCATTTCATCTTGACTCTCGCCGTCCTGTCCCTCGCCCCCGCCCTGCGCGCCCAGCAGCAATTCACCCCGCATGTCGGCTATGTCTTTCCCGCCGGCGGCCGCCAGGGCGCTTCCTTCGAGGTCAGAGTGGGAGGGCAATATCTGGGCAACGTCACCAACGCCTGCGTTTCCGGCGCGGGGGTCCAAGCTGCCGTGGTGGAATACATCAGGCCGCTCACCCAGCAGCAGGTCAATGATTTGCGCATGCAACAGAAGGTCCTTCAGGACAAACGCGCCGCCGCCCAAGCCGCCAGGAGCGGCGCTCCGCCCGTCGCGGGGCAACCCCGCCCCACTTGGACCGCCGAGGACATGAAGGCCATCGCCGAAATCCGCGACAAACTCGCCCAGTTCCAAAAAAGAATGGCCAATCCGGTCATTGGCGAAACCGTCACCCTCAAGATCACCATCGCTCCCGACGCCGAGCCGGGGGAACGGGAGCTAAGGCTCGGCGCGCCCATGTCCTTGTCCCAGCCGCTGGTCTTTTGCGTCGGCCAACTGCCCGAAGTCAACAAGCCCGAACCTCCCGTTGGCGCCCCGCTCCCAGGCCCCAACCGCGACGCCAACCCCAATGCCCAGCGCGCCGCCCCGCCCGTTGAACCGCGCCTGGTCCTGCCCTGTGTGGTCAATGGCCAGATCCTGCCCGGCGGCGTGGACCGTTACCGCTTTGAAGCCGGCAAAGGCCAGAAGCTGGTCATCGCCGCTGCCGCCCGCGAACTCATGCCCTATCTGGCCGACGCTGTCCCCGGCTGGTTTCAAGCCGCCATCTCCCTTTACGACGAGCAGGGACATGAACTGGCCTTCGCCGACCATTTTCGTTTCCATCCCGACCCCGTTCTCTTCTATGAAATCCCAAAAAACGGCGAATACATTCTCCAGATCAGGGATTCCATCTACCGTGGCCGCGAGGATTTTGTCTATCGCATCACCGTGGGTGAAGTCCCCTTTGTCACCGGCATCTTCCCGCTCGGCGGCCCGGCGGGCGCTCAAACCACCGTCCAAGTGACTGGCTGGAATCTTCCCGCCACCAACGTGGTCGAGGATGACCGGAACGTTGCGCCGGGAACTTACCCGCTCTCCGTCCGCACGGAAACCAATGTTTCCAACCACCTTCCCTTTGCCGTGGACAATTTGCCGGAATGTTTCGCGCGGGAAGGAAACCATTCGCAGGCCACCGCCCAACCGGTCACTCTTCCCGTCATTGTCAACGGGCGCATTGAGAAACCGGGCCAGTGGGACGTCTTCCGCTTCCAAGCCCGC
>Ga0187848_10002159_pt1 | contig 15916 bp, 9 predicted proteins | sample June2016WEW_4_40_FD_132424 | JGI IMG/M metagenome (GOLD analysis project Ga0187848, IMG submission 132424) | Peatland microbial communities from SPRUCE experiment site at the Marcell Experimental Forest, Minnesota, USA - June2016WEW_4_40 | ecosystem: Environmental > Terrestrial > Soil > Wetlands... | reverse complement strand
GGACGGGCCGTGGGCCCGCTATGTCCACGAACCCGACGGCGGCGGTATCGGGACGGTCCGCTGGCCGCGGCTGGTGCCGCGCGGCCCGGATTGCACGGCCAGCCTGAAGACCCGCACGCTGACGAACCTTTACAACCAGCGCCCGGCCTGGCTCGATCTGGCCCACCAAAAGCTCGACGCCGCGGTTTTCGCCGCCTACGGCTGGGACCCGGACATTTCAGATGAAGAATTGCTCGAACGCTTGCTCTCGCTAAACCTTCGGCGAGCGAGTGCCGAGGCTACCTAATAAGGCGGTAGGCATGAGCAGAATGCAACGGGTGTGCTTTGTTGTGGGCGAGAGACCGCATTGCATCTGGCTGGCCGACCCGATCGGAAGAAACGTTGAATTCCTGAGAAGCCTCGACTCGGGTTACTTTGAGTACCTGGCGAGGCTTCACAGCGAGCAACTAGCCGGCGACTCCCGAATGGCGGCGGCCATCGCTTTGAGGTTGGCTTACTCCCAGGCGATGGAAACGCTGTTCGCGTTGCTCTGCGCCACCGTCCAGTCGCCAATGTGCGTGTTCGGGTGGCTGGGACGATACAGCAACGGGGAGCTGCGGGCAACGGTGGAAAAAATCTCGCGCGGCGACGATCTTATGACGGTCGTGCGCGAGAGGCCTGTCACGTGGGAGAGCCTGTCGCAGAGGGTCCACGCCGGGGTGATCGCGGGTGACGAGGAAAAGCAATCGTGGTTGGTGGCGGGCTACGAGTGCGCTTGGGCACGGCTCGCGTCCGATTTTCTCGATGCAAAGGTTAGGGACGAATACAACTGCATAAAACACGGATCTCGCGCAATACCGGGCGGGTTCAGTTTCAAGTTCGGGGAGTGGGCCCCCGCCGGCAGTGAGTACGGATCGCGGTTCTTCGCGGTCGAGGAGGTTGAGAAGGGCTCGCACAACTTCTTTGTCCACCTTAACGGCCTCAACTGGTCCCCGGTCAAGCTCGCCGAGCGCCTGCACCTCATTTCCGCGTCGATATCGAATGTCGTCAACTGGCTGTTGCTGCTTTTCGGGCAGCCCATAACCCCGGGGGTGTTCCGATACCCCGACGACCCCCAGGGATTTCAATCGCCGTGGGATGACGGAATTCAGGCAACCACGATGGACTTTCGCTACGGGTTCGTCAAGTCGAGTATCCGTCTGCTCTCACGCGATGAGATACTTGGCGAGTACCGCGAATACTCGATGCAGTATCGGCCTGAGCCCGGGGGAGATGCGGCGTCCGGGCCGCCGGTTGCGCGCCCCAGCGACTAGCGCGCGGGACGCGCGCGGTCTCTCGGCCGTGGGTGGTGCCGCGCGATGGCGTGTGGGGTGGGCCGAGCCCTAGAGGCCCCACCAGCGCTCTTGGTGAGTCTCGCAGGACTCGACCCACCCTACTGTCTCTTCCGGCCGATCCTTCATTGCGCAAGTTTCTCCTCCACCTCGCCGGCCAGGGCGTAGAGCGTGGCGTTCCGCTCGCGCCAGTCCGAGCTTTGCTGCCAGGCGTGTCCCGCCACCCCGTTCTGGAACCACCACATGTAGGGCGAGTTGTAGGCGTGCGGGGCCGTCATGTATTCGGCCACGCCCCGCAGGTCGCAGAGCACCCGCCGGTCGAGCAGGGCCTGGCAGCGTTGGGCCAGGTCCGGCCCCAGCTTGTCGCGCCGTGCCGGGTCGGTCAGCGCCTGCTCGATGAATATCCTGGCCTCGCACTGCTGCACCCCCTCGCGCATCTGCTCGAAATGCGCCGTGGCCACCGCCCCGTCCGGTCCCGGCGCCAAGAGCGAGCAGCACAGTTCCAGGTTGGGCCAGACGCTCCAGGGGTAGCGATCGTAGACGCGGAAGGTGCGGAGGCCGGCCTTGTTCTTCAGGACGAACCACATGTCGCCTCCCAGACGCCCGAAACCCCGCTGCCCTCCCGCCAGGGTGATCTCCGTCATCGCGCCCCACATGCTGCCCGGGAGCATGTCCATCTCGCCGCGACTGCCCGGACGCAACAACTGCTGCGCCCAGATGACCGGCTCTTTCTTCCAGCCGTAACTCCGCTGCTTGGCGGGGTCCGGCGGGCGATTGACATCATGGATGCTCGTGTTGTAGCCCACCTTGATCGCTTGTCCGGCGACGCGCTTGACCGTGAAATGCGCGTGCGACACCCAGGGCAGATCGCCGGTGACGTCTTTCCAGTAGGCAAGCTCCTCCTTGCGGGCGCGGACGTCCGTGAACCACCCCAGCATCATGGCGTCCTCGAGACGCCGCTTCTTCATCCGCTCGCGCAGTTGCGCAAACAGCTTCGTCCAGTTCGCCTTGCAGTTCTCGTCCGTGAAGTAGTTCGGGAACTCCGTCCGCTGCAACTTGCCGGTCGCCGTGTCGAGCGTGGTCACGAAGGGGGCCGTCATCCGATCCTTGTAAGTCCGGCTGATGTACCCGGGCATGTCGCCGTGGGATCCGCCCACCGAAACGTCCTGCGAAGGCGACATGAACATCTCCCAGACGATGAAGCAGACGATGCGGGGCTCGCCCAGGTTCTTCTGGACCACGTCGAGGTACTTGTCCATCACCGTGAAGTCGAAGTCGTAGCGGCTGCCGCCCTTATCGACCCACCGCACGATGGATTGCTCGTTGCCCAGGTTCGTACAACAGACCAGGGGCAGGTACACCACCTTGCTGCCCACCTCGCGCATCAGGCGGAACGAGCGGGCGATCAGGTCGAAGTGCTTGTCCGACCAGGCCGGCACGCCGTACTCCAGTTGCAGGGTGTCCGGAGACTGCACCATCTCCGTCCAGGTCTGGAATTGATCGGGGTCGGAGAGCGTCCAGCCGGCCACGTTTAGATCCACCGGGACCTCCACCGCCTCCTCCCCGGCACAGGTTACGGTCAGTTTGCCCGTGTAGCGGCCGGGCTTCGCGTCGGCGGGCACCTTCACCGTGAGCCAGACGGGCGCCACCGCGCCCGCCGCGTCGGAGGCCTGCGCCACCTCGTACTCCTCGGGCGCCACGTCCAGGAGCACCTGTAGCGCCTCGGCCTTTCCCGCCGCCCAGCGGCTGCCGGGCAACTGCTTTCCCGATCTCGCCCCGTAGGCCGACTCGTCGACTCCATACTCCGCCCCGCCCGGAACCGCATACCGCACCCGCATCGCCGAGGCCGGGACGACTCCGGCGGGGCCGCGCAGCTCGCTGGGGACCGCTTTCAATCCCCGTATCGCCGTGGCCGACGCCACCACCACCTTGTCCGAAAAGATGCCGTTCCGCACCCCGCTCAGCGCGAGCGGGCGGAGCGGCTCGCACGGATCTCCCCGGTCCAGCCGGAAGTCCGTCCGCAGGAGAGAACTGTTCCACACCTGGATTGCCGTGCGACCGAGGTTGGATTCCACGCCCGCTCCGGCCACCTTCAACTCGACCCCTTTCAGCTCACAGGTGTTCCAGGGCATGTTGTACATCGGTTCCCGGTTCCAACAGAGCGACTTCTGCTGGTCCACCACTTTGTGATAGGGAGCGCGGAGAATATCTAGTGCCAGCACATTCACCCCCTTGCGGAGAAGCCGGGCCGGGAGCTCGACCTCCAGCGTGCGCTCGCCGAGCGCCATTCGCCGCAATGCTTCTTCGCCGGGTTTCTTGGCCTTCACCAGATTGGCATTGACCTTGCCGTAAGCGCCGGGCTGCACCAGGATGCGTCCCTCGGGGGCCAGCAGGGCGCCGTCCGGCCCCTGGAAGGCCTCGACCGGGTAGACCTCCGCCAAGCGGGCCCCCTGCGGCAGATGCTGCCGGGCGACCTCTTCACCGTTGAGGTATACCACCACCCCGCCGTGGTAGCTCAAACTGAGCTTCAACGACTTCACCCGGGCCGGGTCCGCCGCGCGGAACTTCCCCCGAAAACACGCCCTCGACACGAATGGGGCGCGGCACTCCATTCCGACCGGCCCCCGCAGCCACTGGGCGTCGTCGAACTCCGGCTTCGTCCAGGCCGCCGGCGGCTGCGAAGTCTCGCCGTTGAGCCAGTAGTCGTCGTCGCACTTGTACTCCGCCGCCTTCACGCCGTCGTCAAAGGCGATCTCCGGAGGCCGGAGCACGCTGAACATCCGCCACGAGCCGTATTGATCGAGGATGACGTTGCCGGTTTCCTCCTCCGCCGGCGCCGGGGCCACGAACAGAAACAGCGGGAGCAGTGCAAAGCCCGCTTTCAGCAAGCGCATGGTCTCTTCCTTCCCTCGCCTGATGTCGATCTGCCACGTAGCTCAAGATAGTCGCACGGGATGCCCCTGTCAAACCATGGGAGACGATGTGGTTCACCCTGTCTTGCTACCCGAGCGGGTGGGGAGTATACTTAGGTAGTTTACTGTGAGGAAGAGGTCTCAAGCTGACGAGCGAAACTATGGCGACTCTTGAAGAAACGCGCGTGCCGGATCATGTGCCGTACCCGCACATCGTCAAAGAGGAAGGCAGGCCCGCGCGGCTGGCGAGCACGCCGCGGATGAGGGTTTCGCACCTGGTTATCGAGTACTTGAATTGGGGTTGGTCGCCTGAAGAGATGTGCCACCAACACCCCGTTCTCGCCCTGTCGGAGACGTACGCGGCGATGGCGTATTACTTCGATCATCAGGCCGAGATCGACGCCGAGATCGAGGCGGACGACAAGGCGTCCCAGGACGCGATGGCCAAGGTGGCGCCTTCCCCCGTGCTGGAGCGTTTGCGGACGTTGAGGGCGCGCTGAATGGCGATCGCGCTGTATTTCGACGTCAACATTCCCGACGCCATTGCCGTACAACTTCGCCGCCGCGGCGTCGAGGTGCTGACTGTCGTCGAGGATGGCAGACGCCGACTCCCGGACGACTTGCTACTGGAGCACGCGAGGGAACTGGGGCGAGTTGTGTTCACGTTCGATGTCGGCTTTCGCCTGATGGCGGAGCAGTGGCAGCGTGACGGGCGGCAGTTCGCCGGCCTGATCTTCGGGCGCGAATTGGGCGCCACCGTCGGCCAGTTCGTCAGCGACCTGGAACTGGTTGCCTTGGCATCGGAGCCGGAGGAGTTCGCGAACCTCGTCCTCTACCTGCCGCTCACTTGATTGCCGGCACGCCCTTCTCGTTGGGATGTGGCGCTCCGTGCTTTGCTCGGTAGCCGCGACTGTACACCTCGTGATCCTCCCGAGCCAGCCCTTTCTACCTCGCCGGCCAGGGCAAAAAGCTCCGCCGTCCGCTGCTGGTAGCCCGAGCCGAGGAACCAGTTGTGCCCGGTGACGTTGGGATGGCTTCTCCAATTCTGGGCGAAGCACGTGGTTTCCCAGCCGTTCTTGCTGCCCGGCTTCCCGTAGTAGAATTGCAGATTGCTCAGGCTGAGCCAGAGCATCATGTGCCGCGCGCGGAGGTATTGCTCACAGCGATTGACCAGGTCCGCCCCCAACTTCGCCTTGTGCCCTTCGTCCAGCAGTGCGTGCTCGACGACGACGAGTGCCTCGCACTCCTCGACGCCCTCGCGGAGGGCCTCCATTTGGTTCGTGGCCACCGCGCCGCCGGGCCCCGGGGCCATGATCGCCTCGGGGATGACGAGGTTCCGCCAGTCGCTCTCCGGGTAGCGCTCGTAAGCCCTGGCGGTGCGTTTGCCCTTTTTGTCCTTGATCACCTTCCAGTACTCGGCCCCCAGCCGTCCCGGACCTCGCTGCGCGCCGGTGATGCACACCTCGGCCTGTTGTCGCCACCGCGTACAGGGGTCGCTCTCGCGGCTCCAGCGATCGAACTGCGACCAGAGCGCCTTGCGGTTCCAGCCGTGGAAGCTGTCGATGATTCCCTTGCCCCGGCCATGCTCGTTCGCACCGTCGTCGGAGAACCGCACGTCCCACACCACGGCCTGGTAACCGATCGGGGCGAGGTCGTACAGGAGCTGGCCTTCCGCCGGCCCTCCGTGCGACTGCATCGCCCAGGGCATTCCGCCCGTGATGTCCTGGAAGAGCTGCACCTCCTGCTTGGTGGCCCAGGTGTCATGGAGGAGTCCCAGCATGGCGATCTTCTCCATTCCCCGCTGCTTGAGACGCCGGCGAAGCTCGTCGAACAGCGGCTGCCAGAGCGGCTTGCTCGCCGCCGCGTCCAGGTGCGGGGGCAAGACCACGGTCTGCTTTCCGGCCGCCCCGTCTGCCCCGGCCGACTCCACCGTGACCATCGGACCGGTCCCGTACTGCCCGCCGATCTGTTGCAGGTATTCGAGGTGCGACCGCACCCGGAAGGCGTACCCGTGGGGGTTCTCCATCGCGGATTTCGGCAGCATGTACACGTCCCACGCCACCAATACGAGCAACTTCGGCCGCCCCATGTTCTTCTCGGCCACGTCCAGGTACCGCTCCATGGTGGAGAAGTCGTACTCGTAGCGGTCCCCCTTCTTGATCCAGCTGACCATCGACTCTTGGTTGCCGAGGTTCGAGTGCGCGATCAGCGGGACGTACACCGTGCGGCTGCCCGTCTCGCCGATGAGCTTGAACGAGTTGGCGATCAGCTCCCAATGTCTCTCGGACCACAGCGGCACGTGGTACTCCAGCGCCAGCGTGTCCGGACACTGGATCATGTCCACCCACGTCCGGTAGTCCTGCGTCGAGGGCAGCGTCCAATCCGCGACGCGGAGTTCCAAGGGCGCCTCGATCGGCGTCCGGCCCTGCGCCTCGATCTTGACGGCCCCCGTGTACTTTCCGGCCCCGACGCCGGCCGGTACCTTCACCGTCAGCCACACCGGCACCACGGCGCCGGGCACGGGCGTCACCGTTTCCGGCAGGTTCTTCTCCCGGTACCACGCCGTCACGAGCGGTCTCGGTGTCACTTGCTCCGGGGCCTGCGGCGACAGGGCATTGAACTGCACCGCGTTATACTTGACGTACGGCAGCAGGTAGTTCAACCGCGTGTTTTCCCGCGGCTGCTGTTGGCCCCATTCCATGCCGTAGCGGATGCGGACCGCCTCCGCCGGAATGCGTCCCGCTTCGCCCAGCAGGTCCCCTGCCGTGGCCTTCAGGCCGCGGATCGGCTGCGGGGATCCCACCAGCAGCTTCCCCGAGAATAGCCCGTTCCGCGCGGCCCGAATGGTCACGGGACGGAGCGGCTCGGCCGGGTCCCCGTAGTCCAGGTCCATGTCCACCGCCAGCGGGTCGGCCGGCCAGACCTCGAGGCCCTCCGGCCGCACGGTGTTGGGCACGAGCCCCGCCTGCCGGGATGCCCTGAGCCGGACCTGTTTCACTTCGCAGGTGTTGAGGTTGTAGACGTCCTGGCCGGTCTCCGCCCCCTCGCGGGGATACGGAGCACGCACGATCTCCAGCCCCAGGACGTTCATCCCCTGTTTCAGGAGTCCGGCGGGGACCTCGTAATCGGCGAGCTTCCGCTCCCCGCCGCCAGGCGGTTCGGCAAGCTGCCGACCCGCCCCGACGTGCTCCCGGCACACCTCCTTGCCGTTGAGATAGACGATGATCCCGCCGTTATACGTTGCCGAGAGCCACAGTCGCTTGACGGCCGCCGGGTCGGTCACGGTGAACTTTCCCCGCAGACATGCCCTGGAGAGAACCGCCGTTTTGGGGACGAGCGTCAGCGGTCCACGGTGCCAGAAACGGTCGTCAAAGTCGGGCGTCATCCAGTCCGCTGCCGCGGGGGGCGTCTCGTAAGACATCCACCTGCAACTCAGCGCCGCCTTCTCTCCCGTTTCGAGTACCGGCGGCGCAAGCCGGGCGTGCATCCGCCACACGCTCAGCGTGTCCAGCACGGCCACGCCGGGCGTTGCGCTCGCTTGGGCTGCCCGGTCCGCCGCCGTGCCGGCACGCTGGGCCGCTGCCATCGACCCCGCGGGCACGATGCACAGCACCCAGACCGCGATGCGACCGGTCCTGACGTCCATCTTCGGTGCCTCTCTATTTTCACCACGCCGCCGGGCCTCTCGCGGCGCCCAGCCCTTGTGGATCAGGATAGGCGGACGAGATGCAACTGTCAACGAGCACGAAATACGTACAACTCGTCTGCGACTATGGCACGACGATAGCGCCTGCCTTCATCACGGCACGCATGGCGGGGTTCGTGGTCCAGTCGTGAAAGCGGGGGTCGGCATTCCACAGGCCGTAATGGTCTTCGAGTTGGGAGCGGAGCGGGCCGTCCGCGAGCACCCGGCCCTCTTTCATCAGCCGGACGTGGCCCGCCACCTCGCCAACACTGGCAAATACAGCCTCGACGGTGATGCCGTCGGCAACGAAGCGGACGCCGGTCCGGCCGGCACCCTCGATTGAATCCACCGGAAACATCTCTTGGGCGCGGTCCGCGGTGGCCCAAAGGACGTGCAGGAACAGGTCGCTGGGGCTCTTCACCGCGGGCTCGACCTCCACGCGCCACCAGCCGATGCCGATCTGCTCCTGGTAGTCCTTCGTTCCGACCTCTTTCCACCACCGCGGATACATGTCGTAATTCTCGCCGTTGACCTCGAACTGGTGGCCGGGTCCGCCCAGCACGCGGATGACCGCCTTGCGTGGCAGCACGGTTTTCGAGAACAGCACGCTGCCGGCGTGGGCCGCGCGGAGCGTGTCGCCGACGGCAAGAAAATGGCCCTCGGGGCCGAGCGAGCGATCGGGCCGGAGCCCGCCGTCGACGCACGTCGGTTGCTCCATCACGTGCAGGTACCACCGCTTGGGATCGTTCGCCTCGACGGCCGTGACGCGGTCGAAGATGACGATCGCACCGGGCCGGACGTACAGCAGTTGCCGGGTGAAACGGCGGACGCGGCGGGGCGAGTAGCTGCGGGCGGCGTCCCCGGCCACGTAACAGTGGGCGGGAGCCGTTTCGTAGGCCACGATCGTGCCCGCCTGGCGCGTGTAGCGGTTCTCGTAGTTGACGGGAAGGCCATACGCCCGCAGCCAATCGTCCGGCACGCGCGAGACCTGCCCGCCGCACACCGAACGAGAGAGGCCCTGGATGTCCTCGGTCCCCACCGTGAGGCTGTTGTGGGCGATGGTCTGGGCGAAGTACCGCTCGTGGTGCCGGCCGTCGGAGTACTGCGTCTGTTCGGGGTTGTTCAGCCCGCGCGTGCCGCTGTCGCACGCCAGGTAGCCCTGGCGGTACACCACAAAGGCGTTATTGTCCATGTGGTTGCGGCCGTCGCTCTCGAAGCGGCCGCAATGGAAATGCACCCAGGTGGCGTCCTTCCCCCAGTCGCTCCGCATCGAGACGTAGCCGCGGGTCTTGAAGAGCATGTCTTCGGGAAACCGGTCCGGCGGGAGTGCGGGCACCTCCGGGTCGAGCCACAGGACCGGCCCCCAGTGGCCGTCCAGGATTTCATAGTCGTACTTCCGGCGAACCACGACGTTTTGGTTCCACCAGCTCGTCAACCCGCACTTCCACAGGCTTTGCGGGATGGAAGTGAAATCGCAGGCCCCGGTCTCCTCGGGATAGCCGTTGCCGCCCCAGGAGTTGATGCCCACGTTGGCCGTTGTGGTCCGGCCGGGCGGGTAGTGATAGATGTAGTAGGGGGCCATGGCTTTGGCCCAGACCAGGCCGTCGAACCAGTTTTCGCCGGTGGCCGCCCGCCAGGCTTGATAGGCGCCCATCGTGCCCACGTACTCATGCTGTCCGATGTAGCCGTGGGAGTTGTCGTCGCCGCCGCGATCTTCGGCCCAGCGATTGAGATGGACTTTCCGCGCCAGGCACCAGCGGTGCAGCTCGGAGAGCGTCCGGGCGACGGTGTCCTCCTCCAGGCCGCTGCCGCAGAGGGCCGCGCACTGGATGAACCGCGCCGCTTCGCGGTACGGCTGCTTGACAAAGGCCAGCATCTTCTGCTCGCACTCCCGGCGCTCGCCGGGCGTGAGCAGATCGTAGCACAGGTCATAGCCGTAAGCCCCCTCGGCGGCGTAGACGCCGAACGGGCTCTTGAGCACCGCGGCACGGCAGGCCGCGCCGTATTCCTTGCGGCCGGTGATCTGGTAGAGGATGCCCAACGGCACCTGGGCGGAAAGGACGCGCGTGCTGCCCTTGGCCAGTCCGTCATCGACCGTCCTCTTGAGCTGCTGGTAGATTTCCCGCAGGCCCGGCTTCTCGATCCGCCCGCGGATCTCCGCAAGCTGGGCTTTGCCGAACAACAGACGCGGATGCTCATTCCGGGCCAGCGGGCAGTCGGCGGGAACCTCAACGCTGCCGATGCGAAACATGCCGGCTGCGGCGGAAAGCGGCTTGGTCGGGAAACCGAGCAGCAGGCCGATCAACACGGCCAGTCGCAGCAGGTAGTGGTCGGCTTCCATGTCGTCTCTCCATGTTCTTGGGGACGAAAAAGGGGACTGTCCCCTTTTCCCCTTCTTGTCCTGGGAGCATTCGCCAGTCGAGCAGATTATACCACGCACGTATGCTCCGGCAGCAACAGCCGTATCGCCTTGTCGGCCAAGTGTCGGCGCTCGGGGGGCCCGCGCGTGCTGACACTTGGCCCCCTGCCGGTTATGCTGGGCGGCACCCGGCACGAAGTGTTCTGGGACGGCTGTGCCGGCCGCCAGGTCTACGCCACCATCGAGTTCGCGCAGCCCACGGACGTGCGGGCGATCACCGTCTGCGAGAACCCCAAGTTCCCGGCCTCGTGGCCCACGCAGGGGCTCATCCGGCTTTGGGACGAGAAGCTCAAGCAATCGAGTCTTCAATCCTCTGCGGCACGAAGCCATAGCGCCTGATCGTTGCGCCGGTCGTGTTTCTTCCCGGCTTCGCCGGGGTGGTAACGGGGATTGGGCGCGGGCATCTGCGCAGCCACGGATTTGCGCCAGGTGCGCAGCAACTCGCGCATTTCGGCGGCCTTCGCGGGCTTGTCTTGCGCCAGATCACGAGTCTCGCCGACGTCGTCCCTCAGATTATACAACTCGACGCGCATGTCTTCGTAGAATTCGATCAGCTTCCAGTCGCCGGCGCGGACCGCGCCGAACGGCCGGACCCGGTTGCCGCCCCAGTAGTGCGGGTAATGCCAATAGAGCGCCTTGCGCTCGACCGGGCCCGTCTGCTTGAGAAGCGGCACGAGGCTGCGGCCGTCGATGTCGGCTGGCCGTTTTACGCCGGCGATTTCCAGCAACGTGGGGAAGAAGTCGACGCTCGACACGGGCACGCCGCAGGTGGCGCCGGGCCTGGTCGTGCCCGGCCACTTGACGATCAACGGCTCGCGGATGCCGCCTTCGTAAGGGTAGCCTTTGCCGGCCCGCAAGGGAGCGTTCGACGTGGACATCGGCCACAGCCCGCCGTTGTCGGACATGAACACGATCAGCGTCCGCCGGTCGATGCCCAGCGACTGCAGCGCGTGCTGGATGCGGCCCACGCTGTCGTCCACGCTTTCGATCATCGCGGCGTAGGTCGGGTTGTTCTGCCCGCCGCAGGGCGGCTTGGCTCGGTATTTCGCCAGGACCGCCGGCTTGGCCTGCAAAGGCATGTGGACGGCATAGTGCGCGAAATACAGGAAGAACGGCCGGCCTTTGTTGGCAGCGACGAACTTCTCCGCCTCGCCGGTCAAGCGGTCCGTGAGATACTCGCCCTCGCGGCCGGCCGCCTTCAGCCCCGCAACCGTATGGCTCTTGCCTTCGTACGGCCAGAAGTAGGAGGCAGGCTGTCCGGCGCTCGTCCCGGCGACGTTGAGGTCGAACCCGTGGTGTTCGGGGTAGTAGGCGGGGCCGCCGAGGTGCCACTTGCCGATGCTGGCCGTGGCGTAGCCCGCCGACCTCAGCGCGCCGGCGACGGTGACTTCCGCCAAGGGCAGGAACTGCGTCCACTGCGGCACGCGCAGGGCATGCGACGGCGAGTCGCCCTCGCCCGGTATCCAGTCGGTCAAGTGCAGCCGCGCCGGATACTTGCCGGTCATGATGCTGGCGCGTGTCGGCGAGCAGACGGGGCAGGCCGCGTAGGCGTCGGTGAACCGCATGCCTTGCGCCGCCAGGCGGTCGATGTTCGGCGTCTCGTAATACTTGCTGCCGAAGCAACCGACGTCGGCCCATCCCAGGTCGTCGATCAGGATGAACACGATGTTGACTTTCGGCGGCGCGGCGGCAGCCGCACAAACGGCCGCCGATAGGGCCATGCCTGCCGCGATGCCGAAGACCGACTTCCACTGCTTCATGATGCTTCCTTGGCTTGGCGCTTCCCGCCGTTGCCCGCTTTCTTCGCGCCGTCGTTGGGATAGGGCTTGACGTGCGCCCGCCGGGCCCAGGCGTCCCATTTCGCGGCAAGCTCGCGGGCGAGCTCGGGCTTGGCGCCGGCCAGGTCGTGCAGCTCCGTGCGGTCGGTCTTAAGGTCGTAGAGTTCCCACGGCCCGCCGCGACCGAGGCGGACCAGCTTCCAGTCGCCCGCACGGATGGCCGCGTTGCCTTCGTGCTCCCAGTAGATCGCGTCGCGCCGGATCGGCTTGTCTTCCAGGGCCGGCAACAGGCTCTTGCCTTCCATGGGCTGGATGGGTTGCCCGCGGAACTCCGCCGGATACTTCGCGCCGGCCACGTCCACGCAGGTGGCCATGATGTCCACCACGTGGCCGGGCTGCTTCCGCAGCTCGCCGGGCGTCGTGACGCGCTGGGGCCAGTGCACGATGAGCGGCGTGGCGATGCCGCCCTCGTGATTGTAGTGCTTGTAGCGCCGCAGCGGCGTGTTGGAGAGCGTGGCCCACGATTGCCCCTCGAAGACGACGGACTGCGTCGCGCCGGGCAGCTTGCCTTCGAGCCGGCCGTTGGGGCCGCTCTCGGCGTTGGCCCCGTTGTCGGAGAGGAAGAGGATCAGCGTGTTGTCCAGCAGCTTGCGCTGGCCGAGGGCCGCCGCGAACCGGCCCACGGCGCGGTCCATGTGCGCCACGACTGCCGCGTAAATCGCCATGATGTGGTCGAAGCGGTCCTGCTCGGCCGGCGCGAGCTGGTCCCACGCCGCCACGGCCGGCGGGCGCGGCGACAGCGCCCATGCCCGATCCACCACCCCCAGCTCGATTTGCCTGGCGTGCCGCTCCGCGCGGAGCCGGTCCCAGCCGATCTTGTACTTGCCGCGGAATTTGGCGATCTCGTCCTGCGGCGCCATGAGCGGGAAGTGCGGGGCGTTGAAGGCGATATACAGGAAGAACGGCTTCGCCGCGTCGCCCTGGTCCACGAAGCGGATCGCGTTATCCACGAAGGCGTCGGTCGTATAGAACCCGTCGCCCGGCTGCACGCGCTGGTTCTCGCAGGTCAGCGGACTGGGCCGGAAATAATCGGCGCCGCCCTGGATGATGCCGAAATAGTGCTCGAAACCGCGCTGCAGCGGCCAGTTGAATTTCTGCGCCTCGTTGGCGGGGTTGACGTGTTTCGTAACGTGCCACTTGCCCGTCATCGCCGTGCGGTAACCGGCGGTCCGCAGCACCTCCGCAATCGTGACGCAGCGGTGGTTGAGGTCGCCGCGATAGCCGTCTTCGCCGCGGTCCTCCGTCATGTGCCCGACGCCGGCCTGGTGCGAGTACAGGCCCGTCAGCAGCGAGGCGCGGGTCGGGCAGCAGCGGGCCGTATTGTAGAACTGCGTGAAGCGCAGGCCGCCGGCCGCCAGCTTGTCGAGATTGGGCGTGGGAATCTCGCTGCCGTAACAACCGATGTCGCTGAATCCCATGTCGTCCACCAGCATGACGACGATGTTCGGCCGCGGCGGCACGCCGGCGGCCTGCAAGGCGCCGCTGCCGAGCAAGAGCAACGAGGGCAGGGCGAGACAAGCCAGCGGGGATGCTTTCATAGAGCACCTTCCTTCCAGAAGCGGATCAGATCGTGCGTCTCGCCGGATCGGCCCAGCGATTCATTACAACCCTCGGGGGTGGAAGCCGCACCTTGCACGTTCATCCGTCGGGGGTGATTGTACACCAAATCCTAGCAGCCGAACACCTGGAAGGCGGCCCGGCCGCGGGTACAGGCCACGGGGGACTCGGCCGGGGAAAGGGCATGGCGTACGGCGGACTTGACGGTGCCGGGCCGGTTTTGCGGTGCTCGGGTTCGGTGTAGAATGACCGCCGCCGGCATCGGTATGGCCTGCGGACCTTGCCGATCCCCGGCAGGGATGCGTGATACGATCAACGACTGTGCGAGCCCGCATCGGCGGCGGGTGTGACTGTTCACAGGCCGCCGGGGACTGGCTCATTTTTCGGCCCGCTACCCGCATCGCTGCGCGTGGCTCGACGGCCGAAAAATGTGCCTGTCCCCTTACGGCCGGCACAGACGGGAAACGCCGGAGGCTTTAGCATGTTTAGTTCTATGGTCTATCGGTTGTGGGTCATCGCGGGGGTGCTCGGCCTGGGTGGGCCGGCCTGGGGGGCAACGTTGGATCTGACCGTCGTCGACGACGCCGGCCGGCCGGTGGCGTTTCGCGTGCAGGCCTTCCAGGCGGGCCGGATGGTGGCCCAGGCCTGGGAGCGAGAGCGCGCCCGCCTGCCGTTGCCCGCCGGAAAGCAGACCATCCTGGTCCGCCACGGCTTCGACTACGACGCCGTGAGCATGGAGCTGGACCCCGGCCGGGAGGTGATCGAGAAACGCGTCACGCTGCAGAAGCGCTACGACGTCAAGGGCCTGGGCTGGTACTGCGGCGAGAGCCATCTGCACGGGCAGCACGGCCGCTCCGACAAGCCGCAATCGTTCGCCGACGCCGCGCGATTGGCGGAAGCCAACGGCCTGGATTACATCCAGATCGCGCAGTGGTGGACCCCCGATTTCGGCTGGCCGCCGCTGGAGAGGCTCCAGGCGATGGCCCGCGAGGCCGGCACGCCGCGGGTGGCCGTCCACTGGAACATGGAAAGCCCCAAGTGCTACTTCACCGCGGACGACGGCGGCGCCGGCGGCAACCTGCACTGCTACGGCCACGGCTGCATCGTGGGCATGGAGGAGCGGCCCTACGACCGGGCCTTCTGGTTCACCGGTCCCAATTTCCGCATCCTGCAGGAAATCCATCGCCAGGGCGCGGTGGTCACGCTGGCCCATCCCGCCCGCTTCTGGTTCAACCGCGGGAACTTCGTCTCCAATTGGGCCAGCGAGATCGCCTTCGACTACGTGGCCGGCCAGGGATACGACGGCGTGGACATCTTCAACGACGGCGAGCCGGTGTTCTTCCAGCACGAGCGGGTGTGGTGGAACCTGCTCAACATGGGCTACAAGGTCGCCGGCACCGCCAACAGCGACGGCTCGATCATCGAGGGCCACGCCGGCCGCTTCCGCACCTACACCCACATCGACGGCGGCTTCTCCTGGGCCAAGATCGCCCAAGGAATCCGGGCGGGCGCGTGCGTGGCCAGTTCCGGCCCGATGGTGCTCTTCGAGGTGGACGGCCAGCGGCCGGGCGCCGAGTTCCCGGCCGACGGCCGGCCGCACCGCGCCCGGCTGACGGCCTGGTCCAGTCCCTTGCCCGGCGAAACGCTGGTCTCGGCCCAGGTGCTCCGCAACGGCGAGATCGTCCAGGCATGGGACCTGCGGAGCCGGCGGGCGAGGCGGTGGAGCGGCCAGTTCGAGCTGGGCGACACGGCCTTTGCCTGGTACGCGATCCGCGTGACGTCCACTTGCCAGGACCCCGCCTGCCTGGCGGCCTGGCGGCAGCCGGCGGAAATCTACGAGGTGGCCGTGGCCAGCCCGGTGTATTTCCTGCCGAAGGGGTTTCAGCGTCCGCGGCCCGCGGTGGCCAAGGTCCGCCTCAAGGTCACCGATCCCCAAGGCAAGCCCTTGGCGGCCACCGTCCACGTGACGGATGCGGGCCGGGAGGTCGCCCAGGTACCGGTCGGTTCCGGCGGCCAGGCCACCTTCCAGGCGCCCCCCACGGCCGCCCTGACGATCCGTGCCCCGGGCTACGCGGAGGTGAAGAAAGACCTGTTCCTGGACTCGCCCGTGCTGGAGTTCTGCCGCAACTTCAACGGCTTCTATACGCCCGGGGGCTTTCACGACATGCGGGATCTGCTCGGCAATCTGGAGTTCG
>Ga0187848_10002155_pt1 | contig 15945 bp, 9 predicted proteins | sample June2016WEW_4_40_FD_132424 | JGI IMG/M metagenome (GOLD analysis project Ga0187848, IMG submission 132424) | Peatland microbial communities from SPRUCE experiment site at the Marcell Experimental Forest, Minnesota, USA - June2016WEW_4_40 | ecosystem: Environmental > Terrestrial > Soil > Wetlands... | reverse complement strand
TGTTCACCTGCCCGGCAAGCGGGCAGGGGCCCGAACGCGCGCCGCAGGCGTGGGGCTAGCTGCCCAAACTTGTTCACCTGCCCGGCAAGCGGGCAGGGGCCCGGCAGACATCACTATTGGCCCGAACGCCCGCGTTCGGAGCGGGGTTGAAGGCCACACTCCGGGCTGTTAGCATAGGGACCGTTGCCGGGACGTATTCGGCAGTGATCCCAGCGAGCGAGGCGCGCAGTGCCCACAGACACCCTAAGGTATTTCCCCGCGCCGCCTCGGCAACACGGCCGGCGCTTGTGGCGCTACGCGGCATTTGTCTCCGCAGCGACTCCGGCTGTCTTCCTTCTCGGCGTACCGATTGCCTCGGCCCTCATCGCGGCGCTCACGGGCCGGGCGGGTTTGGTCGCGAGTGTGCTCCTGGGGGGGCAAGTCCTGACCGTCGTCGCCGGCCTGGCCTTGGGGGCAGTCGGGCTGGTCGATGGGATCCGGCGGCGGGCCTGGGGGATCACCGCGCTGGCCGGGTTCGGAGTGGCGGTGAACGTATTGCTCGCGCACACCGTGGGTCGGGCATTCTATTACGTGGGGCGCGCACAATCCCAGCGAGAGATCAACGTGCCCCAATGGGAGCCGGTAACCGAGCGGACCATGCCGCTTGCCGTCCGAATGCCGCAGAATGCGAAGCGGGAGACCGGCGTTGCGGTTCGGCCGCCCGGCGTGAAAAGCCACGTCCAATGGAATGCTCGTCAGGGCCCGGCGGTCTTTATTGCCGACTGCGCGGAGATTGAAAACAGCCCGTCCCGCACGCTCCCCGCGCCCGCGGTCTTCCTGGAGCGATACCTGGACCGTTCGGTCTCGGCGGTGCGCGAGCCGAAGGTCGCATACCGCAAAGACGTCGAGCACCTCGGCCAAATAGGGCGCGAGGTGCAAATGGAGTATGATGCGCCGGACGGCGTCCGCCTCATACAGTTCAAACGGTGCTTCATGGTGAGAAACTTTCTTTACGGGCTTTCCGTAGTCGTCCCGAAGGCGGATTACAGCGCCGATCCGGAATCCGTCGACGGAGCCACTCGCGAGTTGTTCCAGTCTCTCGATTTCAGCGTCCGCAAGCCGTAGCGGACTCACCCTGGCACGAGTGCCGGCCGTAGAAAGGAAACGCACATGGGCGGAATCCGTCGAGCGAAAGTGTTGATCCTGGTCGCGTGTCTGAGCTTGGGCTTCACCGCGGCCGCCACTGCCGCCGGGCCCGCCAACGCGGCCGATGCCAAGAAAGCCCGGCTGGACGACTGGCAGAAGAAGAATCCCGTCTGGCGGGCCCTGCACCTGATCGGCCCGCAGCCGGAGCGAATGGCGGACACCGAAACGCTCGTGAGCGAGGTCATGCCGCCGCTGGGCCTGAACGTCCTGATCCTGGAGGTCGATTACGGCTTCCAGTTCCAATCGCACCCGGAGCTGGACTGCCGCGGCATCACCCGCCCCCAGGCCCGCAAGCTGGCCGAGGCGTGCCGCAAGAGCGGCGTCCGCCTGATCCCGCTCCTGAATTGCCTCGGCCACCAGTCGTGGGCCAGTCACACCGGGGCCCTGCTCCGGAAATACCCCCAGTTCGATGAGACGCCGCACGTCCCCGCGGACAACAAGGGCATCTACTGCCGCGAGTGGTGCCCGTCGAATCCCGAGGTGGACAAGGTGGTCTTCGACCTCCTGGACGAGCTGGTCGACGCCTTCGACGCCGACGCCCTGCACGTGGGCATGGACGAGGTCTTTCTGATCGGCAGCGACAAGTGCCCGCGGTGCAAAGGCAAGGACGTGGGCGAGCTCTTCGCCGGGGTGGTCAACCGGCTGCACCGGCACCTGGTCGCGGAGCGCGGCGTGGAGATGCTCATGTGGAGCGACCGCCTGCTGGACGCCGGCAAGTTCTCCTACGGGACGTGGGAGGCCAGCAAGACCGGCTCGCATCGCGCGATCGACCGGCTGCCCAAGGACATCATCCTCTGCGATTGGCATTACGAGCGGCGGGCGGACTATCCCTCGGTCCGCTACTTCCAGCAGCAGGGGTTCCGCGTGCTGCCGTCCACCTGGAAGAATCCCGAGGCGGCGGCGGCCTTGATTCGCTGTGCCCGCAAGGACGCCACCGGGCGGATGCTGGGCGTGCTCTTCACCGGCTGGTCGGTCGGGGGCAACGGCGAGCGGCTGATGGCGGCACTCGGGGGCAAGGAGATCAGCCCGCAGAAAGACGACGCAGCGAAACAGGTTGCCGCCACGATTCATGCGGGATTGAAGGAGATGGACCGGCGGCAGGAGTAGTGAAAGTCCGGCGCCGATTGGGGATTGACAACGTCACCCGCCGCAATCAGAATCAGATCACCTCAGGCTACCGCCGGTGGGTTCCGGCAGTCGCGGACAAGGCTAGGGACCTCGTCAAGGCTAAAGACCTCGTCCGTTAACCTTTAGCCCTACTGGGGACGTGGCAATGACTGGCAAGCGACGCGGTAACCGCCGGCACAATGACAATCGCAGAACGCTCGCCCTGGAGCGGCTCGAACCGCGACACTTGCTCTCCACCGGCCTTCCAACTGCGGGGACGCTCAGCACCGATCCAAAGGACCCTTCCATCGCGCGGATCGGCGTCGATCTGGCGGCACTCTGGGATCAGTATCAGGCCGGCCTGGCGGACGGCACCCGGTCCGCCGCCCTGAACGCGGTTGCTTCGATGTGCGCCGCCTCGCAGATGCCGCTGGTGGGCGGCAGCGTCGTCATCGACGCCGTCGCTTCCGGAAGCGCGGCGACATTGGCCAACGACTTGACGCAATTGGGCGCCGTCGTCACCGGCGAGGCGGGCAAGATGGTCTCGGCCCTGCTGCCGCTGAGCGCGATTTACGCCGCCAATTCCTTGACCAGCCTGGCTTTCGCCACACCCGCGGAATCGGGCACCGGCATCGGAGCCGTGACGAGCCAGGGCGACCAGGCGATGGGGTCGGACCTCGCGCGGAGCACCCTCGGTTACGACGGCGCCGGCGTGACCGTGGGCGTGCTCTCCGACAGTTATAACAACCTGGGCGGCGCAGCCAAGGACGTTTCCACGGGGGATCTTCCCGGTGTGGGGAACCCGGACGGATTCACGACCCCGGTGAATGTGATCGAGGACGAACCCATTCTCTCCCTCAACGGCAACGGCAGCGACGAGGGCCGCGCCATGCTGCAGATCGTTCACGACGTGGCGCCGGGCGCCAACCTGGCGTTCGCCACCGCGGCGGAGGGACAGGCCGGCTTTGCCGACAACATCGAGGCGCTGCAAGGCGCGGGCTGCAAGGTGATCGTAGACGACGAGTACTACACCGAGGAGCCGTTTTTCGAGGACGGCGTCGTCGCCCAGGCCGTGGAGAAGGTGGCCGCGGAAGGCGTGGACTACTTTGCAGCCGCGCAGAACGACGCCGACCATTCCTACCAGAACACCTTCAACCCGGGCATGACCTACGCCGCGGGCTATTTTGCCGCCGGTTCCTATGGCGGGCTCCCCCAGGTGTTCTTTGGCGGGGTCGCCCACAACTTCGGCACCAGCGTCCAGGAGAATGATCTCCAGCAGATCACGATTCAAAACCAGGTCACCGTCAACATCTGCCTCCAGTGGGACTCGCCGTACAAGTCACTGGACCCCACCGGCACGCCCAACGACCTGGACATCTACCTGATCGATCCCGCTACCAACTCGGTGGTGGTCAGCAGCGCGGACAATGTCCTGGGACAGGATCCGATTCAGGACTTGGTATACAAGAACACCAGCGGGTCCGCGCAGACCTTGGACTTGATGATCGTCAACTACGCCGGCCCGAACCCGGGAACCATCAAGTACATCGACCGCAACACACCCTTCAGCATCGTCGAACCCGTCAGCTCGGTGACGATCGACGACTTCGATACGCACAGCAGCACGCTGATGGGCCATGCCAACCTGCCGCCGACGGTGGTAACGGCGGTCGGCGCCGCCGACTATACCAATACGCCGGCCTTCGGCGTGAGCCCTCCGGTCGTAGATTTCTTCTCGTCTCTGGGCGGCACTCCCATCCTCTTCGATACCAGCGGCAACACGCTGCCCAGCCCGCTCATCCCGCAACAGCCCAATATCGTGGGGCCTGACGGCGTCGCCACCACCTTCTTCGGCCACCCCGTCGGGACCGGCTTCGACTACCGCGGCACGTCGGCCGCCGCGCCGCACGTCGCGGCGGTGGCCGCGCTCATGCTCGAGGCAGATCCCAGCCTGACGCAGGCGGAAATCCAGTCCGCCATGGATTCGACCGCGACGAGTTTCGGAACGGCCGCGCCCAACTACCTGACGGGCTACGGGTTCCTGAACGCCGAAGCGGCCATGAATTCCCTGCACGTTCCCGTGCTGCCCTCGGGCGACCTTGCGGTCAACAGCGTCACCGCCTCCTCGCCGACCGTGTTTCCCGGCGCCACTCTTGCGTACACCGTAACCGTCACCAACAACGGCCCGGGCGACGCCCAGGCGGTTACACTGACCGATCCCTTGCCCGCCAGTACGGAGTTCGTCTCCGATTCGGCCGTCGCCGGTTGGGCCGGCGCCAATCCGCTGCCAGGCTCGACGGGGACGGTCAGTTACGCGGTTGCAGCGCTGGGGCCCGGGGCGTCGAGCACCTTCACGATCCGGGTCGAGGTCAAGGGCAACGCCCCCGCCGGATTGCTGAGCGATACGGCCACGCTCGGCGGCAGTCCCCCGGACCTGAATCCGGCCAACAATTCCAAGACCGCCCTGGTGACGGTGGTCCTCTCCGGTGCGGCCCTGATGCCCGACCCCGTCAACCCGGCCTTGACCGATCTGGTGCTGAGCGGCACTCGTCCCTTCGATTCTATCGTTTTCACCCCGGGCTCCGGCGGCGCCGTGTCCGCCTACCTCAACGGAGTCCTGCTGGGCAACTTCAATCCCACGGGCCGGATCGTGGCCTACGGCCAGGCCGCAAACAACTATTTCTTCGTCAGTCCGCAGATCACCTTGCCCGCGTTCCTTTGCGGCGGCCCGGGTAACAACACGCTGCTGGCCGGCGGGGGCAACAGCGTGCTGGTGGGAGGCGCCGGCAACAACACGCTCTGGAGCGGGCGTGGGCGTAACATCCTCATCGGCGGCGCCGGCGCGAGCAAGCTCTACGGATTTTCGGGCAACAACATCGAAATCGGCGGCTACACCGACTACGACAACAACGACATTGCCCTTGCCAATCTGCTGGCCGAGTGGAGTCGCCAAGACCTGCCCGCCGCCACCAGCTACAGCACGCGCCTGGCACAACTGCGAGGCGATGCCGCCGGCGGACTCAACGGGCCCTACTTCCTCAACGCCGTGCCGACGGCGCTGTCGGCGATGGCGACCGTCCACCAGAGCGCCGAGGTAGACTACCTCTTCGGCGGCCTGGGCATGAACTGGTATTTCGCCCACACCGGCGGCTTCGGTCTCCTGGGCCCGGTCCTTTTCCGCAAGCCCAGCGAGGTAATCGATACCATCCCTTGAAGGCGTGATCATTCCACTTGGTACAGGTGGACCGCCGAGGGCCCGAAATCGTCCTGGAACCGGCCGTCCTGAACCGGCAGGGTGCGGTCCTCGCCGATCACGCGGGCGGTAGCCGCGCCGGACATCCCCTGGACCTGGAACGATGCCTTGGCGGGGTTGGCCTCCATGCGGACCGCGAAGAGGTACGTCGCTGCCCCGTGCTTCTTCACGGCCAGGGCAATGCCCGCGGGCCCGAGCAGTTGGGCCATGTCCCCGGCGACCTCGGCCGGATCGACCGTCGCCCGCGCGGCGTCGGGAAGCGCAGGACTGTTGATCACCGCCGCCAGGCTTTGGACCTGGCGGTTGATCGCGGTCACGGCGCGGGCCATCTCCTCGTCGGCCAGCAGACCCGCCTCGATGAACCGCGGCTGGAACTGGTGGCAGAAGTAGACCAGCCCCTGGGAACCGTGGATGATCGACATCCAGACCTCGGCCTTGACCTCTTGGGGCGTGGGCTTGACCTTCAGATTGCCTATCCGCGTACACTCGATGCAGTCCCAGACGGTTCGCTCGGGCCCGGCCCAGCCGCGGAGCCGCTGGACGCCCCGGGCCACGTACCATAACTTCCCGGCCACGGCGGGCCTCTCGGCGACGGCCGGATAGATGTCAAAGGAAATGATGTCGCCGCCGCGGACGTACTGGGAATAGTCTTCGGGGTGATTGGTCCGCACCCCGCGGCCATACCAGCCGTCCCAGGCGACCCCCTGGCCCAGGTTGAGCATCACCGGCCGGCTCGGGTCCTTGGCCTTGATCCGCCGGTAATCGTCGATGATCTTTTCCGGCGGGATGGGCGGGCCATAGCCTTTGCCTTTGCCCAGCGATTGGGCGTTGTCCGGCTCGTCGCCGTGCATCCAGGCGACGATTGTCTTTTCGTCGAGGTGTTTCAGGGCGTACTCGTTTTGCTCGCAAATGACCGGCATGTGGTGCCGCCGCAGCTCTTCGATCTGCCCGGCGGTCGGGCCCTCCCACAGGCCGATGTACACGTTCACGCCGAGGGCCTGGTACTTCGGGGCGTTCCGCGGGGCTTGCAGCCAGACGGCGATCGGGAAGAAATCCTGCTCCCCGCCCGGCTTCTGCGGCCACGTCGCGCGGGCATTCGGGCCGGCCGGGGGGCTGCCCGCCGGCGACTCGACCCGCTCGAACCGTATGCCGTAGTTTTCCTTAAGGAACGGGAACTCCTCGCCGACCCGCCGGAAACCGGCCGCTTCGATCTCGCTCGTGACGACCTCCTGGCTGGCGCGGACGTGCTTGAGGATCCACTCGGCCGTCTTGCCCGGGACCCGCCGGTAGTCGACGATGACAAGCTGCCCGCCCCTGCGCAGCGCCCGGTGGATTGAGGCCAGCGACTTCTGCGGGAACTCCAGGTGGTGGTAGGTGTCGGAGAGGAAGGCCATATCGATCGAGGCGGCGGGCAGCTCGACGGAGGCTTGCGTGCAGACGATGCACTCGACGTTCGTCAGTCCCGCTTGGCGGCAGCTCTCCTTGACGTGCTCGAGGAACTTCGGGGCGATGTCCACGGCGTACACGTTTCCCTGGGGGCCGACTGCGGCGGCCAGCAGCCGCGTGAACAGGCCCGTGCCCGCGCCAACGTCGGCCACCGCCATGCCCGGCTTGAGCGGGCAGGCGGCAACGATCTCCTTGCGGTGGGCGTACACCTCGCGGCTTTCCCCCTCGAAGTAACTGACGAAACCCTTGACGTCCGGGTTTTCGTAGGGCTTGTTGATGCCCGGCACCACGCTCTTTTCCTGGGCCCGCGCGTTGGGGACCAGCACGGCGGCCACGAGCAGCGGCAGGATTCGGGCGGAGCGGACAAATGGCGGCAATCGGTTCATGGCGGTTCTCCGCTAATGTTGCAATTTGTGTAGCGCGGCGAGGATCGCCTCTTCGCCCTTTAGGGCGTCGGCCGGCCGGGGGTGGGCGTCGTCGAAGGCCGCCAGGGCCGCGGGCGGCTCGACGACGTTGGGCGATTCGTCGATCGAGCCGTCGGCCTTGGTCAGGCCCTTGGTGGCCAGGCCCAGGTGGCGGGCCAAGAACGCGTACACCGCCTGCCGCTTCGAGGGGCCGTAATCGTGCCCCTCGTCGGCCAGGTGGACGTTCTCGACCTTCGCCTCCGCGCCGAACAGCCGGTACACGCTCTTGAGGTAGGGCATCTCGCGCACCGGCACGTTCTTCGTCCAGTCCTTGCCGTCGGAAACGACAAGCTGCGGCCGGGGCGCGGCCAGGGCGGCGATCTCGGCGTTGTTCGTGGCGTAGCCCGGCCCGCGATGGATCGGCAGCCCGCTCTCGCAGATACAGCCGCCGTAGAAGTCCGAGGACACCATCACGACCGGGCAGGAGACGGCCACGCGATCCTCGACCGCGGTGAGCATGAACGACTGCGTTCCGCCGCCGGACTCGCCGGTAATTGCGATCCGCCGGGCGTCCACGCCCTCCAGCGACGTGGCGAAGTCCACCGCCCGGATGCTGTTCCAAAGCTGCAGCGTGAAAGCGTGCGGCGTGTGGTGCGGCACCTGGGTCGAGTCGTTGTAGCCGACCATGCTGTACGAGAAGACCACCGCCCCCATGCGGGCCAGCGTGGCGCAGCGCTGCTGGTGATCGGCGTTGTAGCGGCCGGCCGGCCACCAGTGCCCGTGCGGGCAGAGCACGATCGGCCGGAAAAAGGGGACAGTCCCCATTTGCCGGAACGGCCCGGAGGGTGCTGCGCACAAATGGGGACTGTCCCCTTTTTCCTGCTCCAGCGGGCGATAGAGGTTGCCGGTGACGAAGAAGCCCGGCACCGACTCGAAGGCCACGTTGGCCACGCTGTAACCGTCGTGCCGGCGGAGGCTGTGGATCCTGGGCCTAAGCGGGCTCCTGGCCGGCAGCGGCGCGAGTCCCCCGGCCCGCAGGATGCCTTGGCGGATGGTCGCGGCCCGGGCCGTCCAGTCCTCGCGGGTCTTCCACGTGGACGCGAGCTTGCCCAGATCGCTCTCGCCCTTCTCACCCTTCTCACCGTTCGCCCCCTTGTCGCCTTTCTCACCCTTCGTCCCCTTGTCGCCCTTCGCCCCCTTGTCGCCTTTCGCGCCTTTGTCCCGTGGGACGCCGGGGCCCTTGGGCGCCGCGAGGTGCTTGGCCTGGATCGCGCCAATCTGCGCCAGCCGCGCGAAGTCGGAGACCGGCACCAACGGCGTGATCCCGTGGCGGTAGAAGAATTCGTCCACCGGCTCGAAGTCCTTGGGGTACCGGCCCTCGACCTGGTACAACCGCGACACGAGCTGAGCGCCGGGCACCAGCCACTGGTAAATCCGCCAGTTCTCCACCCCCGACCAGACCCGGTATTCCGGGCCGTTCGGGCCGGCGGCGCTAAAGGTCGTCTCCGAATAGCCGCCGGAATACGGGAAGATGGCGTCGCACTGGTGCTCGGTGAAGGTCAGAATCTTGCGGCCCATCCGCTCCCGCAGGAAGCGCATCAGCTTGACGTGCTCCAGGTCGGCCCCGAAGCTGTCCAGGTAGAAGAGCGTGCAACCGCGGTCGATCATCTTCTGGAACCGCCGCCAGAGCATCTCGCGGTGCCCCGGATCGTCGGCGTTCAAGGCGATCACCTGGTCCTGCTTCCAGTCGAGACGCAGGGCCATGTCGGCCGGCCGCGCCGTCACCCCCAGCCGCAGCCCCGCCGCGCGGAGCCCTCCGGCCAGGAGCGGCCAGTTCCGCTCGACCTCGGGCGGCAGGATGTCGAAATCCGGCCGGTACATCGCCCCGCGGGGATCGTCGCCCCCCTGGCCCCACAGGATCACCCCCTGGCCGCCCGCCGCGCGGATCGCGGGGGCGACAGTTTTCCCGAAGGTCTCCACGCCCGCGGCCAGGTCCAATCGCCGATGCCCGCCGTGGAACCCGTAGGGATTCGTGGGCGAGATCGCTTCCTGGCTCTGATTGGCGTAGTCCGAGGCGATCCAGCGGTAGTCGGCGTCGTAGCGCACCGCGCCGAACGTCGCGCGGAAATGCTCGCGGTACGGGGCCAGGAGGTGCTGCCAATCCCGGTCGGGGCTGACGCGGAGCCGCAGATCGAACGTCCGCGCGCCGCGGGCGGGCACCGGCGAGCCGACGAAATACACCAGCCGCCGCTGCGGCGACTTCTCCCGCTTGTCCGCCTCCCAACTGCCGTAGTCCCACAGGATCAGGGTCCGCGTCCACCCCGTCTTCCACGGCGAGACGCCCACGCCCAACGTGCCGTCCACCGCGTAGCTCCCGCCGATCTTCGACCAGAAGCCCGGATGGCACAGCCCCAGTCCGTGGGCCTGGAAATAGCTGATGTGCTGGACCTGCATCAGCCCTTGCGGCAGCCGGTCGAAATCGAACGTCAACCCGGAAAAGCCGACGACGTTGATCGGATCGTCGGGATGCCGGTTCTCGACCCGGGCGGAGATCGTCACGTCCTCGCCGTCGAAGCTGTAATCGAAGGTCGTCGAGACCTGGCCGCCGGTGTGCGTGACGCGGGCCTGCCGCGGCCCGAGCACTTGGAGCGACTTCGCCTCGACCGGACCGGTCTTGACCGCCCCCGCCCCGGCATCCTTGAACCACGGCTCGGCATTGAAGAGACTCCAGCCGCCGGAGGCCAGCGGACCCGCGCTTCGCGTGGGTGCCCCGCCGCCCGCGCGGATGGCCGCCAGGCCCTTGGCGGTGACCTCGAATTCCACGCCCTGGGGCGAGCGGTGGACGAAGCTGGCCCCCGCTAGCGGCACATACTTTTCTGCGGCAGCGACCCGGTTCGTTCCCGGCGTGGCGACCAGTCCCAGAAGAATCACTGTCTTTGCGATGGTCATGCGTGCGGCCCCCTGGAAACACCCCTCGGCGACCGGAGCGACCCGGATTCCACCAATGTGGCGGCTGGTCGCCCGGCTGTCAAGGAGCGGCGAGGCAAGCGTTTTCCAGCCTTGTAGGTTATGCTTCAGCATAACACTCGCCCGCTTCCGGACCGCTCTATCCGGACGTTATGCTGAAGCATAACCTACGAGGCCCGGCCCCCGCGCCTTCGCCGCCATGCTATAATAGCTCGATTCGTAGCGATCTTTCGGCGAGATACAACCTGGAGACAAACGATGTCACGCGGGAAGCTGGCGGGGATGGTGGCGATAGGATTGGCCTTTCTGGCCGCTCGTACGGGCCGCGGCGACGACAACTGGCCGGCGTTCCGCGGTCCGACGGGCATGGGCTACACGACCGAAAGGAACCTGCCCGTCACCTGGGGCGGACCCAAGCAGGAGAACGTCCGCTGGAAGTCGCCGCTGGTGGGCCAAGGGCATGCCAGCCCGGTCGTCTGGGGCACCCGCCTGTTCGTGTGTACGGCGCGGTGGCCCGATTCGGTCAAGGAGCGGGAGAAGGTGATCCCCGAGCAGCACGTGCTGTGCTACGACACCCGCCAGGGCAAGCTGCTCTGGGACACGCAGGTGCCGCCCGGCCCGTGGGTCCGCAACGATTTCCGCAGCGGGCCCGGCGGGGGCTACGCCGCACCGACGCCCCCCACCGACGGCAAGCTGGTGTACTGCGCGTTCGGCTCCGCGGTGCTGGCCGCCCTGGACTTCCAGGGGAAGATCGCGTGGCGGAAGGAGTTCGTGCCCTACAGCTTCGACGTCACGGTGGGCAGCAGCCCGATCCTGTATCAGGACACGCTGCTGATGGCCTTCGAGATGACGCAACCGAAAGACTCGAAGATCATCGCCTACGACAAGCGGACGGGCGCGGTCCGCTGGGAGACGAAATACTCCACCATGCTCTTCGGGCACAGCACGCCCCTGGTGATCAACGTCAAGGGCAAGCCGCAACTGCTCGTGACGGCCGGCGGCCTGCCCCCGGTCTCCGACGCCGTGCGGGGTCTCGACCCGGCCACGGGCAAGACCCTCTGGTGGTGCTGGGGCTCGGGCGAAAGCTCCTCGCCGGCCTACGGCGCGGGGATCGTGTATTTCGACAACGGCCGCGGCGGGCCGGGCGTGGCCGTCGATCCCACCGGCACGGGCGACGTCACCGCCACCCACATCAAGTGGAAAGTGAGCACGGGCGGGGGCATCTCCTCGCCGCTGGTGATCGGCGACTGCGTGTACCGCTTGTACGACTCGGGCGTACTGAAGTGCTGGCAGGCCGCCACCGGCAAAGAGGTCTATGCCAAGCGGCTGGAAGGCATCTCGACCACCTGGGCCAGCCCCATCGTCGATCCCGCCGGCACCATCTTCTTCGCCAACGCCGGCAAGAGCTACGTGATCAAGGCCGGACCGGAGTTCAAGCTCCTGGCCACCAACGACCTGAACGACGGCAGCCATCCCTCCCCCGCCGTCGCCGGCGGCCGGATGTACCTGGTGGGCGCGAAGAACGTCTACTGCATCGGCAAGGACCGGCAGTGAAGCCTTCGGCTTAGTGCATCCACGGCTGCCAGGCGTGGATGTCCGGGTCCGGCTCGTGACTGTAATAGCTGCTGAAGTAACCCTGGTAGTAACCTTGCATCGGCCCGCTTCCCACTGAATAAGCAGCTCCCACCGGATAAGCGGCGGCGGGAGCCGGCGGTGCGGCGGTTGCGGTTTGCATGGCGCACAGGCACGCCTGGCCCGCCTGCGGCTTCGCGGCGACATCCGTGACGGGCACAAAATCGCTCGTGCGGAGCCATCCCGCCTTCCTCTCGCCGTTTTCGGACACGTAGGTGCCGATCCACTGGTCGCGGACCTCGACAACGACAAGTCGCTCTCCGCCGGGCACGACCGCGACAACCTCCGCACCGCGCATCAGATTTGCGCGTTCCGCGGCGACGGTGAGGATGTCTCCCGGTTTGAACGTGGGCTCCGTCCGCGGCGCCTGGCCGGAGGTTTGCCCTTCACGCTCACCGCTTGCCGCCACCACGGCGACCATCGACAGCCAGCAGCCCAGAACAAGACCGGCAACGAGCCCGCGCCTCAACTGAATACTCATGATTGTGCCTCCACGATTCGAGCCCTCCCTTTTCGACAGCCTACTCAGGAAGAAATCCATAGGCATTCTAGGCGAGCAACCCCGGCCGGAAAAGAAGGGGGAGGCTTAGAGGCGTTTAGCCTAAAGGGGGGTGCGTAAATGGGGGCCTATACTGCGTGCGGGCAAGAATGGCACCTTTCGTGGAAGCCCGAAGCGCAAGCGAGGGAATCGGTTACCTCCCTCGCTTGCGCTTCGGGCTTGGGCCGATCCCGCCCGCGAGCAGTATAACGGCGATGGTCGCCTATACTGGGCTATCTCCTTCAATCCCCCAATCCATGCCCGACGGCGCCCGGCGGCCCGCACGCTTGCGTTTGAGACCGGCAGCAGGCGAGACCCTCACTGGCCGCCGGCCGGGCTGGGCCAGGCCGAGCGGAGCTGGCGGACCACCAGCGACACGATCCGGGCCGCGCCCCCCTTCGCGTAGAGTTCCAGCGGCTGGCTTCCGGGCGCGGGCAAGTAGCAGAAGGCGTGCGACTCCCGGCCGTCGTCGCGGAACCATTCGATCGACGTGCGGTCCACCAGCATCCGCAGCTTGATCCGGCCGTCGCCTGCCTTCAGCGTCACGCGGGTCCCGAAAACGTGGAATCCCACTTCGCTGGCCGCGCCCGGCAGAATCTCGGCCTCGATGTCGTACAGGTCGCGTACCAGGGCGGCCAGCGGATTCTCGCCGGGCACGAGCGGCACGTCCGACCAGCTATGGGTCCTGGCCCGCAAGAGCTCGATCTCTTTGGCCGGCATGCGGTACAGGCGGGGCCCGGCGGGCGTGCTCCGCAGCGTGAGCTCGCAGGGGAAGGTCATCTGCTGGTTGAACGGCATGCCGGGATACGTGCCGCCCCTGAGCCACGCCACTTGAATCCGCCGGCCGTCCTCCGGCGGGATGTCGCTGTAGGTCTGCGCGGCGTAGCCGAACGGGCTGGCCAGCGGGCCCGCCTCGGCCGTGAAGCGGCGACCGTCGAAACGGCCCACCAGGTACTCCCCGCCCGCCCCCGTGAGCACCCAGCGGAGGTCCTTTGGGTTGCCGTCCAGGGGCATGGCGAAGAAGTCCGGGCACTCCTGGCCCAGGGCCACACGCTGGAGCTGCGTCCAGTGCTTCAGGTCCGGCGAGGCGAACAGGCCGTAATCGTTGCCGCTGAGGTACAAGGCCATGATCCAGGTCTTGCTCGGGGCGTGCCACACGACTTTCGGGTCGCGGTTCCCCCCCGCCACGCACCCCAGCACCGGGTTGTGCTCGTACTTCGTCCAGCTCCGCCCCCGGTCGTTGCTGTAGGCCAGCGACTGGGTGAACGGGTTGCCGGCCGAGGTGTAGGTGCAGACGATGGGCCACTCCGTGCCGCTCTGGCCGCTTGGGCCGCTTTGAAACCCGCTCGTGCGGCGCCAATCCACCACCGCCGAGCCGGAGAAGACGGTCCCCAGCCGATCGGGCTTGATGGCGTCGGGACATTGCTCCCAGTGCATCAGGTCGTGGCTGACCGCGTGGCCCCACGTCATGTTGTCCCACTGAATGCCGAAGGGATTGTGCTGGAAGAACAGGTGGTAGTCGCCCTTGTAGTAGACCAGGCCGTTGGGATCGTTCAGCCAGCCCCGCCGGGCCGAGAAATGGAACTGCGGGCGGAGCTTTTCCCGATACAGGTCGTCGGCCCCTTCGAGCGCGTCGCCCTGCCGGATCGCAGCCAGGCCGCGGGACACGGCCGGGCCGCCCTGGCCGCCGGCCGTGACCAGGACCGTCTTGGCCTGCCACGCCGCGGCGTCCAGGCCGACCCAGAAGTCCGGCCGGCCGTCGGCCAGCTCGATGTCGAATTGCTCGACCACGCGGCCCTCCAGCGATACGGCCAGCCGGGTCTTGGCGGCGCCGTTCTTCACGGGAAGATTCAGGACACGCTTCTGGACCACGGCTTGCCAGGTCGGGCTCGATGCGGCGGCGCCGGGCTGGGTGCCCGCCCCGGCTGCGGCCGCGACCATGGATAGGAATACAGCCGTCGCGCCGCCGGCGCGGAACCCGGCCAACCTGCCCGGCCGACGCCCAGTGCCTCCGGACCCGTGGTGCACCTGCCGTCCCCTTTCCAGCTCTTTCGCGGTGTGCCACTGCTTCGCAGAAGCAGTGAATCGGCGTGTTTTCCAGCACTGCTTCTGCGAAGCAGTGGCACACGATGAAGCCCCATCAAGATGAACCACTACACCAACTCTCCTACCTCACGACCCCTGTTTTCCGCCCATCGAGATGACTGCGAGGCGGAGGACGGCCACCGGCGCAAGGTCGGCGGTGGCCACCAGCCGCGCGGTGAGCGCCTCGGCGGCCTCCGGGTCGGCATGGCGGATCATCAAGCCCAGGGCCCGCCGCTTCTGGTCCGGGTCCTCGACGAACTCGGCCCGGGCCTCGAACATGACCGAGCGGTAGGCGTGGGCGCAGCGGCCGGGGAGATAGCCGCGGTCCTCGATCACCTGGCCCCACACCCGCGGATTGGCCCGCAGCACGTCGATCTTCCGCCCCGCCGGCGCGCTGTGGACGAAGAAGCAGTTCTCCTCGTCGCTGTAGGCGTAGTTCAGCGAGACGAGGTACGGCCGGTTATCGCGGGCCATGGCCAGCGACAGGTACTTCTGGCCGCGGAGGACCGCCAATTGGTCCGCGCGGTCCGGCATGTCGCGCTCGATCCGCCGCAGGTGGTACTGTTCTTCTTGGCCGCTCACGACATGGCTCCTGTGCTCCCCCGAACCGGCCGACGCCCTGTGCCAGTATCACATTTCGGCACTTGGCGTCAAGCACTCCGGGACCCGTGCTACGCGGCGTCCCGTGGGAAGGACCGCCGGACGGCGTCGATGAACTGCTCGGCCGTGGCGGCGCGGGCCGCCTCGGCCCGGAAGGCGCGGACGCCGGGACTGCCCAAGGCGTAGCAACAGGCGTACTTCCGCATGAGGATCGTACCCCGCTCGGGCCCGAACCGCTCGACCACCAGGCGGTGATGCTCCAGGAGCAGGTCCCGCTGCTGGTCGAGGCTGGGCTCGGGCGGGATCGCGTCGCCGGCCAACGCGGCCCGGGCCTGGCGGAACAACCAGGGCCGGCCCAGGGCCGCCCGGCCGATCATCACCCCCTGGACCCCGTAGCGGCGCATGGCCTCGACCACGCTGCGGGCGGTGCCGAGGTCGCCGTTGCCCACCAGCGGGATCCGCGCCAGGTGCGGCCGGATTCGCGCGATCTCGTCCCAGTCGGCCTTGCCCCGGAAGGCCTCGCACGCAGTGCGGCCGTGGACGGTCACCGCGGCGCCGCCGGCCCCCTCCACCGCCTGGGCCACGTCGATGGCGTTGATCGTCTCCCGGGTCGCCCCCAGGCGGATCTTGGCGGTGACCGGGACGGGCCGGCAGGCGGCAACAACTCCCAGCAGAGAGAGATGAAAGTGACATCCAGCAGCAGGAGCCGGGACGGCCTGGACGGCCGG
>Ga0187848_10002154_pt1 | contig 15952 bp, 15 predicted proteins | sample June2016WEW_4_40_FD_132424 | JGI IMG/M metagenome (GOLD analysis project Ga0187848, IMG submission 132424) | Peatland microbial communities from SPRUCE experiment site at the Marcell Experimental Forest, Minnesota, USA - June2016WEW_4_40 | ecosystem: Environmental > Terrestrial > Soil >... | reverse complement strand
CGATCGTGAACGACAAGCTGATGGCCTACTCGTTCATCATGGTGCACGAGGGCTATCCGTGCGTCTTCTGGTACGACTACTACAACAACGGGCTGGCGCGGACGGGGACTCCGAACGGGATCGACGCGCTGATGGAGGCGCACCACAAGCACGCGGGCGGCGACTCGCAGGTGCTGCACGCCGATCCCGACCTGTACATCATGCAGCGGGTGGGATGGAAGGACGAGAGCGTCGACCAGCCGGGGCTGGTGTATGTGCTGAACAACCTGGGCGACCGGTGGAGCGGCACGTCGGTGAAGACCAAGTGGGTGAACCAGCGGTTCGTGCCGATCGCATGGGACGGGCACGACGAGGCGTGGCCGGACACGCGCACCACCGACGGCGAGGGCAGGGCCGAGTTCCCTGCCCCGCCGCGCGGGTATGCCATCTACGTGCCGGCGTAGAGCGCACAGCGATCCCCGCGGATTCCTTGGCCGCCGTTGCTGTATTCTTGATGCAGCGACGCAGGGGGGTGAGTCCGAGCCTCTGCACTCAGAGGGTCTCCGTTGCGCACGGCTGCATTTGTCCCACTCCAGGCTGCACTGGTTTCGATCTTCGCCGCGCTGGTCTCGCTCGCGGGATGGTGCGCGCCGGCGCGGGGCCAAGCGGTTGACGGGGCCGGCGGAGTTGGCAGGGTGCAGAGCTACGGCTTCTCGACCAGCTACAGCAAAACATCAAGCCACATCCTGATCGGCGATGCCAGCCAGCGGCGCATCTGGACCCTGGGCGCGGAGTACACCCACCTGCTGCACCAGGGCGAGCGGTTCCGCCTGGACTACGAGGGGTCGGTGATGCCGCTGTTCGAGGAGACCGACCCGACGGTGACGGGCACGATCTTCACCAACGGCGGACAGAGCGTCATCACGCCGCAGACGCCGGTGCGGGTGATCGCTGTGGCCCATGGGCCGGTGGGCAGCGCGCCCGTTGGAGTGGGCCTGAGCGTTCCTCTCTACGCACTCTTCGGACGGCAGGACACCTATGCCGCGGCCTTCTCGCCGCTGGGCGCCCGGATCAGCGCGCTGCCGCGGTGGCGCGTTCAGCCGAGCTTCGCCCTCGATCTGGGCTTCGTCGTCTCGGCGCGCGACATCCCGGTGGACGAGGCCGACCGGTTCAACTACATGTTCTCGCTCGGCCCCGGCGTGCAGTTCTTCAGCAGCCCGCAGGCGTCGGTGCGCGTGGAGTACATCTATCGCCACGTCTCGAACGCGCACCAGGGATACGAGAACCCCGGCATCGACCAGGGCGTCTTCCGCGTGACCGTGAGCCGCCGCTGGTAGAGTTCGCGCCGGCCGGGCTGCTGGAGGTTCAGATGGCCAATCTATGTCGAGGCTGAAGCGAAAAGCTGACCTCAGGGGCTAAAGCCCCGTTGCTAATGGGCCATCAACGGCACGGGTAAACCCGTGCCCTTAAGCAAAACGGGGTTATACGTCAGTCTTTGATCACAGGGTTACACTCCAACCTTGATCTCGCGCGATGCGCAGTGAGCTGCTGGGCGGGAATGCTAATCTAGAGCCATGAAGTTCGGCGTTCTGGTCTTTCCCGGCTCCAACTGCGATCAAGACACGCACCACGCAATCGGCGCGGTGATGGGCGTTCCGGTGACGTATCTGTGGCACGAGTCGCACGATCTGGAGGGCTGCGACGCGGTGCTGGTGCCGGGGGGATTTGCCTACGGCGACTACCTGAGGACCGGGGCGATCGCGCGCTTTGCGCCGATCATGCAGAGCGTGCGGCGATTTGCCGAGGCGGGCGGCCTGGTGATGGGCATCTGCAACGGGTTCCAGATCCTGTGCGAGGCGGGGCTGCTGCCCGGCGCGCTGATGCGCAACGCGGGCCAGCGATATGTATGCCGCCATCTGCATCTGAGGGTGGAGACGACGGCCTCGGCGTTCACCGACGGCCTGGCGCGCGGGCAGGTGCTGCAGATGCCCATCGGGCACATGGAGGGCAACTACTACTGCGACGCCGAGACGCTGGCGACGCTGAAGCGCGACGACCGCATCGCATTTCGCTATGCCACGGCGACGGGCGAGATCACTGCGGAGGCGAACCCCAACGGCTCGCTGGAGAACATTGCGGGAATCCTCAGCGAGGGACGCAACGTGCTGGGCATGATGCCGCATCCGGACCGATCAAGCGAGGCGCTGCTGGGCTCGACCGACGGGCTGCTGCTCTTCCAGGCGATGGCAAGGAGTTTGGCTGCGGCGTAGGGCGAGTTGGAAGCTATAAACAGATTTCGACATTCCCTCAGGGGCTAGAGCAAACCAGTGTTGGTGTGGTTCTTTGAAGCCGGAAGGCCAACAGCAAGGCAAAAACAAAAGGCATGATTCTTGAGCTGTAAGCGATCAGCCATCCAGCTATCAGCGAAGGCGATGGATATAGAATCTCTGGTTTTGCAATAAAGCCCTGTTGATTTTTTGGCACTAACGGACGGGCTGAAGCCCGTCCCTTTCAAGGCTTGGACTGATTCAGAGATTCAATGGCACTGCGGCGCACGCGCGCCGGTGGTAGTCTTGCGGTGGAATGATCGACATTCATCATCATCTGCTGTACGGGCTGGACGACGGGGCCGACAGCATGGAGACCTCGGTGGAGATGGCGCGGCTGGCGGCGGCCGAGGGCATCACGCACGTGGTGTGCACACCGCACGCGAACAGCTACCACGACTTCGATCCGAGCGTGAATGCGGCCAGAGTTGACGAGCTGCGCGCGCGGCTGGAGGAGGAGAAGATTCCGCTGACGCTGGGGCTGGGATGCGACTTCCATATGTCGTTCGACAATGTGAAGCTGGCGAAGGAGGACCCGGCGCGGTTCAGCATCAACGGGCTGGGCTACCTGCTGGTGGAGGTTCCGGACTACGGGCTTCCGCCGGGGCTGACGGAGACATTCTTCGAGTTGCGGCTGGCCGGGCTGACGCCGATCCTGACCCACCCGGAGCGCAACCCCACGCTGCAGAACGAGCCCGAGCGGCTGGTCGAGTGGCTGCGCGGCGGCGTGCTGATCCAGGTGACGGCGGACGCTCTGACCGGGCACAAGGGCCGGCGCGCAGAGCAGATGGCGCACGATCTGCTGGAGAAGAGGTGGGTCCACTTTCTGGCCACGGACGCGCACAACACCACAACTCGCCCGCCGCGAATGCGCGAGGCATGCGATCTGGTGGCCAGTAAGTTCGGCGCAAGCTATGCGCACAGCCTGTGCGTGACAAACCCGATGGCAGCGTTTGAGGGCCGTGAGTTCGAGGCGGAAGAGGAGCCGCGCGGGCTGGTGGAGAAGGTGAAGATTCCCAACTGGTGGCAGCGCATGGCAGAGCGGCTGAAGCGACGCTAGAGTCCGAGGCCGCCGTCGACGGCGAGGAGCTGGCCGGTGATGAAGTGGGGGCCGGTGGCGAAGAAGAGGACCGCGGCGGCGACGTCCTCGGCGGTACCGTTGCGCTGCATTGGGGTCTTCGCGGCAAAGCGTGCGTAGGCCTCGTCAATCTCGCCCTGCACAATCCTTCCCGGCACGACGCAGTTGACGCTGACCTCGGGCGCCCAGGCCTTGGCCATGGTCTCGGAGAGCATGTGCAGGGCTGCCTTGGAGGCGCAGTAGTGGGCGTGCGTGGCCCAGGGGTGAGAGCCGCCCAGCGATCCGATGTTGACGATGCGGCCGCGGGAGGCGCGGAGATGAGGATAGGCGGCCTGCGCCATCAGGAAGGGGGCGCGCGTGTTGGTGGCAAACATTCGGTCCCACTGCTCGGGCGTTATCTCTTGCAGCGCGGCCTGCTCGAAGAGGCCGGCGTTGTTGACCAGAAGATCGAGCCGGCCGAACTCCTCAACCACGGCGGCGACGGATTGGCGGATGCACATGGCGTCGGCGAGGTCGGTGCGGACGGCGAAGGCATCGACGTCGAGCGCGGCCAGCGCGCGCACTGTGTCTTCGGCTTCGGGCTGCGAGTCGCGATAGGTGATGGCGACGTTGGCTCCGCTGGCCGCCAGCCGCAGCGCGATGGCGCGGCCGATGCGCCTGGCCCCGCCGGTGACCAGGGCGGCGCTGCCCGCGAGCGGGGCGGATGTTTCTCGCGATTGGGTGTTCCCAGGCTCTGCCATTGCGGACCTCTCCAAGGACGGTTTGTACCAGGGCCGGACATTCCCTCAGGGGCTAAAGCCCCACTTCAACTGCGGCACTTTCGGCACGGGTAAACCCGTGCCCTTAAGCAATACAAGGAATAACTTCTATCTGTGAAGACCGTCCCCATAAAATCTGGGGCTGGAGCCCGTCCCCTTCAAAGCAAAGACTGATTCAGAGATTCTCTACGGCTGCGGAGTGGTGGCGGAGGGGGTGGACGCGGGGGTTGTGGCTGGCGTCGCGGAGGCGCTGGGCGCGGCGGATGTGGGCGCGGATGGGGTTGACGGCGTGGACGGTTTGGTGGGGCGAATCGGGTCCTGCACGCCGGGCTTGAGTTCCGCCGGCTTGCCGCTGTTGTCGATGTAGGCGGAGATCTGTGCACGCGGGCGGAGCAGGGAGATGACAATCTGGCGGCTGGCCTCGTTGACCTGATAGTCCTGGGCGAAGGTGGCAAAGCCGTCGGCGATGACCTGGATGGTGACCTTGCTGCCGGTGGGGATGACGTCGATCACCGCCTTGCCGTCGGGGTCGGTCTTCATCTCCATATTGCCCTCGTCGCGGCCGTCTTTGACCGGATGAAAGACGACGGCGGCGTTCATGATGGGCTTCTTGTTGAAGCCCTTGAGCACGGTGACCTCGATGCGCGAGGTCTCGGGCGGCGCCTTGTACTTGCGGCCATGCTGCTCCGGCGTGGTGGAGTCGTCCTGGGCGCGGGCGCAGAGGGGTGCGAACGAGACGAGGAGCGCGAAGAGGCAGAGAGCCATCGCAAAGGGGCAGAAGACGAAGGCGCGGCCAGAGTGGGTGCGGAGAGGGTTGCGGAGCAGCATGCGGTTATTTTACGTCAGAAGAGAGGCGTGGGTGGGCTTGGAAGGGTGGGCTGGGATTATGTGGTCAGTCCGATACGATATGAGCGAGTTTCGCTCAGATTTCACCCGGAACGGCTTGACAGGGCGGGGAGAGTGGCCTATCGTTAGCAATCGAGGGGCCTGAGTGCTAAAGGGCGCGCCGGGCCACTCCGACGGCGGAACGGATGCCCGGCGAATGCGCCGAGGCTGCGGTTGGCCGGAGAGGTTTCTGCATCCAACAGCCTGCAATCAAATTTACTTTGCAACAAGGAGAGACACGCAATGGCAACAACAAAGTTTACCCCCCTGCACGACCGGATTCTGGTCCGTCGTCTGGAAGAGGGCGAGAGCGTACGCGGCGGCATCATCATTCCGGATTCAGCCAAAGAGAAGCCGCAACAGGGCGAGGTGATTGCCGTAGGCAAGGGCAAGTCCAACGACGAGGGCAAGGTCTTCCCGCTGGACGTGAAGGCTGGGGACACGATCCTGTTCGGCAAGTACTCGGGCACCGAGATCAAGCTGGACGGCGAAGAGTTCCTGATCATGCGCGAAGAGGAAGTGCTGGGCATCGTCAAGAAATAGGTGCTTCGGTGCTTCGCACGGTTCTCGACGCCTTCGGCGTGAAAGCCAAAACAACATGGCATTGATTCGCAACACATAACATTCGACCGGACAATGAGCCGGTAAGAGGAGCAGCACAATGGCAAAACAGATATTGCATGGAGAAGAGTCGCGGCAGGCAATCCTGCGCGGAGTGAACATTCTGGCTGACGCGGTGAAGGCGACGCTCGGCCCCAAGGGACGCAACGTCGTCATTGAGAAGAAGTTCGGATCGCCGACCATCACCAAGGACGGCGTGACGGTGGCCAAGGAGATCGAGCTGGCGAACGCGACGGAGAACGTGGGCGCGCAACTGGTGAAGGAAGTGGCCCAGAAGACCTCGGACATCGCGGGCGACGGAACAACGACGGCGACCGTGCTGGCCCAGGCGATCTACCGCGAGGGCGTGAAGACGGTGGCGGCGGGCGCAAACCCGATGGCGCTGAAGCGCGGCATCGACAAGGCGGTGGAGGCGATCGTCGGCAAGCGCGACGACCAGGGCGTGGTGCATGGCGGCGCGCTGAACAAGCTGTCGAAGCCGGTGACGGGCGACATGATTGCGCAGGTGGGCACGATTTCGGCCAACTCCGACGCGCAGATCGGGTCGATCATCGCCGAGGCGATGAAGAAGGTGGGCAAGGACGGCGTGATCACGGTGGAAGAGTCGCGCACCATGGAGACGCAGTTGGAGGTGGTGGAGGGAATGCAGTTCGACCGCGGCTACCTGAGCCCCTACTTCGTGACCGACGCGGAGCGCATGGAGGCCGCGCTGGAGGAGCCCTACATCCTGATCTACGAGAAGAAGATCTCGTCGATGAAGGACCTGCTGCCGTTGCTTGAGTCGATTGCGCGCACCGCGAAGCCGCTGCTGATCATCGCCGAGGACGTGGAGGGCGAGGCTCTGGCGACCCTGGTGGTGAACAAGCTGCGCGGAACGCTGAACGTGGCGGCGGTGAAGGCGCCCGGCTTCGGCGACCGGCGCAAGGCCATGCTGCAGGACATCGCCATCCTGACCGGCGGCAAGGCGATCACCGAAGACCTCGGCATCAAGCTGGAAGGGGTCAAGATCGACGACCTGGGCACGGCCAAGCGAGTCACCATCGATAAGGACAACACCACGATCATCGACGGCGGCGGCAAGGACGGCGAGGTTGAGGGGCGCGTGAAGGAGATTCGCGCGCAGGTGGAGAAGTCGACCTCCGACTACGACAAGGAGAAGCTGCAGGAGCGGCTGGCCAAGCTGGTTGGCGGCGTTGCAGTCATCAAGGTGGGAGCAGCCACCGAGACCGAGATGAAGGAGAAGAAGGCGCGCGTCGAGGATGCGATGCATGCAACACGCGCGGCGGTCGAGGAGGGCATCGTGCCCGGCGGCGGCGTGGCCCTGCTGCGCTGCGCGGCGGCGGTGGACACGCTCATCAAGGAACTGGAAGGCGACGAGAAGATCGGCGCAACCATCATTCGCCGCGCACTGGAGGAGCCGCTTCGGCTGATCGTCTCCAACGCGGGCGAAGAGGGCGCTGTGGTGATCGGCAAGATCCGCGACTCCAAGGACGTGAACTTCGGCTACAACGCGAGCACGGACGTGTACGAGGACCTGGTGAAGGCCGGCGTCATCGACCCGACCAAGGTGACGCGGACGGCGCTGCAGAACGCGGCGTCGATCGCCGGCCTGCTGGTGACCACCGAAGCCATGATCTCCGAGATCCCGGAGAAGAAGGAAGCTCCGGCCGGCGGCGGACACGGCGGCGGCATGGAAGGCATGTACTAAAGCATCAGGCAAACGCAACAAAATGAAGGCCCTGGATTGGTAGGTTCAATCCGGGGCCTTTTTATCTTTTCTACATAACTAAAGTTTGCAATTATATTTTCGATAGAGTAGATTAGCTATAAGGAGACAACGACAATGCCTGTCCTTCAATCAGAAAGAATCTTCGTTTCCAGCAAACTTGGCCTCACCGCCGCAGACGCTGTTTGGATTGCCACAGCAACTCTTCACCGACGAAATCCTGGCGTGGAGGGATTTCCCGTCGAAGACATCGTGGCCGAGGCTGTCCGGCAGAAGCTAACACATGCACTGGCGAAGACCGTCTATCAGCACGCACTGCAGCACTGCGTGGCAAACCGTCCGCCAAACCCGAACCGGTCGCGTATGCTGTTCGAGTTTGGCGATGGCTATCGGCGCCTGTTCCGGGCTGGCGACAGATACGATTCTGCCCGCGAGGGATCGCCAATCCACCCCGAATGGTCAGCGCTTCCTCTGGCGTACAAAGACCTGCAACGCTGGTACGAAGAGAAGTGGAACTCTCAGGCGGAAGACCCGTTGCTGGCCCTGATTGGCAGCGGCAAGCACCTGTGGAAGGACGAGTCGGGGGATGAGTTTCTGGCGCGGCTTCGCTCGAACTGGGGAGGTGTTGCTTGAGCCGGATATTCTGGGACACCAACCTCTTCATCTATCTTCTGGAGGAGAACCCAAAGTTCTCGAAGCCCGTCATGGACCTGCGACGAAAGATGATCGAGCGGAAGGATGAGTTAGTCACTTCCACGATGACGCTGGCGGAGATTCAAGTGGTACCGCGTCGTGCGGGAGACCTGGAACTGGCCATGCACTACCGCGATACCATCCAGCGAGTGTCGCGGGTTGTATCATTCGATGGCGCCGCAGCGGACAAGTTCGCTGAGCTTCGAGTCAACCCAGCCATTCAGCCGGCAGACGCGATTCAACTCAGTTGCGCGGCTGCGGCAGGAGTGACAATTTTCATTACCAACGACCTGCGACTGACCCGTCTACGAATCCCGGGAATCGACTTCGTTACCACGATGGACCGGCTTCCCTTCTAGGAGTGCACCTGCATCCGTTGAACTCCCCGCGGCGAGATGGATTCGCTGCGGGGAGTTTTTCTGTCTGGCGGCTTTTTCTCTAGTGGCTTAGAGCGCTTTCAGCGATAGTGAAATGTATCGCGCAGCGAGCAAAATGCGGGGATTCTTCCCCTTCGGCAAGCTCAGGGTCAGAATGACAATTCATTCTTGGACTATCGTAATTCCGAAGATGCTGACAAGGCTTATTCGACGTTGCCGGGGCGGACCTGCTCGGGGGCGTGGAGTTTGGTTTTGGCGGCGGTGAACTTGACGCGAACCAGGTCGCGCTCGGGATTGTTGCCGAGGGGGGCGTTGAAGGTGGCGATGTAGGTCTCGGCGAGGGCGCTCTGAAACTTGCTGAGGAACGGCGCGGTGGAGACGGGGTTCCCCACGCCCTCCCACAGGTTGACGCCGCCGGTGGCCTGCGTGATCTGGCTGAGGTAGTTCTGGCCGCTGATGTCCGCCGAGTTGCCGCTGATGCCTGCATCGCCGAAGTAGATGGCGTAGACGGCGACCCCGGCGCGCTGCGCATCGGCGATGGCGTTGTCAACGTAGGGACTGCCCTGGTTCATGACGCTGGTGCTGCCGTTGTAGGGATCGACTCCGTTGGTGAGCATGAGGATGAAGCGCGCCTTGTGCTGCGTGGATGGGCCGGGAGAGCTGCTGGAGGAGGACGCGCTGAAGGGCCAGTTCTTGACGAAGTCCGATAGACAGAGGTAGGGGCTTGCGCTCATGCCGGGCAGGCCATCGGGAAGGTGAAGCGTGGAGGCGGCGAGCGCGTGGTCTGTGGTGAAGGGCTGCGCCGCGACGACGTGGCCGTACTGCATGTATCCGACCAGGACCTCGACGCCGGGGGCGAGGGTGCGCACGAAGTTGCGCAGATTCTCCAGCTCGCGGGCGACGCTCTCGCGCAGGCCGTCGTCGATGAGAAGCGCAACCTGGGCGCCGGCGGGGGCCACCGGCTCCCACGCGCTGAGCGGCTGAGTGCGGTCGTTTACCGCTACTACGAGAGCGGAGGGGCCGGCGGGAGGCGCGGACTTGGCATCGACGTTGACCAGCGCCTGCGTGGGGACAAGGCCCTCCTGCTGGGCGTGCGCGGCGAGGCCAGCCGTGAGGGCGAAGGCGATGAGGAGGGCGGGAGTGAGTGGTCTAGTCATGGCGTTAGATTAGACCCGAACTTGCCCCCGACAGTTGCCCTATTGATTTTCATTCCCGCAAGGAATCTGCTTCTGTTTGGTTAATCTCCGCCGATGCGGAGTTTGAGGCCTGCTCGGATGGTGAAGGGCAGGCCGGGGTAGCCGATGGGGCCGATGTGCTGCTGGCTGAGCAGGTTGTCGAGTTCGGTGAAGGCGGTGACGCGCGGCCGGACGGCGTAGGTGAGGTTGGCGTCGAGTTTGGCGTAGCCGAAGTCGAGGTCGCGGTTGGGCAGGACGAGCGAGTTGCCGAAGTTGGGATCGAAGCCATCGAGGAAGGTGGAGTCGTCGGAGCGGCTGGCCAGCGCTCCGGTAAACGCCGCGCCCAGCCTTGCGCCCTCATACTGCACGGCGAAGAAGCCGGTGTGCGGCGGGCGGCGAAAGGGACGCGCGCCAATCAACGGGCCCTCCGCGCCGATGGCGACACCGGGCAGGTTGGGATTGTTGCTGGCGGTTCCGTTGCTGTAGGCGTCGCTGGAGAATGACTGGGTGACGACGGCGTCGAGGTAGGTGTAGCCGCCGTGGATGTAGAGGCGGCTGAACGGGCGGTATTGCAGCTCGGTCTCGATTCCCTGGGCGCGGAAGGCGAGCGAGTTGAGGTAGGGCTGGTAGGTATTCTGAGCGACGCTGGGCGAGTAGCCGAAGAACTGCTCCAGCGCGCCTGCGTCGACCGATTCGAGCTGGTGGTTGAAGGTGTTGCGGAAGTAGCCGAGCTTGAGGACCAGCTTCTCGCCACGGATGTTCTGGTCGATGCCGAGGTCGTAGGTGCGCGACCGCTGGGGGCCGGCCGGGGTGACGTGATACTTTGCGATGTCGGCGGTGTCGCCGGCCTGTTGCAGTTGGGTGTAGAGACTGGCGAACTGGATGCCAAGCGATGGCTCCTCGACGCCGGTGGCGACGTTGGCGCGCAACAGCGTTCCGTGGAACCACTTTGCGCCGGGGAAGAACGGCACATAAGAGAGGCCGAGGCGTGGCGCTCCGGTGATGCCGTAGAGGTGGTTCTTCTCGATGCCTCCGCCGGCGGAGTAGAAGACGCGGCTCTTGATCTCGCCCTGAAGCTGGAGGGTGTAGTCGAAGTTGGTGCGCTGGGTCTGCTCGCTTTCTGCGTAGGGAGGCGGCTCGACGTAGCTGCCGCGCTCGTTCTCGTAGTGGAAGCCGAAGAGCGCAGAGAGATAGCGGGCAAAGCTGTAGTCGGACTGGCAGGTGAGCTCGTCGCGGTTGGAGGCCATGTCGTCGGTGGGGACGAAGAACGAGGCCTGGCCGGATGCGGTGTAGCCGTTGGCCCCGCGAATGGTGACGACGTTGCCGAAGTACTCGGTGAAACAGTCTGCGCCCGGTTTGCCGCAGGGAACGGTCCCGAAGTTAAATGTGATCGGCGTGCCGACGTTGCTGAACTGGCGCTCCTGAATGCGCTTGCGGCTGATGCCGTAGCGGACGAGGTTGTGCCAGCCGGTCTCCAGGCGGTTCTCGAGCGTAAGGCCGGAGTAGGTGTCCTGGTCGCCCTGCTTGCCGTCGGCGGAGAGGCCGTAAAAGTCGTGCGCGGAGGGCAGTCCAGTGGCTGAGTCCGCATTGCGCAGGGTGAAGCGGACCTGGGTGTTGGCGGCGATGTTGTAGCCGAGGTTGGCGGCGGAGGTGGCTGAGTGGTACCGGTCGCGGGGCAGCGCGTTGGAGGTGTCGAAGCGCGAGAAGGCGGTGTAGTAGTCGAGACGGCGGTGCGCGCCGCTGAGGGAGAGCTCGTCGCGGAAGGTGTGGAAGTCGCCCGCGTCGCCGGAGTAGTTCAGGACGGGGCGGGTGGCGCTGCCGCGCGGCGTTTCGAGGTCCACCACCGAGGCGCCGGCGTCGGCGCCGTAGAGCGCGGAGTTGGGGCCGCGATAGAGTTCGAGGCCCGAGAGCGCAGTGGAGGAGACGGTGCCGAAGTCGAAGGCGCCACCCACGTCGCCCGCGGGAATGCCGTCGATGAGGACCTGGTTGGCCGTGGAGTTGCCTCCGCGCACGAAGAGCGAGGTGACGCCTCCGGCCTGGCCGGTCTGGACCGCGGCGACGCCGGGAGACTGGCGCAATGCGTCGACCATGCCGATGGAGGTCGCAAGATCGCTGTCGGGAACCAGGGTTACGGCCGAGCTGGTCTGCGCGAGCGGCGTGGGCAGGCCGGTGGCGGTGACTGTGACCTCCTCGTGCACGGAAGCGGTCTCCAGCACAATGTTCTGCGTGATCTGGTCGGTGAAACCGCCATAGAAGTCCTGGCCGATTCCGGGATAGAAGGCGGGCGCCGAGGTGAGCAGGACGAAGCGGCCGGCCAGGGTGGAGCGGACCTCGAAGGATCCGTCCGCGCCGGCGATGGCGATGGCAACCGGCCTCGGCCCCTGAATGAGTTGGACGCGGGCGCCGGGAACGGGGCGGCCAAGCGCGTCGGTGACCACGCCGCGTACCACCACCGCGCGCGCCGGCGTGGGGAAGATCAGAAGCGCAGCAAAGATCAGGGAGAGTTGCGCAAAACGGAGCAAAAACAATTGTGCGGGCAAGAGGAAGGCGGCGAGCGCGGAAGCGGCCCGCAGGAGAGATGCGGCCGAGGAGCGGCCGGAGACTGAGGACATGGGTGAACTCCTACGCTCCCCCCCGGGAGCGCGGTTGGATGTACGCGGCGAAACCGGTCTCCTGACTTACGCGGGTGCATGACAGCCAAAGACTGGATGCTTCCCTTCCCGTCGCCTGGCGGCTTCAGTGGGAGGATCCTGGCTGGCATTCACGCCTCTCGGTGCGGCTAAGGCGGCGTGCGCGATCACAGTTGCGGGGCAGTGGCGGAGTTTCACCGCGCTTCCCGAACATTCCGTTGCGGGCAAGGGTTGAGGTGGCACGGCGGGCAAAGTGCAAGGCCCGCCGCAGGAGTTGCGACGAGCCTAGGCTATGCGGGCCCGTCCATCTTGTGCAGGTCTTTGCCGGGCTTGAAGCGGACGGCCTTGCCGGGGGCGATGCTGACCTCGGCGCCGGTGCGCGGGTTGCGTCCGATGCCGGTCTTGCGGGGCTTGACGGTGAATACGCCGAAGCCGCGCAGCTCGATGCGCTCGCCGGCAATCAGGGTCTGCTTCATGCTGCCGAAGATGGCGTCGACCGCGCGCTCTGCCTTCGTTCTGGGAAGTCCGGTACGCTCTACGACCCTCTGGATAAGGTCTTGTTTGATCAACTTGGGCCGCCTCTCTCACGCTAAATGCAGACAGGCGGCCACTAAGGGCCACACTGCTCTGCTCAAGTGTGATGGTAGGAACTAAGTCCAAGATTGTCAACGCGCGAATGCTGCCGTAAGATTTGTCTATCCGAAACGATGCGGCCCCAACCCCCTTCGCGCGCGCCTGACGGCGCCTGGGAAGCAGAGCGGAGAGGACCGCCAAGAGGCAAAAACGACAGAGATGGCCATCAAGAGCGACCGCTGGATCCGCCAGCAGGCAATGGAACACCGGATGATCGAGCCGTTCAGCGAGAAGCAGGTCAGCGTGGGGGTGATCAGCTACGGACTCTCGTCGTACGGGTACGACCTGCGCGTGAGCGACGAGTTCAAGATCTTCACCAACGTGAACTCGGCGATCATCGACCCCAAGGCGTTCGACGAGCGGTCGTTTGTGAGCGTGCAGGCGGCGAGCGTCATCATTCCGCCCAACTCGTTTGCGCTGGCGCGCTCGATCGAGTACTTCAGGATTCCGCGCGACGTGCTGACGATCTGCGTGGGCAAGTCCACCTACGCGCGCTGCGGGATCATCGTCAACGTGACGCCGTTCGAGCCGGAGTGGGAGGGCTTTGTGACGCTGGAGATCTCCAACACCACGCCGCTGCCGGCACGCATCTACGCCAACGAGGGGCTGTGCCAGATCCTCTTCTTCCAGTCCGACGAGGTGTGCGAGACGAGCTACGCGGACCGCAAGGGGAAGTACCAGAAGCAGCAGGGCATCGTTCTGCCGAAGTTGTAGCGCAACTTGCCCCAGCAGGTTCAAAATAAGGATTATGTAAGCTGTCACACGCAGGAATGAATGTTGTCGCACGTCAGAACGAACCGCGTCGCAGGCCAACAGAGCAACCGGGCCAGCAGGGATGGAGGCTTGAGGTCTATGAAGGAAGCTGCAACAAAGCGCGTGGACCGGATTGGCGTGGTGGCCACCGACACGCTGCGTGTGCTGGGCTTGCAGTCCATTCTGCCGCAGTTTGAGGTTGTGCACCTGACGGCGCCCGGGGCGCTGGACGATGTCAACCTGGCGCTGGTGCTGATCGACGCCGAGTGCACCGGCCACCTCTTCGAGCTGCTGGCCACCTTCCACCACATCCGTCCCCAGTTGAAGCTGATCGTGCTGGGTACGGAGACGGGGCCGGAGTACATCCAGCGCATCATCGGCACCGGGGCCAAGGGATACCTGACGCTGACGGCCACGGAGACCGAGCTTGCGATGGCCATCGAGATGGTGCGCGACGGCTCGGTGTGGGCGCCGCGCCGGGTGCTCTCGCAGCTGCTGGACCGGCAGCCCGGCTTCAGCGGTACCGCGGGCGCGCCGCCCAAGTTCACGCCACGCGAACTGCAGGTCCTTGAGCTGCTTCGCGCTGGGCGGTCCAACCGCGAGATTGGCATCGCGCTCGGAATCGACGAAAGCACGGTGAAGGCGCACATTGGCCGCCTGCTGCGCAAGGTGGGCGTGAACAACCGGATTGCGCTGACCATCCACCCCTTTACGCAGTTTGAATAGCGCGTCTTGCCGAAGCGGAGACGCAGCGCAGTCTGCCCGCAGAGATTCGATTTGCGCGGATTTGCTGGGATTTTCCCTGTTTTTCGGGTTAATTGCCCACACTTTGAATGTTCACTAACTAATAAACAAAATGGGTACGTAAGCCTCTAGACCTTCGTACCGTTGTTCAGCCGCCGCCGATAGGCCATTATCAGACTGCAACACAGACCTGGGAGAGGGGCTACGAGGTCTAGCGGCGCAAGCTGCTGGCTCTTGCAGCCCCCATTTTTTCGCTCTTCGCAGTTCCCTTCCCGATCTCCGTCACTTCGTCTTCCCCCCGTGCAACTTCTGGCAGCCTTCCCCGCATCATACGAGTTGATGCAGGGTTTGTGGTTGCGATTTAATCGAGAGTACGGGCGACACGGACCGATCAAATCCGTTCAAGACGGACCAGGCAGCTCCGTTCAAGAAGGACCAGGCAGATCCATTCAAGAAGCAGATGCAATCAAGAAAGCAAAGGGGTATCCACCGATGAAACGAATCTCCGGAATTCTATGTGGCTTGACGCTACTGACCACCACCACGCTCGCAGGCGTTGCACAGGACCACGCAAAGCTCGACGAGCGTCTCAACAGCGCGCAGGCCGTCATCCAGGAGATCATGGCCACACCCGACAAAGGCATCCCGCAGGGCATTCTTTCCGGCGCGTCGTGCGTCGTCGTCATTCCCAGCTACAAGAAGGGCGCGTTCATCATCGGGGCGCAGTACGGCCAGGGTGTGGCCACCTGCCGCACGCCCAACGGATGGAGCGCTCCGGTGTTTGTGCAACTGACCGGCGGCAGCTTTGGGTGGCAGATCGGCGGCCAGACCACCGACCTAGTCCTAGTCGCCATGAACCAGCAAGGCCTCCAGCACATGCTCAGCAGCAAGTTCAAGCTGGGCGCGGACGCATCCGCCTCGGCTGGGCCGGTGGGACGCAACGCACAGGCATCGACGGACGCATCCATGCGCGCCGAGTTCCTGACCTACTCGCGCAGCCAGGGACTGTTTGCCGGGCTTGACCTGGACGGCACCGTGCTCTCGCAGAACAAGGACGACACCCGCGCCGAGTATGGCGCCGACGTTCCTTTCGACGTCGTTCTCAAGGGCAACAAGGCGGTCCCGGAGAACGCTCGCGCATTCGTTCGCACCGTTGCCCACTTCTTTGTCGTATCGAAGAACAACCAGTAGCAGCGAAGGGCCGCCGCTCACTTCGAGGGTTGCCACCAACTCCACGGCGTCGCAGGACGCGGCAACACAACAGACCAGGGCCGCCAGCCGGAAGCACTCCGCTGGCGGCTTTTCTGCGTATGGAGTCCCGCGCAATCCGATGTAATCCTGCGCAATTCATCTGCGTCTGTACATCTTAGTGGCGACATTTTTATCCCTGAACCAGCGGAATAGCATTAACCGCTGTAGTGTTTGCCTGTTCCCTGACCGCTGACCACTGGAGGCCATCTCATAAACACCACTCAGTCCGTGCAAAACGTCCCTCAGGCTAAAGCCCCAATATCTATTGGCTATTGGGCATTTTGCGGCACGGCTGAAGAGGCTGCGGAAAAAGGCTGTTTTG
>Ga0187848_10002150_pt1 | contig 15988 bp, 13 predicted proteins | sample June2016WEW_4_40_FD_132424 | JGI IMG/M metagenome (GOLD analysis project Ga0187848, IMG submission 132424) | Peatland microbial communities from SPRUCE experiment site at the Marcell Experimental Forest, Minnesota, USA - June2016WEW_4_40 | ecosystem: Environmental > Terrestrial > Soil >... | reverse complement strand
TTGCCAAGGCATACCGCGAGGTCCCGCAGCGCATCGAGGTACCGCTCGTAGGCGTCCCGCCAGTCACGGTACGACCGGCGGTCCCCCTGCGCCTGATACTGCCGAGATTTCTCCTGGACCTCGCGGTATGCCTTGGCAACCCGTTCGTTGTCGTTGGCCTGCCGCTGCTGGGGGTCCTCGACACTCCGGGCATCCCGGGTGTCGGGAGGCTGCTGTTCGCGAGCCCGCTGCTGCTGGGCCGCTATTCTGTCCTGCAAACGCCGCCACAAGCGGGGTGGCGGCTCTTGTGCCCGGCCGGTCGAAACCGCCAGGGTGGCCGTCACGCCCACAACGCCAACCGCCACGAGAAGTAGCTGTCGCATAGGTCCCTCCATGCCGCCATTGTACCAAAGGGATTAGGGATTGGGGATTAGGGATTAGAGATTAGCAAGCTGAATTCCGCGCTAACTGTTTGGCCTACTTTCACTTGCGATTGAACGAAAATATGCGCGCAAGACGCACGGAGGTTGCGCCCTAAGACACCAATCCCCAATCCCTAATCCCTGCTTTCCGCGGGGGGCGGCGGCGGACCGCCCGGCCCGTGCTGCTGGTACCGCCGGGCGGCACTGGACATTGCCTCCATCAACAGCGGGACCCGGCCCGCCGCCATGTACACGCGGCTGACCACCACGGGCCGCGGGAACAGGTTGGCGATGAAGTCGAAGCAGAACTCCTCCGGCGTATGGCGGATCATCACGGCGTTGGCAAAGACGCCGGGCAGGATTTCTTCGGGGAACTTCACCTGCTCGTAGAGTTCCGTAATGTTGGGGGGCGTGACGGTCGGGCCGGCTTGATGGGCTTGCGATGAAGGCGTCCCGGGGCCCACGGGCAACGGCGGGCTGTGGACCACGCCCTGGGTGGGTTCGGCGGGGGCAGGCCGCGGCCCGGCCGGCCCGATGCCTTGTCGCCCGGAAAGCGGCCCGAACTGCCCCTCGTAGCTGGCCACGTTCGTCCGCAGCGCGGCGAGGAATTGCATGAAACTGGAGGCCGTCATGACGATCCGGGCCACCACCTGCTGCGGTGCCACCATCATCGACAAGTAGTCCAGCAGGAACAAGTCGTGCGTCTGCAAGAGCATGATCGCCGTGGAGAACACCCCCCGCCCGACCTTCTCCGGGAGCCGCGCCCCCACGGGGCTGTGCTGAAAATCCTGAACGAACGCGTGCGGGCCCCCGGGGTCGTTTCCCTCGGGATGGCTGGGTTCGTCGGCCATGATCGATACCTCCCAATCTTGCCGGAGAAGCCTGGTCGTGGTAATTTAATAGGTTGAGTGTTACGGCGGGGACGTAGCTCAGTTGGGAGAGCGCCTGCTTTGCAAGCAGGAGGTTGCCGGTTCGATCCCGGTCGTCTCCACTTTCAACAACCCGTTGACAGCCCTTGTCAGCGGGTTGTTGCGTTTGACGGGGCAAGCACTTGCGGCGACGGCCACGACTTCCCGGGGTTCATCGGCCGCGCCCGCTACCTTGTCCACAATTGACCCCAATATACACGATTTGCCGGTAGCTGGTGCAAACCCTGGTGCAAACTGGCCGGCGGCCGAATTGTCGGTCCCCGTTGCCCTTGCGGCGACGGCATCCGTTGCCGACCCTCCCACAAGAGGCAGGGCCGGCAGAGCTTCCATCGCCCCCGCCACGTCGAGTAAGCGCGGATCGGTGTAGGTGTTCATGGTCAGGTTGATCGTCGAATGACGCATCGCGGCTTGTGCCGTGCGCGGGGCAACCCCGCCTTTGCTCAAGAGGGTGCCGAAGGTGTGGCGCAGCGCGTGAACGTCAACCGTCCGGCCCCGATCATCCCGCTTGGGAATCCCGGCGAGCTTCAAGTCACGGTCAAGGATTCGCACCAGCCCGGCCGGCACGGTGAAGACCGGGGTATCGGGCGGCAGCGACCATGCTGCGCACGGTGCCCGGGCGGCGGCCGGCAACCGCAAGACGGGGCACCCTCCGGGTCCGGCAAGGCCCCCGGCTTCGCCCTGGCGCTGGTCCCCCGGCTTCAGGTGGTTTGGGTCAAAGGCCACGGCCGGCACGTCCCGGGCGGCTTCCTGCGCGGCCTGTGCCTTGTCCGCAAGCCACTGGCGAAGGTCGGCGGCAAGGTCTGCCCGAATGGGTATCGTCGAGCCCTCCCGGTTCTTCTCGTCGGCCGCGTCGAGCACCAGGAAAGGCGGGTCGGCGTCGAGCACCAGTTGCCCAGCGGTGAGCGAAGCCAGTTCGCCCTTGCGAAGTCCGGTGAGCACCAGGGTCTTGTAGATCAAGGCCCGCTCCCGCCCCAGCCATTCCAGCCGGCGGCGGGTTTCCTGCCGGAGCACGGCAACCGCTTCGCCCTGCCTCTTGCCCCGCCGGATCGTCATGGCGTCCACCAGCGGCCGACGGCGCGCCACGTCGAGCAAGCGGCGCAACTCGTCTTCGGCGAGCGCCCGGCGTTGCCGGCGGCGGTCGGCGTGTTCGTCGGCCTTCGGCACGTTGGCAACGGGATTCGACAGGAGGCGGCCGGTCTTGACGCACCAGTTGCCGAAGCCCAGCCACGCCCCGCGGTAGACGTTGCGGCTTCGCGCCCCCATGCCTTCCGCCTGACGCGCCGCCAGCCACTTTTCCAAGGCGGTGCCCGACAAGTCGGCCAGCCGGTTGAATCCGCAGTCCTGCGCTACGCGGTCGATCCGGGCGCGAACATCGACGATTTGCCGTTCGGTAACGCCCTTCGCCCTCTGATGGTCAACGTAGACGCCGACGTGTTCAGCCAGTGGCGTAGTCTGATGGTCGATAACCGCATCTTCGGCCCCCGAGCGGATCCCCGAGCGCACCTTGTCGGCCCGCTTCCCCAGTTCGGTGAGCACCGATCGCGCGGCCGTTTCGTCGCGGCACCCCGTTGCCACTTCCCGGACGATCCCCGAGCCGTCCCGATACTTTGCGGTGTAGGTCCGAGCGGTAATCACAACCCGGTCGGTGCCATCCCTCCCGACGATAACGGGTGCCGTCCGGCGCTTCCCCTTCGCGTCGATCCACTCGGCCAGCCGTTGCCCCTTGCGGACGATGATCTTCGCCCCGGCCGGCAGCGGCTTGGTTGCGGTCTTCTTGTAGACTGTGCCCATGATTCACTTCGCCTTTCGTTTGACCAGTTCCAACCCCAAGTAGTCGGCCAGCACGTCGGCCTTGTCGAGCCGAAGGGACGTTTCGCCCCGCATGAACCGGCTTAGGGAGGTTTCAAGAATCCCCGTTTCCCGCGCGATGCGGTATCTTGAAATTCCGCCTTGTTCGATTGCGGCTTTCAACACGTCGGTCATGGTCGGTTTCAGCTTGGGCTTGCTCATTACTGTCTTTCTAGCAAGTATCGGCGATTCTGTCAAGCGGCCTCCCGCGGAATTCTCTCCGAATCACGGTGGGGCGGCGCGGACCGCAGCCGAGCACGGCTCGATCTTCACTTGCGGTGACACGCCAAGTTGGGCGAATTCGTCGAGCATTACCCCGCGGACAAACTCGCCATCCCCGGCCGGCGTCAGAATCGAATCGTGAATCGTGGAGATGAACAGGTCCGGCCTCTCCCGCATGATCCTCGGCACCACCCGCCCGAACATGAACCCGCTTTCGACCCGTTGGGCGAAGTGGGCCAGCCGGCGGTGGTCCGGCCGCTTGATCTCCGCAATGCCGGCCATGACCCCGGGGAAAAGCCCCGCCAGGGCCTCACACACCATGTTGCGGCGCCATGGGCGGTCAAACAGGGCCACCATAACCCGCCGCTTGGCCACGTCCCGTGTTGTGCCGAGCTGGTCGGCGACGGCCTGGTACAAGCCCCGCCGTTCGCACAGTTCCAGGTATCGCCGATGGTCGGCCGGCAGCCGGTCGCGGTCGAGTCCACCCGCAAGGCGGGCAGGGTTGTCCAACATAGTATTGGCCAACATAGTATTGTCCAACATAAGGGCGGGTGCCGGCGTCCCCTTCCCTTCTCCGCCGCCTCCCACCTCCCTCTCCCGCCGTCTCGTCTCCCCTCGTCCCGGGCCGCATGGTGGCTGTTGGTTGGCGTGTCGGGTTTGCTGGTGGCTGTTGGCCTCTCTCCCTGCCCTTATGTTGGCCAACGCAATCCCAAAGAAGAGTGGCTGCGATTCGCTGATATCGACATTTGCGAGCCGCCCGCCATCGACACTGAGGTATGGCCGCAACAGCTTCGGCAGGTTCGTCAGGTTTGTGTGTATTCGCCCGTAGGCGTCCACCTTGAACCGCAGCTCCCCATGCCGAATCTGCTCCACGGCAATCTGGTGGGCGGGGTGCATGGCCTCGGGGAAGCGAATGTCGGTGTCGAGCCGGACCCTTTGCAGGTTCCACCATAGGTGCCGGCAGACTGCCGCGGCGACCGGCATTTCCCCCCGTTCGATCCGCTCCCAAGTCTCCCGGCGTTGCGCTTCGCGCCAACTGCGGATATTGTCGCGGAGCGCGGGGTGCATGACCCGGTGCCGCACCAGCGCAGCGTGGTCATAAGGCGGCAGAATCCAGTAGGCTTGGCTGCGGGTGCCGGCACGATACGACCGGCCGCGCTCGACGTAGCCGATCTGCCGTGCCGCATCGCGCACGGCATCAAGCTGGTGCCGGCCGACAATCTTGCGGAGATAGTCTGTCCGCAAGTGTGCGCGGCCGGTGTCGCGGCAGCGGGCATCGTCGGCAAGGCTGCTCAAGACACAGTGCCCGAGCCACAACACACCCTCCGCGGTGCGCCGGCCGAAGGCGGCCAGTAGGCGGCCAACGTCGAGGTTCTCCGGGCACCAAACCGACACAGCCCCGGCTTGGCGGCCAAGCGGTTGCGGTGTAGGCTTCACGGCAGCGCGATACCCTTTCACCCGACCCTGCCGGCGGCATCCGGCGGGGTCGGCTCGTTTGTGAGGTCGGCCGGGAAGAGAACACCTTGCGAGTCGTTGCCCCGGTCGGCGGCGGGTTCCGGCAGTTCCGGGTGAGCCGCCAGCCAGCGCTCGGCGGCGGCGCGATCGAGCAGCCGCCACACTTGCGGCCAACAGGCATGACGTTCCGCGCGTGCCGAGCGGACAAAGCCGGCGGCGGCGATCACCCCGTCATAAGCGAGTCGGCCAGGTATCGCGCCGAGCCACCGCGGGTCAAGGTCCGCCGGCACGTCGATAGCAGCGTGTACATCGTCGGCCGTTGCGGTGCCGTTCCCGTCGAGCATCGCTTGCAGCAGCGCCCGGCGGCCACGGCGGACGTAGATTTCGCGTCGAGCCCCCAGCAATGCCAGAGCATCGCCCTTGAGCTTCGCGCCGGCGGCGGTGCCGGCGGCAGTGTTGCGTGGCACCTTCATGGCTTCGCCCCTCCCCGCGCAGAGCGGACAGCGGGGCAGCCGGCTTGAATCCACCTGTCGATGGCGTCGAGGTCCCACCGCACCAGGGTCCCCAACCGGAGCGGCCGGGGCATCCGGTCGGCGTCGGCCAGCCGGTAGACGTGACGGGGAGAACAGGCGAGCATCGCGGCGACGGTTTGCACGTCGCCCAGCCGGCGCCCGGGGACGGGTTGCGCCCCTGCCAGCGTAGAAACATCGGTCATACCAGGTCCTTTCGTGGTTTGGGGCGTGTTGTCCGGCGTGCCCCACGCCGGCCCAAGCGCGCCACCTACGGACCACAAAACGGACCAAAACGGACCGCTGGGGCCTGGTGGCTGGAAGAGCGCAACCTGTTACATGCGTTACGGTTGCGGGATAACGCGGCCAAACCGGATTTCTTGCGAAAATCCGGTTTGGTCCGGTTCAACTGTTGGCCTGTTGCCAAGACGGCCGAAGATGTTATACTACAAGAGTCCGGTGCCCCTTGTGGGCTCGATATGGGCAACCCAGCCGGACCGCATTGTTTGTCAAGGGCCAGCGGCGTTGCTGCTGGCCCTTCTTGTTGCCAGCATTCCCAAGAGCGCGGTCAGCGTGCTCTCCGGGGGAAACACCCGCAAGCCCCCGAGCGGCCCGCCCGGTGAATCCGGGGAAGCCCACAGGTGCGGCAGCGTCTTGACGAAGAATGGGTAGTCCGGGTCTTCATAGCGGAAGCAGCGGTAGACGTTGTAGGCCAGCAGGTCGGCGAGTTGTACCCCGTTGGACAGCTCGCTTCGCACAAACAGCGGCATCTCGGCTATGTGGGTCAGCCAGGTGCCCGATGCGGTCCCCTCCGATTGAATGTAGGCATGCTTCATTGCGAGGCTTCGGTTTCGCTCCCTGCTCACGTCGTCAGTAATGAGGATACCCTGGTGCTTCGGGTGCTCTTCCCGGAGAAACGCTTCGGCCCGTTCGAGCAGCAACTCCCATGCCTTGCGGTGCATCTTGGCGGCGTCCATGTAACCGTGAAGGCACCGCTTATCAACAACAACCGCGAACACCCGCATGAAGTGGTGCGACAACTGCTGGTAGAACAACTCCACCAGTTGGTTCAATTCCTGGTCGGTGAGCGCGGCAAGGAACGGGCGTGCCTTTCGTTCCTTTGGAATCCGAATCCAGGTCGATTTGACCTCGCAATCGGACAGCTCAAGCCTTGCACCCTTGCCCACACCTCCGCTGCTGCGCCGGATAACGTCGATCAGCTCCCACTTCTTCCTGTTCAACGTTTTCTCAAAGCCGTGCCACCTGCGCTCGTAGAGCGAGACTGCGGCAAGAACGTAGAGGTGCTCCTTGGCAAACGTACTGCCGTCGGCGCGTTCACCCGACGTGCTGGGGTCAAGGGTCCCCGATTCATCGACGTAGAGAAAATACATGGGTCCCCTGCTTTCGCCACACAGCGGGAAGCCTACCCGCCGTTATCTGGGGAGTGGCACTCGATTTCGTCTTGGCGGGCAACGCTTCCGCCGTGCTTGCGCCCTTCGCGCCGGGTGTACTTGCTTTCGCCAAGAGGCTTCCGGGCGTCGGTAACATACCGCCGGAACGTGTCGAAAGCGTCGGGGAGTTGGTAATCCGTCAACTCGCCAAGGTCGCCCTTCCCCTGGTCAATCCCGTATTCGCGCAGCCACTCATAGGCTTCGCGGTCTTCCATCCTTCGGCCGTTCGCTGTCTCGACATACTGATACGCCAAATACGCTTTCCGCACGGCCGGTTCCAATTGACGCAACACCGATTCCCGAGTAGGCGCAAGAGGCAATTGTTCTTGCCCTGGTGCCGCGTCGGCCCCGCCGTTCCCTTCGCTTTCGTTCGGCTTGGCGGCCGTCGCGCTGTTGCCGATTGCGTTGCAGGCGTGGATGCACTTCGAGAGATACCGCAGCACAGGTTCTTGCCAGTGGGCAATCTGCCGCAAGCGGTACGGCACCAGCGCGTCGAACATGGGCATGCCCTGCGGGGGAGGGCGAAGCTGCAACCGGGGCAAGGCATCGAGAATCCCGACTTGCTGCCCGTTCGCCGCAACCGCCTGCACTGAGCGATAGAGGTCACACCAAGCGGTCCCTATCAGGCCCCGCCGCATGTACTCCTGCCAACAGGTAATGAGGCTCTGTAGCCAGGTCTTGTATTCGCTACGGTCGCGCGGCGTCGCGACGGCCAGTTCCCCACATCGGACACGCAATTTGTCCATGACTTCGCCTTTCGTTGATCGGGCCGGCCCGGGCCGGTCGGGGTGAAAGGCGAATAACTCCCCGCGCCGGCCCGAGCCGCTTGGCCGGTAGCTAGCCGGCCGTCCCGATGTTCGATGTTGCCGCCGTCAATTTGTCCGGCGCCAGGTCGGTACGGACAAGAGCTATCTTGCCGGCACGCCGGCCGGGCCCGGTATTACTTGCTGCTGGCCGCCTTGTTGATGCGACCGGGCACTCTGCTCGCCTCGAAGGGCCGCCGCCTCCTTTTCCGTCAGAAGGTCTTTTTCGATTCCGTTCCAACAATACGGGCAAGGGACTTTTCCGGCGCCGCCGCAAACCGGGCACGCGGCGAAGACCGGCTTGACAAAGCCGAAGCTGGTGCCGCTCGCCAAATCTGTGCCTGCCACGCTCATTGCTTTTCCCGCCGGCACCCTGCCGCGGTTGCACTGCTTGTTGGGACACTTCACTGTCCCGCGGCCATCGCAGTACATACAGAGCCGATCTTCGCCGACCCTCCGCACGTATTCTCCCTCCCCGCCGCCGATGTACTTTTCTGGAATGATCCAAGGGGTCTTGCCCCCGGACTGAAAAGGCATGTACAGCCATCCAACGTGCGGGTCGTAGGCACCTCGGGCCTGGACGGGGAGGCTCCCGTACAGGTCAAGCAGCTTCTTTTGCCCGCCAGGCGAAAGAGGGCAAGCCCCGTTTTGCCACAGGTGGACGAGGCGACAGATATTCTGCGAGATTTCCTTCGGCCATTTGCCGTTCTGGGGGAGTTGCGACAACGCGGTTTTCCACGTATCGACGGCGGCGTTATTCTGCTTCAAGCGGGTTTCCACCAATGCGAGGTTGTTCAACGATGGCAGGTGGGCACCACATCTGCGAAATGCGTTCTTCGCGCCACGCAGGTCACGGGAGGAAAAAACGTAAATCAGACCGCACGCGAAATCAGCGCGGAGGCTCTTTGCATCACGCAATGCTTCGCGGGCCTTCACCAGTTGCTGGGCCTCAAGGAAGCGAATCGCCTCCTCGATCTTTGCTTCGTCGGCTGCGGCGGTCGCAACAGCAGCATCAATACCTGAAACCTGCGATTTCGCGGTATCCGCCGGTTCGCCCAACAAGAGAAAGGGCACAACGACAGCCAGCGCAATTGGGCGTCGCATGAGAGTCGCCTTTCTGAGGAGTGGCGGGAACGACCACGATTCTAACTGCCGCAACAGGGGTGTCAATACCCTCTCACGTCGGCCCCCTCGCCTTCGCCCGGCTTGGTGGTCGGGGGCAGGGCAGAAAGCGGTCGGCGTTCAGCCAGGCAAGCGCGGCCCACCCCCCAACGCCAGCCGGTGAAATAGCGCGGGGCTCGGCCAAGCGATGACCAGCCCGGGGAGTCGCGCGGCCGACCCGCTAACAGCGGCCTGCGCTTCACACCCCGAAAACTGAAAACCCCCGGGGGACGCTAGTAGCGAATGGGTCCCATAGGGCGTGGCGGGCCTGCCCCGGTGCCCCCTGCCCACAACGGACGGCCGCCGGAGAGTTGGAAGGCGTCCGGCCAGACAACATCCTTGCATCGCTCTGTGCGCCCCGGCGTCCCCCCGCTAGCCCCGCCCCTGTTCCCACAACCCTCAGTTCGGTTTCTCTCTGGGGAAGGACCCGAAGCCGGGGAACAGTAACTAGCGGCATCCCCCCGCCTGGTAAGGGTCGCGTAGTTCAATGGGTCCCATCCAGGCCGAGGGGGGCCCACATGCCGGCGAATCCACGTTGACGAGGGGCCTCCGTGCCGGGGAATCCACCCTTAACGAGCGCATCTTGTAGATTCTCGTCGGTCCCCGGGTTACCTACCAGGGACGCATGCCTATTCGGCCCTCCCTTCGGCTTGGCGCCCATTGAGCATGGCGGCGAGCCGTGCCCGGTCGGCCGGCGAGAGGGTCAGCAGGGCGGCGGCGAGCTTCGCCAGCGACCCAGAGGGTGCCCCGCCCTGGTCGATCCCTTCGCCTTCGCTTCCCTGGTCGGCATCGAGGTACCCAGAGGGTACCCGCGCGTTTGCGTTTTCGGCTTCGCTGGTGCAAACCCCGGTGCAAACGGGCGAAGGGGTCGGCGCAAGTGCTTTGCTGTCAACACTTGGGGCGGGAGAATCACTGCTTTGCAAGCAGGAGGTTGCCGGTTCGATCCCGGTCGTCTCCACTACCGCATCACCGGATCGAGCAGGCTGGGCGTTGCGGCCGTCTGCAACACGGCTTCCAGCCGCTGCGGTTCCATGCCGTTGCCCTCGATCCGGACTTCACCCCGGCGCACGGCCTGCCGGACGGTCAGTTGCCGGCGGACGAGCTGGTGGAAGGTCTTCGAGTGCAGGTGGTACACGGCCGTGGCCCGCGAGCTGACGCCGTGCTCGGCAGCCACCACGCGATCGCGGCGGACGACCAGCTCCCACTGGCCGCCGCCCGGCCCATTGACCTTCAGCCCCAGGTGGGCGAAGTTCCGCTCCCCCTCAACGAGTCCCTGCTCGGCCGCCAGCAGGCCGGCCAGGTGCTCTTGAACGTCGAACTCCGGCTGGTGCTTCGGCTCGCGGGCCCGGCCGAAATTCGACTCGATGGCGAACTTGGCCAACCGCAGCATTCGTCCGCGGTCCAGCTCGGGACAAGTCAGGTGCGGCGCCGCCCGGCGGGTATGGGCCACATCGAATTCCGGGTCGTCCCGCCAGTACGCCTGGTAGAGGGCCATTTGCGCGCGGAACGTCTGCTCGAACCACGTCCCGTCGCAGTTCCACTGCGAGTTGGGGTCGGCCAGTTGCGAATACGTCTCGACGGCCTCCTGGATGACCTCGGACATCAACGCCAGCGGCACGGGCGCGGGGGATGTCAGGTGGTAGGTCCCGCCGTGGAGTTGCGGCCGGCTGTGGATGTGCGTCATCACGGCGGAGACCCAATCCACCGGCACGAAGTTCTTCCGTTCCGTGCCTTTCAGTCCGAAGGCCGCCACGAGCGATCGCCCCGCCGTGGCGCCGCGAACGACCTTGCTGACCATCGTATGCGCCAGCTTCAAGAGGGCGTAGAAGCCGTGGAACGTGCTGGTATAGCCGGTCTGGGAATCCCCGACGATGATCGACGGCCGGTAGATGGTCGGCGGATCGAGGAAAGGGGCTTCGCGGACCAGGCGTTCCCCCGCGAGCTTGCTCTGCTCGTAGACGTTGCCCATCGCCTGGCCCAGGTCCAATTCGCTCTCCAGGACCCGCCCCTCGCGGCGCCCGCAGACATAGGCCGTCGAAACGTGGTGGAACCGGCGGATGCCGGTGAGCCGGCACAGTTCCAACATCCGTCGCGTGCCTTCGACGTTGGACCGCCAGGGCTCGCCGTCGGGACCCTCGCTGCGGAACGTCAGGCTGGCCGCGTTGTGAATGACCGAGACGCAGTTTCGCGCAATCCACCGCAGTGCTGCGCCGTCCAGGTTCAGGTCGTCGCGCGCGAGATCGCCCTGCAGGACCACCGGACGAGGCAAGGGCCGGCCGCCGGCAAGCTCCCACCGCCGCAGCAAGCTCTCGACCCGCTGCCCGGCCGACTCGGATCTCGACGACCGGGCCAACACCGCCATCTGACGCCCCGCCAGAAGACCGTCGCGCAGCAAGTACGACCCCAAGAGTCCGGTGGCGCCGGTAAGGAGGTGGTAAGCCATGTACTCTGGAACCGCTTCTTCCCTGAGGGTTGTGCATCCTGGCCCATTCTCGGCTACCAAAGATGGGGGTGTTCGCCGGGAATGAATATTGGCGCTATTCTCCCCGAATTCCTCGCCGTTTGCAACACTGAAAAAGCCCTTGCCAACGCGCCCAGGAATGACGCCAAGTGCAAAGTACGTGGGACACACAATATGGGAGCCCACCACCATAGCTCCTTCTGCCCGCCGGCCCACTCCGCGGGTACCCCCTGGTACCCCGGCGTGCCCCGCCCGTCCACTGCCCACTTCCCTTGCCCGGCCGAGCCGCGCTGCGGATAATTCAGTGGCCGGACGGCTCCGTGGGCCAGGCTTCCGTGGGGGCTGTTCAAAATGTTGATGTGGCCCGGTCACAAGCGCGCCGGCAAGGCGCCGGCGGTTTCCTCCCGGTCTGCCGCGTCTTCCGTCGCCGCGGCCGACGTGCAAGAGGAGACGCTGTCGCTGGGGCACGATCTGCTCGAGCGGGCTCGCCGCCACCGTCACGGCCTCCTCTCCACGCGGTTCTGGTCCGATCAACTCGTCGATCGGGCCATGCACGACCCGGCATTCAAGGTCCAGTTGCTCCGCTTCATCGACGTCTTCCCCATGCTCCGCGGCCCCGAGCAGGTGTACGAGTATCTGGTCGAGTACCTCGTGCAGCCGGGCCTCGGTTTGCCCCCGGAAATCGCCCTGGGCCTGAAGGCGGGCGGACTGGCCAAGGGACTCCTGGCCAAGACGATCGCCGGCCGGATCACGGCGATGGCGGGCCGTTTCATCGCCGGCCCCGACCCGGCCACCGCCCTGCCCGCACTCGAACGCCTCTGGGACCAAGGCTTCGCCTCCAGCGTCGACCTGCTGGGCGAGGCCTGCCTGAGCCGGGAGGAGGCCCGGGCCTACCAGCGCCGCTACCTCGACCTCGTGGAGGTCGTCACGGCCGCCGCGGCGCGATGGTCGCCCCGAGGAGTGCTGGAGACCGATCACCTGGGCCGCGTGCCGCGGGCGAGCATCTCGATCAAAGTGAGCTCGCTGGCCGCCCGCACGGACGCCATCGACCTTGAGGGCTCGCTGCGGGTCCTTGAGGAGGCCCTGCGTCCGATCCTGGAGGCCGCGGCCCGCAACCACGCCACCGTCTGCTTCGACATGGAACAGGCCGCGCTGAAGGATCTGACCATCGCCCTGTTCCAGCGGTGCTGCGAGGCGCTCGATTTTCCCGCCGGACTGGCCTTGCAGGCGTATCTCCGCAGCGCGGCGGACGACGCCGAGCGGCTGATCGGCTGGGCGGCCCGCACCGGCCGGCAAGTCACCGTCCGCCTGATCAAGGGCGCCTACTGGGACTATGAAGTCATCCACGCCGAGCGGATGGGCTGGCCCGTGCCCGTCTGGACCGAGAAGCGGGCCACCGACGAGTGCTTCGAGCGGCTCGCCGGGCGTTTTGTGGCGGCCATGCCGCGCCGGCCGGGCCAGGGCGGCTGCAAGCTCGCCCTGGGATCGCACAACGTCCGCTCGATCGCCCGCACCTTGGCCCTGCTGGAGAAGCACGGCCTGCCGCCCGCGGCCGTCGAGTTCCAGAAGCTCTACGGCATGGCCGACCCGCTCGGCGCGGCCCTCTGCGAGCGGGGTCTGCGGGTGCGGGAATACGTCCCGGTGGGCGAGATGATCCCCGGCATGGCCTACCTGGTCAGGCGACTGCTGGAAAACACCTCGAATCAATCGTGGCTCCGCGCGGGATTCTCGGAACACGCCCCGGACGACGTGCTCTTGGCTTCGCCCGCAGACGTGGGGACCGGCGGACCGCCGGTCGCCGACGGCAGCAAGACGACGGGGCCTGTCTCCGCGGCTTTTGAGCCCGCCGTGCCGCCGGCCCGGCGACACGCCCTCTCACCCGCCGTCGAGGGCCTGGGCGACGGGCTGCCGATGCTCAACGAGCCGGCCCGCGATTTCGCCGATCCCCGCCAGCGCGAGCATTTCGCGCGGGCAGTCGGCTCTTGTGGTGCAGGCGGGGCGCCGGGCGCGACCATGCTGCGCACGGTGCCCGGGTCGCCTGCCTCCGGCTCGGCGTGCGGGCCGGCCGAGTGTCGCCAGGCGGTGGCCGAGGCCGCGGCGGCATTTCCCGCCTGGCGCGACCGCTCGCCGCTGGAGCGGTCCACCATCCTCGTCCGCGCGGCCGCCCTGATGCGACAAGACCGCGACGCCCTGGCCGCGGCGATGATCCGCGAGGCGGGCAAGCCGTGGCGCGAAGCCGACGCCGACGTCTGCGAGGCCATCGACTTCTGCGAGTTCTACGCGCGAGCTGCCGTCAATTTGTTCCGGCCCGTCCGCCTCGGCCGCTTCGTCGGCGAGCTGAATCACCACTGGTACCAGCCCCGCGGCGTGGCGGCCGTCATCAGCCCCTGGAACTTCCCGCTGGCCATCGCCACCGGCATGACGACCGCCGCCCTGGTGACGGGCAACACGGCCGTGCTGAAACCCTCCAGCCAGACCCGCGGCATCGCACGGCGGTTGTGCGACATTCTGTGGCAGGCCGGCGTTCCGCCCGGCGCCCTGGGGTTCCTCCCCGCCTCGGGCCGCGAGGTGGGCGACCTGCTGGTCCAGGATCCCCGCGTGGCGGTGATCGCCTTCACCGGATCGAAACAGATCGGCCTGGGCATCCTGCGTCTGGCCGGCCAGACGCCCGACGGCCAGCCGCTCGTGAAGAAAGTCGTCTGCGAGATGGGGGGCAAGAACGCGATCATCGTCGACGAGTCGGCCGACCTGGACGAGGCCGTGCTCGGCGTGCGGCAGTCGGCCTTCGGATACTGCGGGCAGAAGTGCTCCGCGTGCAGCCGGGCCATCGTGGTGGCGGCCGTCCACGATGCGTTCCTCAAGCGTCTGGTCGAATCGACCCGCTCGCTGGTGATCGGCGATCCGGCCGATCCGGCGACCGACCTCGGGCCGGTGATCGACGAGGCCGCCGCCGCCAAGATCCGCCGCTACATCGCCGTCGGCACCCAGGAGGGCCGCCTGGAGCTGGCCTGCGAGGCGCCCCCCGGGCTGGCCGAGCGGGTCGGCAAACCGCTGGTCGGCCCGCACATCTTCTCCGCCATCCGGCCCGAGCACCGCCTGGCCAACGAAGAGATCTTCGGGCCGGTGCTCTCGGTCATGCGGGCCGGCGATTTCGACGAGGCCCTGCGCTGGGCCAACGCCAGCCAGTACAAGCTCACCGGCGGCGTGTTCAGCCGCAGGCCGTCGCACCTGGAGGCCGCACGGCGCGATTTTCGCGTCGGCAACCTCTATCTGAACCGCGGCATCACCGGGGCCCTGGTCGGCCGCCAGCCTTTCGGCGGTTTCGGCCTGTCGGGCACCGGCACCCAGGCCGGCGGCGGCGATTACCTGCTCTCGTTCGTCGAGCCCCGCTCGTCGGCCGAGAACACCATGCGGCACGGCTTCGCCCCCGGCTTGGACGGATAGGGCCCTCTTTCGCCCCGGCTGTTCAGCGGATGTTAACGGCGAAAGGGGCTGGGGCTGTGCCGGGGTTGGGCACACTCCAACGGCGCCACCCGCCGCCCCGGCCGCACCTCCCTCCCGCGGCAGAACAGCCGGCCTCGGGCATCAAGCACTCGGACGTGCTATAGGTGACGCCTCGCGGTGGACTGGGGACCTTGACTGCAAGGGAGGGGCCGAAAAGGCGGCTCAGCCGGTGTGCCGCCAGTTCACGTCTTGGATACAGCATCAGTGCGATAAGCATTATTTAATTGGAGTTATGTGATAATCATTAGATTTTCCGGTATTTCATGCAGGATCATTGACATTGTGTGAGGTTCATGTTAGGGTCACTAATAATTATCTGAGATGCCTCGAGACGGGCGGCCGGCATGGCCGGCAGGCAAGTGGAGCTGGCGAAAATGGCCGGCCGAGAATGGCAACAAGTGATCGAAGCCGGGCGAACGAACCTTGCCCCTGGAATTCGGGCTGCGCTCATCCAATTGGCAGGGAGCCATGACAAAGAGACGTGTTTCGTTTTGACCTGTGGCGGGGTCTTCCGCGCGCGAGCCAACCCTGCTGATCCGAGGACCTTCCGTCTGTGCAGCGGCGCTGCCCCGACCCGAACGGGGACCCTTTTCACGCCGCGCTGGGACCATGAGGCTCGCGTCCTGTGGGCTGGCGGGCAGATCGCCAAGCGATACAGGCGTCCCTCGCCTAACCAAGAGGCAATTCTCACGGCCTTTGAGGAGGATGGGTGGCCTTGCCGCATCGATGACCCACTCCCGCCTAAGGGCGAGGTGTGTCCCAAGGCCCGCTTGCACGACACCATCAAGTGGTTGAATCGGGGCCAGAAACGCTTTCTCCTCCGTTTCCTGGGAGACGGCACCGGCGAAGGGGTGTGCTGGGAGCCGGTGACGATTAGCGCCCTCCTCTCGCGTGGCGACGCCGCGAAGCGGATGCGTCTTGCCGCCTAACGCCGTTTCCCTGGCGTTCTCTGCTCGACCGCGAAGATTCCTGGCCGCGGTCGGCCCCTGAAGTTCGCGGGGCCTTGCTCCCCAGATGCTCCCCAGACACCTTGGCCGCCTTCCGCCATACTGGATACTGCACGAGGGGCGAAAAACGCGAGTGCGGTCGGCGGTCCGGGGGCAGCAAGGGCGCGAGCCCCTCAAGGCCGCGGCGGCGGCGGCAGGGATCCGAACGGCAACCCGACGTGGCTCTTTTTCAAAAGGGGTGATGCGATGTCCAGCAAGCTGTGTGCGGTGTTGGGCGGGCTGGCGGCCTGCCTGTGG
>Ga0187848_10002141_pt1 | contig 16017 bp, 9 predicted proteins | sample June2016WEW_4_40_FD_132424 | JGI IMG/M metagenome (GOLD analysis project Ga0187848, IMG submission 132424) | Peatland microbial communities from SPRUCE experiment site at the Marcell Experimental Forest, Minnesota, USA - June2016WEW_4_40 | ecosystem: Environmental > Terrestrial > Soil > Wetlands... | reverse complement strand
CCTGGGACCAATACGGACTGGTGCAGGACCAATTCACCCTCCTCCTCGAGGAAAACGGCCAGGAACGCACCTTGAAGATCGGCCGGCTTTCCCCCGGGGGCGATCAGGTTTATTTAAACGCGCGGGGCAGCGATCAGATTCTGGTCGCCAACCCCGGGGTGCTCCAACTCATTCCCACCAACCAGCTCCAGTGGCGCGATCCGGTGGTGCTGCATCTGGCCGGCACTCCATTCCAGCGGCTCCAAGTCCACTCGACCAACGTGGAATTGATGTCCCTGGAAGTGGACCCGGCCAGCCTCCTCTGGAAAATGACCCGGCCCATTGAGGCCCGGGCCGACTCGCCCAGGATCAACGCATGGCTGGCACAACTCCAGGCGTTGCGCGTGCAGGGGTTCCCCCCGGACAACACGCAGGAAATGGACCCCGCCGGCGTGCCCGGTCCTCCGCCCACGCAGCAATTAGTATTGACTTTTCTGCGCGACGCCAGCGAAACCAACAAGGCCTTGGAATTGCAGGTGGGCACCAGCCCCGCCGGCCGGACCAACCTGGCCTACGCCCGCCGCCTTCAACCCCCCGGCCTCATCGAAATTGACAAGGCGCCCCTCCTGCCTTGGGAAGGCGACTGGATCAATTTTCTGGACCGGCATCTCCTGAGCCTTTCGCCCGGCTTGATCGGTTCCATCGAGGTTTCCGGCGGGGGCCTTGAGACATTTACCGCGCAAAAAACCGCCGACGGCCCCTGGCGCGTCACCTCGGCCGGCGGCGAGACCTGCCTGGCCGATGACTTGCTGATGCAGGAATGGCTCTCCGCCTTGACCAACATCCAGGTTGTCCCCGGACTCTCCCCGGTGGCCGACAAATCCCCTTACGGACTGGACAAGCCCGCCAGCGCGCTCCTGCACTATCAGCTTTTTTACGCCCGCTCCGCCGGCCAGGCCAACCCGCTCATGGCGGACCTGCTCTTTGGCCGCGGCACCAACCAACCCCCCAAGATTTTCGAGCTGGGCAACGACGAGAAATATGTCAATTCCATTGACCTTGAACAATTCGACCGCCTGCCCAACGCCTGGTGGGAGTTGCGCGACCGCGCCATCTGGCATTTCCAATCCAACGAGGTTGTCGCCATTGACCTTCATCAACTGGGCCGGCACCTCCGTTTTACCCGCGACACGAATAACCAATGGACCCTGCCGCCCGGTTCCCTCCTCGTTCCCGTGCAGGCCGCCATCGAGGAAACGCTCTATCGCCTGGGACAGTTGAGGGCCATCTATTGGAGCGGTTACGGCGAGGATCATCTGGAGCGCTTTGGTTTTGACCGGACCGATTACCAGATCGCCTTTGAAATCAGCAAAAACGGGCAAATGGAAACCAACACCATCCAATTCGGCCAACCCTCCCCTTACCTCCATCCCTACGCCTCGGTGATGCGCGACGGGCGGCGGCTGGTTTTTGAATTTCCGGTGGACTTGTTCTCCAACCTGGTGACCCGGCACCTCGGCTTGCCTTCGGTTTACCGCCCGCGCCAGTAGCTTTATGTCCCTTGCCGCCATCTTCCAAAGCCGTCCCGTCCGCCGTTGGCGCACGGTCTTTCGCTGGGTGCGCATTACGCTCTTGTTCGCCATTTTTCTGCTGGTGGCGGGCGGGGCTTATCTCCACCTCATCGGCCTGCCCGATTTCCTGAAACAGGACCTGCTGGATCACCTCAGCGAGCGCGGATTTGAGGTGCAATTCACCAGCGCCCGGCTCGGCTGGGGGCCGTCCGTGCTGGTTGAAAACGCCGCCTTTCACCGCTCCGACCGGCCTCTGGGTCCCCGCCTGGCCGCCGGACGAACCCAAATCCAGCTCAACCTTGCCAAACTCCTCCACCGCCGCGTCAGCCTGGATGCCTTGCTCATCTCCCAAGGCAGCCTCCAGCTTCCCTTCTCTGAAGCCAGCGGCGATTGCCTCGCGGTCAACGATGTTTCCCTCGACCTGGCTTTGCTCCCCAACGATACCATCCAGCTCCGCAACGGCCACGCCTCCTTCCACGGCATTCAAATGGCCCTGCGCGGCACGGTCACTAACTTTTTGGCCGCGCGCAAGGTGAACCTCTGGCCGGCCGCGTCCGCCACCGCGGGCGGCGCCAAACCCATCCCCGCCGCCACCGCGGCGCCGCAGGATTCCCTGCGCCAGTTCGCCGCCACCCTCGATAAAATCCATTTCCCGGCCCCGCCCCGTCTGGACCTCAACCTGACCGCCGACGGGCGCGATCCCGACACGCTGCGCATGAATTTGACGCTGGTTTCCGATGGCGTCCAAACTCCCTGGGGCGAAGCCACTGGAATAACGCTGGAGGCCGACTGCGCCAGGCCGGTCCACCCCGGCTCCAGCCCGTTCGTCAAGGCCCGGCTCTCCGCCAGCGCCTTCACCACGCCCGAAGCGCGGGGCAGACAACTCTACTTGACTGCCGATATTTCGCGCGCCGCAGGGTCCAATTTGCAGGCCGCCGTGGACTTTGCCGTCAGCTCTGCCGTCGCCATCTTCAACCGCGGCCAGCCCGGCTCCGCCCAAACCAACCGGCTGGAGGCCGCCAGCCTCAGTTGGAATGGAAGCGTGACGCTGCAACCCTCTCCTTTGGACCTGACGGCCGCGTCCGGCCATTGGCATGCCCTCCGGGTTGCGTCCCCGTGGGGTTCGGCGGACTCTGCCGCCTTGACTTGGAACGCCACCGCGGTCCAAGGCTCCCCGGGGGCCGATGCTTCCTGGGGCTTCTGGGCCAAAATCAACCGTTGGGCCTTGGACTGGCAGGCCGACCTGGGCAAGGTCGTCACTCCCGACCTGCAATTGGACCGGTTCCTCTGCGCCGGCTCCTGGCGCGCCCCGGAACTCGTCTTGACAAACCTGGACGCCGCGCTTTACAGCGGCGGCTTGTCGGGCCGCGCCCGTCTCGATGTCGCCTCGCGCGAACTCCAGGCCGGCGCCAGCTTTGATTTTGAGGCGCACCGGCTTTCCCGTCTCCTCCCTCCCGTCCTGCAAAGCCGGCTCCAGGAAATCCAATGGCAACGCCCGCCCAGAGCCGCCTTCCAGGCCCGGGTCGTGCTGCCGTCATGGACCCGCCCCCCGCCCGATTGGGCCGCCCAATTGCTGCCCTCCCTGCAATTGGCCGGCGATTTTTCCCTCGGCCCCTCCTCCTTTCGCGGGTTTTCCCTCGACTCCGCCCAATGCCGCTTCGCCTATTCCAACCAGCTCTGGGACATCCCCCGCTTCCATCTGGTCCGGCCCGGCGGCGAGGGGGATGTGGCTTTCACGGCCAGCGATGAAACCGGCGGCTTTTCATTTATTGTTGACTCACATCTTGACCCCGCCGGCCTCCGCCCGCTCCTGCCGGAGAAGCAGCAACCGCTCCTGGACGAGGCGGTCTTTTCCAAAACCGATCCGCCCGTCATCCACGCCGAAATCCGCGGCCGCTGGGGCCACCCCGAAGAACTGGCCGTCAACGCCCGGCTGGCCGCCACCAATTTCACCGCCCACGGCGAGAAGGTGGACGGCCTGGAGACCGCGGTGGAATACACCCATCTTTTCCTCCGGCTCAGGGACGCCCGCCTTTTCAAGGAGGGGGGAGAACTGGCAGTGCCGTTCGCCGCAATGGATTGGACCGCCAAAAAAATCTCCCTGAGCAACGCCGTCAGCACCCTCGACAAGAGCATCGCCATTCGCTTGCTCGGCGCGCAGGCCCCGGAATGGCTCCGGGTCATTGGATTTGACACCCCGCCGGCCATCCAGGCCGGGGGATCCTTTGTCCTCAACGATCCGATGGCGGCCGACCTGCATTTTGCCGTGTCCGGCCGCAATTTCCGATACTCCGAGCTGCTGGCCGGCACGGCCTCCGGCGAAGTGCGTTGGACGGGCCAAAGCGTCGCGCTGACCAATATCCAGGCGGATTTGTACGACGGAACCTTGCAGGGATGGGGCGTTTTTGACCACGCGCCTGAAATGGGAACGACCTTTCGCGGGCGGGTCTTTTTGGCCGGCATCCAACTTCCTCTGCTGATGCAGGGATGGAGCGCAAAATCCAACCGGGTGGAAGGCGTGCTGGAAGGCCACGTTTTTATCACGGGCGGCGGTTTTGCCAATAAGAAGAGCTGGACCGGTTCCGGCCACCTTTCCGTCAACCACGCCCTGCTCTGGGACATCAAGCTCTTCGGCATTTTCTCGCCCATGCTCAACGCCATCATCCCCGGCTCCGGCAACAACCGGGCCTACCAGGCCAGCGCCGATTTTGTCCTCACCAACGGCCTGCTCGCCAGCGACAACCTGCAAATCCGCTCCACCGAATTTCGCCTCCTGTATCACGGCACTTTGAACACGGAAAAGCGGCTGGACGCGCGCGTCGAGGCCCAGGTTCTGCGCGACTTCCCGATTCTTGGCCATCTCTTCAGTTGGGCCGTGGCCCCGCTGAGCAAGCTCTTCGAATACAAGATCGGCGGCACCCTGGAGGCGCCCACCTACCGTCCCCTTTACATCCCCAAAGCGCTCACCCGCATCCTCGAACCCTTCCACAAGAAAACCCACGCCCCCGCCGGCCAATCCCCCGACCCCGCCAAACCGCCGTCTTAGCCAAACAAAATGCAACCCGAAGTGGCAAAAGCCCGGAAAAGTTTGAAATCGCGATACACCCTGTTCTTACTCCTCGCGTTGGGAGTGGTTGTGGCTGTGGTCGTCTGGGTGCGCGCGGCAACCCATTATTCGCTGTCGCGGAAGTTGGCGGATGGAACGACCCTCCGGGTTGTGCAGGCCTCGTTTGGAACCGTTCTTTCCTACCACGAGCCGAAACCCCGGCCCTGGCTCCTGGCCATCGGCAGGCGGCTGCCCTTTACCACGGCGTCACGGCTGGGTTGGTGGTTCAACGGAGGCGATTGGTGTTCCGTAACGTGTCCCCCCGGGGAAACCAATTTTGCTGTCTTTTATACTCGTGACGGCCCAACGACGCCGGCGGCCGCGTCCGGGAACCACTATCGAATCGTGGTGTTCGATGAGCAGGGCAATTCTTATGAGGGAGCCGGCGGCCGCACTTCTGGTGGATTCAATCCGGCGAATAAATATTTCCATACACTGGAAATGCAGACCTTCCCCTTGGTTCCGCGGCACGGCAAAACCATCGGTTTGCGGTTTCTGTCGGAGCAAAAGGATGGAAAGGGCGGGAGGGCCATCGCCGAATTTCACATACCCAATCCCAATCCCGGTCCGTTTCCCACATGGGCGCCGCAGCCATTGCCGGACGTTAAACGCGCTGGAAGCGTTGTCGCGACGTTGACCGAGTTTACGACCGGCTTGAGCCGCGCTCATCCGGAGCAGGCGGCGGGTGCGAACGAGGCCACGGTCACCCGTTTGGGATTGCAGCTTGAAGAACCAGGCCAAACGGATTGTTTCTGGAAACCGCACGGGATCGAAGTTTCCGACGCGACGGGCAATCTTTGGATGCCCTACTCTCCTGCCTCAAGCGCCGCAGGACACGGTAGCGATGCTTGCGTCATGACGTTCCCACAAACGCTCTGGCCGGGCGAAGCCGCCTGGAAATTGCGGATTGAACTTTCGCGCACCAACGGCTTTGAGCCGGAGGAACTATGGACCGCGACCGGATTGCCGGTGCCGGCGGAAGACTCCAATTTGGCCGCTGCTGCTTCTTCCGTGGTTCGTTCCTCGTTGCAGGCGAACACGCCGCCGGTCGGACTCACCAATTCGCCTTCGGTTTTTTCCACCAATATCAATGGCTGTTCCATTCGCCTGGAGCTTGGCAGAACCAAGGCGTCCGGGGGCAAATCGGAGCAATCGTCCTCCGACATCACTCTGTCCGTGTCCATCGAACAGATTCCAAATGATGTTCGTCTGAATTTGGTGAGCGTTTCCGATGAGAATGGACGGACCGTAAGAATTAAATCTTCAAACGAATGGCTGCGGTGGGGAAGTTCATTTCATTTGACCGTCCCGCCCGATGCAACGCGGCTGGATTGCACGTTTGCGTATCACAAGAGCCGGTTCGTCGAATTCGTAGCGGCACCCAAGAGATGATGTTTGCAATCCGGCGGAATCCATTCAACATGCGGGCTTGGTTGATTCAAGTGCGTGGCTTTTTAAATGTGCAACCGCCAACGTAAATTCCAGGTTCCCTTGCCGGCTTTCAATTTTCTCATTGCGCAAGACAAACCGCGCGTTAACAATCCGCATTATCCTGATGAAAACTTCTCCGTTTCATGTGCGTTCACGCATGCCATCCTTCTGCCTGCTTGCCGGGCTGGCTTGCGTGTCGCAACTCTCCGCCCGCGCCGGCACCAATGCCGCCATCCTCTGGGCCGGCTCCAACTGCGAAATTTCCGTCGCCCAAGTCAGCGACAACACCGCGCAACTGGTCATTGCCCCGCTGGATGAGCAGGGACAGCCCCGCCCTGTCCCAACCGCCGCCGCGTTTGTTTCTTTTCCCGTCACCGAGAAATTTCGCGCCCGCGACCTCGCCGCGGCCAAGGACGTCCAGGCGGGCAAAATGCGCTTCACCATCAAGGCGGAGCCGCTGACCATTTCCGTCCATCGCGCCGACGGCAGCCTGCTGCAGGAACTGGCTTTCGCAGATGTCACCAATGGCGCGATGAGTTTTCATACGGACGCGCCGGTGTTCGGCCTGGGGGAAGGCCAGCATCAATTTGACCGTCGCGGCACCAATTACGAGATGATCAACGGCCAGCTCGGCCTTCTCGCCACCCACGGCGCCACCATTCCCGTGCCGTTTTTGATCGGCGCGGACGGCTGGTCCATGTTCGTCCGCGGCCTGTGGGGACAATTCGATCTGCGCGGCCAGCAGGGTCTTTTCGTCCCGCGCCAGCCGGCTCTCGGCCGCGAGCCGCTCACCCTTTACATCTCGGAACTCGACGAACCGGCGGACGCCCTCGCCGAATACGTCCGCCTGACCGGCCATCCCGTCCTGCCCCCCAAGTGGGTCCTGGGCTACATGCAATCCCACCGCACTCTGCTTGGCCCGGAGGACGCGCTGCAAATCGCCCAAAAACTCCGCGACGAAAAGCTGCCCTGCGACGCCGTTATTTATCTGGGCACCGGTTATTGCAGCAACGGCTGGAACCTGGGCCACGGCTCCCTGGAGTTTAACTCCAACGCTTTCCCCCATCCGGCCCAACAACTCAAGGCCCTGCACGATTTGAATCTGAAAGTTGTCCTGCACATTAACGCCGCGCCCCGCAATCTTTTCGGCGCCACCATGACGGAGGACTCCGCCAGCCCCCTCTACATCGGCAATTATTGGAAGCGGCATCTTCCCGACATGGCCCTGGGGGTGGACGCCTGGTGGCCCGACGACGGCGACGAACTGCCCATCGAAGCCCGCCTGGCCCGCCATCTTTGCTACTACGAAGGCCCCCTCCAAGCCCGCCCCAACGTGCGCCCCTGGAGCCTCAATCGCAACGGTTATGCCGGCGCCTCCCGCTTTGGCGGCTGGATTTGGTCCGGCGACACCCAGTCCCGCTGGGCCACCCTTGCGGCCCATGTGCCGGTCGGCCTCAACAGTTCCTTGAGTTTGACCCCGTTCTGGGGGTCCGACATCGGCGGATTTGTCCCCACCCGCGAATTGACGGGCGAACTTTACGCCCGCTGGTTTGAGTTCGCCGCCTTCAATCCCCTCTTCCGTTCCCATGGCCGCACTTGGCACCTCCGTCTGCCCTGGGGATGGAACACCGGCGAAATGGGGCCAATCGAAGAGCGCGACGCGGTGGACCGCGCCGAATTGCACAACGACAAAATCGAACCCATCTGCCGCCAATACCTGGAACTGCGCTACCGCCTTCTCCCTTACAATTATACCTTGATGCGCCAGTCCGTGGACCTCGGCCTTCCCGCCATGCGCGCCCTCTGGCTCCATTACCCCAAAGATGCCCGGGCCGCCACGCTCGGTGATGAATATCTTTGGGGCCGCGACCTCCTCGTCGCTCCCGTCGTCGAAAAAGCCGCCACCAACCGCCACCTCTATCTCCCCGCTGGAACCTGGCACGATTGGTGGACCGGCGAAAAAATAGCAGGCGGAAAATGGGTGGATCGTCCGGTGGATCTGGCCACCATGCCCATTTACGCCCGTGCCGGCGCCATCATCCCGCTCGATCCCGTTCGCCAATTCACCGCTGAGTCCGTCACCACGCCAACCACTCTCCGCGTCTTTCCCGGCGCCGACGGAGACTTCACCCTTTACGATGACGACGGCCAGAGTCCCGGCTATCGCGACGGCTCGGACCTCAGCACCGTCTGGATTCATTTCCACTGGAACGACCCGGCGCGGCAATTGACCCTGGAACCGGACGCGCGCATGAAAAAATGGCCCGGCCCCGCCAGAAATTACGCGGTCGAACTGGCCGGCGCCTCCGCCCCGCCCAAAACCGTTTCCTTTGTGGGAGCAAAAACAGATGTGAAACTGTAACCTGCGGTCGGGACCTGTTCAGAATCCGCAATTTGCAATTTGTCATCCGTGCCTACTGGTTCTGCTGCAACCAGGCATCCACCGCGCTGGCCCACTGGTCCCAGTTGGTGGCATAATCTGCTTGGAGAAACAGTTCCAGCATATCCCTGGCCTGGTCCTTGAGAGGATGATCATCATTGCGGGCGATGGCCAGGAGCATCGGCAGCTTGAGCGTGTTCCGCCGGTTGAGCAAATCATTCATCAGCACCGTGGCCACCTCCGGCTGCGTGCTGGCGTTGGTCAGCAATTCCGCCGCCCCGTCGTAGTGATCGTCCTGCACCATGTTGATCAAATGATGGGCCAGCTCCACCTGCGCCTCCGCCGGCGCGTCCTTCATCAGTTTCCTGATCAGGTCCGCCTTGTCGTTGACTTCGCCTGCGCCCAGCAGGATGCCATCCAGCCTCTGTTCCCACGGACGGCTGTCCGCTGCCTCTGTCGGGTTTGTCCAGCCCTGCCCGGCCGGCCGCTGGGTTGAACCCGTGGCCGGAGTTTTCACCGGTCCCGCCAATGCAGGCTCCGGAATGGTTGGTTCCGGAAGCTGGATCGCCCCTGCCGACACCACCGGCGTCGCCATTTCGTGGCGGCCTGTCCACAAGGCATACAAAAGCCCCGCGCCAATGGCCACCATCGCCAAAACCATGACGAAGGCCAGCCTTTTTCCCGCTTTTGCGATACTACTCACGTCCTTATTTGTATCATTTAACCCCGCCGGGTCAATTTAGATGCGCCCCAAAACCCATCCCTTCACTTGGCGTTTCGGCTCAGGGGAAACAGAGGCGAACATCCGCAGGAACCGCCTTTGCGTACTTTTGTTGCGACGGGCTCCAATTACCCTGATCCGCTGCGTTTCTCAGCCAATTCAACTCGAAAGAGGCCGAGGACGCCTGCTGCACGCTGCCGTCACCCAGCGAGATATTGCCCGCTCCCGCAAGGTCGCCGGAAGAATGCATTTTCAAGGACCATCCCACTTTGTTTCCCGTCGTGTTGGGGAACGCCGTGTTGCCGCCGCTCACCATCACAATCGTCGCATCTCTCGTATTCAGCACCACATCCGATCCGGTGGCATCGCCCGGGGTTTCTCCAGAGAAACCGTAACCGGCGTCTGGCGCAGCCGGGGCTCCAGCCACGCCGCCCAGATTGCGGTCGCCGCTGGGGATGGACAGCGGATAGGTGTCACTGGCGCCGGGGTTGACAAAATAAGAAATATTTCGCGCGCTGAAACCATTGTTGAAATTCTGCGCCGCCATGCGCTCGTCTGCCGGGCAGACCACGATTTTGGGAGCCTGGCCCAGTTCGTTCTGCAGCAACCGGTAATTGCAGGCCACCCCGGCCCCATCCACTTGTCCGATGCCGGGGCCGATCACGCCTCCGGCGACAACCGCCCCTGGCCCGCCAGCGTCCTTCCACCCGCTTTTGGCGACGGTCTGCTGGGCCGGAAACAGGTCCTGGTTATCGGCCGCCCAAAGGCGATAGCCCGCGCCGAGTTGCTTTAAGTTGTTGATGCAGGAAATTCGTTGCGCCCTTTGTTTGGCTTTCGCCAGGGCGGGCAACAGCATCGCGGCCAGAATGGCGAGAATGGCGATGACGATGAGCAGATCAATCAAACCGAACCCACCCAGCCTCTTTGGTCTAATTTGTTTCATAAATTTTGTTTGGCCTGTGTGCTCCAGCGCCTTCACGGTAACGTCTTTTTTTCGCATTGGCAAGCGCAGTTCCCATCCGCAACCTATTGCCATTTGCGCGGGGTGGTTTAAGTTTCCTTATAAATGATGCCGAAAAAAGCTCTCAACGGTCCGCCCTCCCCGGAGGAATTCCAGCGCCAATTGCAGGATTTCATGCGCCAGCACCTGGCCGGCGGCTCCATGCCCAAACCCGAACCGACCGGCACTCCGGAATCCCCGCCCCCGGCTGAGCCCGAACAGGAGTTCCACTTCGATAAAACTCCCCGCCAGGTCAAAGCCTTCCTCGACCGCTTTGTCATCAAACAGGAGGAGGCCAAAAAAGTCCTGAGCGTCGCCCTGTGCGACCACTATCATCACGTCCGCCTGGCCCGGGCCGGCAAAGACACCCCCAATTACGCCAAGCAAAACATTATTCTCATCGGCCCGACCGGCGTCGGCAAAACCTACCTCATCCGCAACGCCGCCGACCTCATCGGCGTCCCCTTCATCAAGGGCGACGCCACCAAGTTCTCTGAAACCGGCTACGTCGGCGGCGACGTCGAAGACCTCGTGCGCGAACTCCTCCGGCGGGCCGACGGCGATTTCGAAAAGGCCCAATACGGCATCATCTACATTGACGAGATTGATAAAATAGCCGGCGCCCCCAACATGAACGGCCGCGACGTCAGCGGCCGCGGCGTCCAAACCAACCTTCTCAAACTCCTGGAGGAAACGGAGGTCCCCGCCCGCTCCCCCAACGACATCAGCGGCCAGATCCAGGCCATGATGGACCTCTCCCAGCGCGGCAAAAGCCACCCCTCCACCATCAGCATCCGCCACATCCTCTTCATCGTCAGCGGCGCGTTTGACGGTTTGGATAAACTGGTGCAGAAACGCCTCCGCTCCACCACCATCGGCTTCAGCGCCGCCAGCCAGCCCATTGCCGGCGACCAAACCTCCTGGCTCGATCACGCCCAGACCCGCGATTTCATCGAGTTCGGATTCGAGCCTGAATTCATCGGACGCCTCCCCGTCCGCGTCGTCTGCCAGCAACTCTCCGCCGAAGACCTGTTCACCATCCTCGAAACTTCCGAAGGCAGCATCATCCGCCAATACGAACAGACCTTTGCCGCCTACGGCATCGAAGTCCTCTTTCGCGACGACGGGCTGCGCCGCATCGCCGAACTGGCCTCCGCCGAAACCACCGGCGCGCGCGGCCTCATGACCGTCTGCGAACGCATCTTCCGCGACTTCAAATTCGAGCTGCCCTCCACCAAAGTCCGCCGCTTCGTCGTCACCCGCGAACTGGTGGACAATCCCGTCGCCGATTTGCAAATACTCCTGGCCGAGCAGGAAAAAGAAGAGCGCGTCGTCGCCCGCCAACTGGTCCATGATTTTGCCCGGCGCTTCGGCGAAGACCACCAGCTCGCCCTCCGTTTCACCGACGCCGCCGCCGACCGCCTGGTTTCCCTCGCCCTGGAGCAGCGCCTGCCCGTGCGCGAACTCTGCGCCCAGCGTTTCAAGGATTTTCAATTCGGCCTCAAACTCATCTCCAAAAACACCGGCCAGGACGTCTTTACAATTGACGTGGATGCCGTCAACGCCCCCGACAAAATCCTCAGCGAGTGGGTCGTCAAAAGCTACCGCTCCGCCCCCGCTTCCAACCCGCCAGGGCCGGACTCCCGGTCCTCCGTCCCGTCCGCCACAGTTTTAACGTCGGCGGAAGCCGCGGCGAAGGAGGGCGTCGAGCCGTGACTCCATCCCAAATCGGCCGGGCAGGGCTGGCTGGTGAAGGGAAACCTCCCGCGTGTTCTGGCTCTCCTCCCCATGAGGAATCCTGACGGGTTGACGGCTCCAAATGCCCGCTTGATTTAGCGGCGGTTCTCAGTTGGAAACCAGGTCCACAATGATGGCCTGGTAGCGCAGGCCCCGGGGCGCCGGCGCCGTGGTGACGTAGAATTGCGCGCCATTGGAGCGCGCGGTGGCGGTTTGCGCTTCCTGCCAGTGGACGCCATCGCTGGAACGCAGCAGGAGCAGCACTTGCCCGTGTGAGGCAGAATAGCAAAGCAGCGCGGAGTTGGAAGAGGTTCCACGGATGACCGCGAGCAAAGGAGCCTGGACCACCGGGGCCTGCAAGGTCATGGCGATGGCGCCGGTTTGGCCGGAGGCGTCGCCTACCGCTATCTGGTAGGTTTGACGCGCCACGGCGTTGAAGGAGACGCCGCCCGCGCCCGCGGCCACCAGGCTTAAGCGGTTGAGCGCGCTGCCGGTGAAGACGGCGGCGGGGAAGGCAAAGTCGCTGTTGGTCAAGCCAATGCTAACCGGCCCGCTGACGGGAGCGGTCCACGACCACCACACTGTCTTTCCAGTCGAGCCATTGCCGATGCCGGGTGCGCCGGCTTGCGCAACCGCGCCGGCGTTGTAGCCTTTGGCCACAATATCAATGCCGTGCAGTTGGATGCGGTTGGCGAAGATGTCGTTGGCGGCGGGAGTCGTGAGGGCCAGATAGAGAGTGATGTCTCCGGTCGTGCCCATGTTGCCATCCACGGCAATCTGGTAGGCTTGGCCCTTGCGGGCATCAAACTCGATGGCGTATGGATAGGTGGCCAGCTCCACGGGCAAACAGTCCGCGGGGGTGAGCGCGCTGACGTTTGTGCCAGTGTAAGCCGCGAGCACGGGAAAATAGGCAGACGGCGGATTTTGGTCAACGGCGTCTCCACAGGAGGGCGCCGTCGTCTGGAGACTGAAGGAATCCACTCCGTAATATTCTTCGGAATTGGACGGAGGCAGATAAGGGGGAATGTTGTTGGTCGAGAGTGTCACCCGGCCCGAAGCGGGGGAGGTCCAGGTGTACCAAATCGAACTGCCGCCCGGATTGCCCATTTTATCCGGTTCGCCCGGCTCGAGGGTCGCTCCGGCGTTGTTGGCATTGACATGGGTGCGCGAACCGGTGAGCCGCGCCCGATGGGCAAAATTGTCATTGGCCGGCGCGGCCGTCAATTGCAGTTGCAGGCTCACATCCCCGCCCGGAAGTATGTTGGTTGTCATGATCACCCCAAAGAAGTTAATGGTTCCGGAGCCGCCTGGCGCGGGTTCTTGTTGCCACCCATAGGAGGCGTCCGTGACAATGGGCGAATCCACCTGAATTTGATACTGCTGCCCGGCGGCGACGTGAAAGGTGATTTGATCCCTCATCCGCCAATGGCAGCCGCAAGCGCCATCGCTGTAGCATATCAGGTAATTATTGCTGGCCACCAAGGCCAGGGCCGGCAGGCTGCCGCCAACATAGACGGTCACCAGGGGATTGAAACTGGCCGAACTGGCGGCGAGGGCGACAATCCCGTTGGTTGGGGCCGTCCAGCTCCACCAGGCGGTTTGTCCGCTGGAAATTCCCGCCAGCAACGGTTCCCCGCTTTCCGCGGTGGCTCCGGCCAGGGAGCCGGCGACGCTGGCGTTGGTCCCGCGAATGGCGGTGCGGTTGGTAAAATTATCGTTGACGGGCTGCGCCGCGGCGGACGACGCCAGCAGGCCGGCCGCCAGCGCAAGACAAATCACACCAGGGCAATTCATGATTAACAAAACTACTCTCTTTTCCCCGGAAGCGTCAAATCATTTAACGCGGTCACGGCGCCACTGGGCGCATCTCGCCACTGCCAACACGCGCTTCTTCCCCCTCTCCTCCACACACTTGTGGAGGAGAGGGGCGGGGTGAGGAGGATTCAATCAGATGCAAGATCATCGGTTCCCTCCATTCATGGTGGTGGCGTCAAGGTGCGCCCCTCGCGTCAGTCTTACGCTGAATTCTTATGCCAGAAATCCCAAATCAACCCGGGCCGCCGCCTGCTCTCCGCTGGCCGCCACCAGGGTGATTGATTTGTGGTCCGCCCCCGGCTCAATGGCCCGCACCCGGTCAAACCCGGCCGGAATCATCGCAATCCCCATGATGTAATTCACCGTCAATGGTTTCTCCGCCTCCAGCACCAGGCAGGTCGGCCAGCGGACGGAAATGGCATTTGGCCCGGCGGATTCGGCCAGGCCGAAATGAAAGCAGGCCGTGACATCCTCCACGCCCAGCACATTGAGATGCCGGCTGTTCCAGGGCGCATAATGGCGGCCGCGGTTGGAAAACCAAAACACCGTCTCGCGCAGCACTTTCGCATCCTTCAAGGCGAACCAGACAAACCCCTCGCGCGGGAACGCCACCGCCGTCCACGCCAATGGCAACCCGGCGTCGCTGACTACCATGACCAAATCCTCAAAGCCCCGCCGCGCCGGGAAGCGGCTCAAGTCCGCCACGCCTCCGGCTGCCGTCGGCACAGCGTGCAAGGATTGAAACTCCGCGCCAATCTTCAGCGCCGAGTAACCGCCCAGTTCGGCCTGCTCGAGCACCGCCGGGAACACCTGCCCATAGACAAACGGGCTGGTCGAAATCGCTCCGCTGCCCTCCGTCTCCGGAAACTTCAGCATGGCGTGATGCCCCAGGCTCATCGGACCGCTCATGCCGCTGACGGTGTGCCGGATATAGACCGCGTCCTCGCCGTCCACCAGGCCGATCTCCTTGTCCACCCGCCCGGCGCGCACCTTGGTCTTGAGGCTCAAATGCAGCCCATGCCTGTCTCCGGCACGCTTTTCCGCCTCCAGGCGCCATTTCGCGTTGGCGGTTTCACCGTGCATGGGATGTTTCTCGCCGCCGAACACCGTGGCGTTCCCCCCAAAGGGCAGGCAGAAGAAATCGCCGCGCAAGGCCCGCAAAATCGCCGGCATTTTCGGAGGCAATTTTTCCTCCGCCCACGGCGCGACGGAGTACGGCGCAATCTTCCGCCCCTTTCTGTCAAATATAATTGGCCCGAGCTGTCCGCCCAATTCCGTCACGAAAGCCTCCACCCGGTCGGACGCGATGCGCCAGGAAGGTTGACCTTTGATGGTTCTCATGCCGCCCATTTTGAATCCCGCCTTCCTCTCCCGGCAAGTTCCAAGTGTCCGGCGCCAAATACCTTTTATTGGGCGTGGAACCGATTCTCGAATTGGCGCGAATCTTGAGTGAAATAATAAAGTGTCGGAATGATGAAGCGCTGGACAACCCTCTTCTGCATTCCGCATTTCCCTTTCACTTTTCCTTTGACAACACTTGGGTTAAATGCTAATTTGCCATAGTGAGGACGGGAAAAGGCAAAAAGAGTCCGTTGGCGGCGGCTGGCCCGGCGGCTGCGGGCGTCCGCGTCAGCCTGTTCCATCACTCCACCACTCCACCCCTCCACTACTCCAAGAGCATAAGAACATCTGCGGCAATCTACATCAATCTGCGTCTCATCCCGGATTCCGTTGCGGCCGTCCAGGAGTCTTCACCATTAACGTTAAAGCCAACCCCCTCAATTCAACCAAATTCAAGTGGATTCAAGCAAATTCAAGCAAATCCAGCCGGGGGGTATCCCCTCTCAGTACTTGTCGCGCTGGCTTGTCGCGCGACAGCTTTGGCGGCGGCGGTAGGTCCGCAGGCGGAACCAAGGCGAACCCGCCGGTCAAGCCAGGTCAAAGCCGGTCAAACCATTTCTTCAACCTTGACCATCTTTATGGTCAATTCATCTTTGCTTGCGGCTTGCCGCGCTGCGCATTCCGAGTCTTTTCGCGGCAAATCAACTCAAATTCCTTTCGATGAATATGTTACAACTAAAATCGGGCCTTTCCTGTCAGGGTCAATCAAGGCTAATCAAGGTGCTTTCCATTCTCTCTCGATGTTTCCTTTCCTGCTTGTCAGCGGGCGGAGGAATGGATATGGTGCGGCGCGTGCAATTGATTTTGTCCAGACATGACGCCCAGGCCGCCGCCCGGCTGTGTCCACGCAACCAAAAGCAACAACACGCCAAAAGT
>Ga0187848_10002133_pt1 | contig 16055 bp, 11 predicted proteins | sample June2016WEW_4_40_FD_132424 | JGI IMG/M metagenome (GOLD analysis project Ga0187848, IMG submission 132424) | Peatland microbial communities from SPRUCE experiment site at the Marcell Experimental Forest, Minnesota, USA - June2016WEW_4_40 | ecosystem: Environmental > Terrestrial > Soil >... | reverse complement strand
GGTCGAGCTGCCCGCCTTCCTCCCGGTGGCCACCCAGGCGAGCGTCAAGGGGATTGCGGCCCGGCAGCTCCGCGCCACCGGCACCCAGATGGTGCTGGCCAATACCTACCACTTGGCGCTGCGGCCGGGCGAGGCCGTGGTGGCGGCCTTGGGCGGGCTGCACGGCTTCATGGGCTGGGACGGCCCGATCCTCACCGACAGCGGCGGCTTTCAGGTCTTCAGCCTGGCCCACATCACGAAAGTGACCGAGGAAGAGGCCGTCTTCCGATCCCATGTGGACGGGCGGCTGGTGGCCCTGTCGCCCGAGCGGGCGGTGGCCATCCAAGAGGCCCTGGCCAGCGACGTGGCCATGGTGCTGGACCACGTGGTCGAGCTGCCCAACGCCGCGGAAACGGTCCGTGCCGCAGCCGAGCGGACGATCCGCTGGGCCGGGCGGTGCCGCCAGGCGGCCCGCCGGGAGGATCAGGCCCTCGTGGGGATCGTGCAGGGCGGGCTGGACACCGACCTCCGCGTCGCGTGTGCCCGGCAGTTGACTGCCATGGATTTTGCGGGCTACGCCGTGGGCGGCCTGAGCGTCGGGGAGCCGCCGGCCGAAATGTACCGGGTTCTGGACGCCACCGTGCCCGAGCTGCCCGCCGATCGGCCGCGGTACCTCATGGGCGTCGGACGGCCCGGCGATCTGCTGGAGGCGGTGCGGCGGGGCATCGACTGGTTCGATTGCGTCATGCCCACCCGCAACGGCCGCAATGCGATGGCCTTTACCGACTCGGGGCCGCTGCGGCTGCGGAACCGCCGGTTCGAGCGCGAAGATCGGCCCCTGGAAGAGGGTTGCCCCTGCCCGGCGTGCCGCCACAGCCGCGGCTACTTGCGGCACCTCTTCATGGCCGGGGAAATGCTGGGACCCATCCTCCTGTCGATCCACAACCTGACCTACTACCAGCGGCTTCTGGCGGGGGCCCGCGCGGCAATCCAGTCCGATGGCTTTGAGCGATTCCGGGCGGAAAAGCTCCGGGGATGGCGGGAGGGGAAGGCGGAAGGATGAGGGATGAAAAGCGGAGGAGGGTCGCCGCTTGCGGCTTTGCGGGGGACGGAAGACCGCAAGCGGCAACCCCGCGCCCCGCCCCGCATGAACCCCCGGGTGCAATCCGGGGGCTTTGTGCGCCTTCATCCTTTACCCCCCTGCCTCCCCTTGTCGCTTGCCCGGCAAGAGGTTAACATTCAGGGCTACGAACGTCCCATCCCTGTTAAACTGGGGTATTCTCGTGTTCTCGATGCTACTCTCTGGCATGCTGCTGCTGGCCGACGACGCCCCGGCTGCCCCGGCCGCTCCGGCCGCTGCGTTCGATTTCTGGCGATCGCCGCTTCCGATCATTGTTATGATCGGGGTGTTGTTCTACTTCATGCTCATCCGTCCGCAGAGCCGCGAGTCGGCCCGCCGCCGCGACATGATCAAAGCGGTCAAGAGAACGGACCGCGTGCTGACCACCGGCGGGATCTTCGGCGTGGTGACCAGCGTCGACCCGGAGGCGGGCGAGATCACCATCAAGGTGGACGAGGCCACCAACACCAAGCTCCGCATGACCACAAGCTCGATCGCCCAGGTGCTCGGGAACGAGCCGTCGGGAACTTCCGATTCCAAATAGGAAGCACACGCTCGGAGGTCGCACCCGGCTCGAAAGCCATTGCCCCCCGGTGAATCGTAGGAGCCCTGCTCTATGTTCTGGTATCTCAGCGGCTTGATTTTTCTAGCGGTCCTTGCGGTGCCATGTTACTTGGCGTGGCGCGTGACGCGGATGCTGCGGTGGCCCGCCCATGGATGGGTTCCCATCCTCATCGTGGCCGCCGGTTTTGCCGCGGCCTTCTACGTCGGCACGCTGCTGGAGGGCTACGGGACGTCGAGCGTCCCCGACCTGTTCATCCCGGACTCCCTGCCGAGCTTCGAGAAGTTCGTGGCCGAGAACGGGCTGGCCGGCTGGTGGCAGAGTAACCCGCGGGATCGCGCGCAGGTCCTCAAGGATGCCGAGGAGGAGGCTGAAACCGCGAATCGCCCGTCGCCCGCCGAGCTGGAGCGGCTTTCCGGCGAGACGAACCTGATCTTGGTCGTCAGGCAACTGACGCCGGAGGTCCGCGATGCGGTCGCCAGGACGGCGATGGAATACGCCTACCGCCTTTTCTTCCATCGTCTCAATTTCTATCTGCTCATCCTGGCGGTCGTGGTGTTCTCCATCATGCCGGGGATGTGGTTCGCGGACCTGCTGCGGATGCCCGATTTCCGCTGGAAGGTGGCCGTCATCCTGTTCGCGATCAATGCGAGCGGCACGGTTCTCTGCGCCGGATGGCCGCCGCAGCGGGGCGTGGACCTGGGCGGCGGCGTCATCCTGGTCTACCAGTTGGACACCGAGAAACTTCCCGAGGGCGGCCTGGAAAAGGCGCAGATGGACCGGCTGATCGCCCGGGTCAGCGAGCGGGTCAACCCGGGTGGGCAGAGGGAGATCGCCGTCCGGCCGCTGGGCTCCGACAAGGTGCAAATCACCATCCCCCAGGTCGGCGAGGAGGAGGCCCGCCGGATCAAGTCCATCATCAGCAAGACCGGCTCGCTGGAGTTCCGCATCCTGGCCACCCGGCACGACGACTTGAACCTGGTGGAGCGGGCCCTGGCCGAGCCGGGCGCCCGGTCCGTGAAGGCCTCCGACGGCACGCTGGAGGCCAAATGGGTGGCCGTCGATCCCCGCGAGGCGTCCATGTTCGCGGGAAACCGCGAGCTGGCCACGCGGAAGGCCAAGTCGGGGGCCCTGGAGGTCCTGGTCAAGATCGGTCCCTACGACGTCCTGGGGGAAGACCTCCGGCAGGCCAGCACGGGCTATGACGACAAAACGGCCGGGCCCTGCGTGAACTTCCAGTTCAACAGCCGCGGGGCCGATCTGTTCGGGCGGCTGACGACCGAGAACGCGCCCAGCGAGGGGTTCAAGAGGCAGCTCAGCATTATCCTCGACGACGTCGTCTACTCGGCGCCCTCGATCAATACGCCGATCTACGAGCGGGGCCAGATCACGGGCCGGTTCACCCAGACGGAGGTGGACGACCTGGTCCGCGTGCTGAACGCCGGCAGCCTGCCGGCCGCGCTGAAGCCGGAGCCGGTCCGCGACCTGACGACCGGTCCCACGCTCGGCGGCGACACGATCCGGAAGAGCACCCTGGCGATGATCATCTCCGCCATCACGGTGCCGCTGTTCATGGTCTGGTACTACCGCTTCGCCGGCCTCGTGGCCGTGGCGGCCCTGGCGCTGAACATGCTCATCCTGGTGGCCATCATGATCCTGGTCAAGGCCCCGTTCACCCTGCCGGCCCTGGCCGGCCTGGCCTTGACCGTGGGCATGGACGTGGACAACAACGTGCTGATCTACGAGCGTCTGCGGGAAGAGCTCGCGCACGGGGCGGCCCTGCGGATGGCCATCCGCAACGCCTTCCACCGGGCAGGCGTGGTCATCGTCGACGCCAACATCACCCACTTGATCGCCGCCACCGTGCTGTTCGTCGAGGGAACCGAGCAGGTCAAGGGCTTCGCCATCACCTTCTGGCTCGGGGCCGTGCTGAGCATCTGGGCCACGATGTTCGTCGCCCGCGTGGTCTTCGAGGTCTTCGAGCGGCGGCGGTGGATCACCCGCATCCACATGATGCACGTCATCGGCCACACGGAAATCGACTTCATGAAGTGGTTCCCCGCCTGCGCCACGTTCTCCGTGCTGATCACGGTCCTCGGCCTGGCCGTGGCCTTCTACCGCTACTACCGCGGCGACGGCTTGTTCGACATCGACTTCACCGGCGGCGTTTCGGTGCAGGCACTGTTCACCAAGCCGCAAGACATCGGCGTCGTGCGGCAGAGGACCGAGAGCCTGCCCGACGTAACGGTCAACGACGTCCGGCTGGCCGACGAAGAACCGGGCGAGCGATTCCTGATCAACACCTCCAACCCCGAGCTGGACGACGTCAAGAAGGACCTTTGGCACGAGTTCGGAAAGGAGTTGCGGTCCAATCAAATGACGGTTTCCGGCCTGACGGCGATTCCCGAGGCGCCGCCGGCTTCCGCCGAAAAGCCGCCGCCCGAGAAACCCGCGCCGGCGGCCAAACCGCCGGTGGAGAAACCCGAACAAAAGCCGGCGGCGAAATCAGCACAGAAGCCGGCGGAGAAATCGAAAGACCAAACCCTCTGGAGGCGGTCTGACCTGCCGCCGGACACCATGCTGGCCATGGCCGGCCCGCTGACGGGGCTGCTGGCCCGGGGCGACACGCCGCCGCCGAAGGAGCCCGACCAGAAGGCCAAACCGTCAGCGGAAAAGCCGGCGGCGAAACCGTCGGCGGAAAAGCCGGCGGAGAAACCGGCGGCCAAGCCGCCGGCGGGGCAGCCCCAGACCAAACCGCCGCCCGGGAAACCGGAGGTCGAACCCAAGGAAGAAACCGCGGAGAAGCCGGAGGAAGAGCCCGAGGCGAAACCGTCCCCAGGGCTGCCGGCCGCCAAGCCGCGCGCGGCCGACCTGCTGGCCGGCGGCACCCAGGCCGAATTGTCGTTCCATTTCAAGGTCGATTACAACAGCGTCGAGAACCTGGTCAAGAAGGCCCTGGCAGCCACAGGGCTCGCGCCCGGCGACACGCCCTTCGAGCTGACCAACCCCGAGTACGTCGAGCGCGATACGACCCCCTACGACCACTGGACGCTGCGGATCAAGCTGCCGCGCCAGAAGACCGAGGCCGTCCTGGCGGCGGTCGGGCACGAGGTGGACCAGATGCCGTATTTCCCCGACGTGGACGCCATCGGGCCGTCGGTGGCCTCCGACACCCGCTACTACGCCGTGATCGCCCTGGTGGCCAGTTGGGTGCTCATCATCCTGTACCTGTGGATCCGCTTCCAGGGGGTGGCGTTCGGCCTGGCCGCCGTGATCGCCCTGATCCACGACGTGCTCGTGATGCTGGGGGCGATCGCCTTCAGCTATTACCTGGCCAATTACATCCCCTGGCTGGCCAAGATCACGACGATCGATCCGTTCAAGATCAACCTCCAGATCGTGGCCGCCTTCCTGACGATCATCGGCTATTCGGTCAACGACACGATCGTGGTCTTCGACCGGATCCGCGAGGTTCGCGGCAAGTCGCCGCGGATCACGCGGCAGATCGTCAATGACAGCACGAACCAGACGCTCAGCCGCACGCTGTTGACGTCGTTCACCGTGATCCTGGTGGTCGTGATTCTGTATTTGTTCGGCGGGCAGGCGCTGCACGGGTTCGCCTTTGCCCTGATCATCGGCGTGCTGACGGGGACCTACAGCTCGATTTACGTGGCCGCCCCGATCCTGCTGTGGTTCGTCCATCCCAAGGAGATACTCCGGCGATCGGCGGGCATGGTGGAGCGGACGTGATGTAGAGGTTCCGTTCGAGCTCGTGTAGCGGGCGACCACGCTCTGCGCGGTGCCCTGCCCGCCGTGCCGCATCGTGGCGTTTCTCGCACACCGCACGGCGGGCAAGCCCGCCCGCTAAACTACGGGTCCCCACGACCCGGCGCTTTAGAGCTACTTGGCCATTTCCCGGAGCGCGGCTTCCAGCGCCATCTGGATGGGCGGCGTCTGGAGGATGATCAGGGCCTGGGAAGGGGGGTCGAAAACCACGACGCCCGAGCCGCCCCCCTCGCTCCAGCTTGCCTTGGGGACGCGGCCCTTGAGCCGCTCGACCAGCGCGGGGGGTTGTTGGCGGGCCAGCAGGCCCTCGATGGGGTAGAACTCCAGTTCCAGCCGCGCGGCCACGGCCTTGCCGGTGGCTACCTGGATGGTCTCGGGGCCCAGCACCCGCCAGCCGAGGCCCAAAGGCGCCAGCACTTGTCCTAGCGCAGCGGACAGCGGTTGCTGCTGGACAACCAGCGTCGCCGGATCGTTCTCGGACCTGCCGGCCAGGGCCAGTGCCGGGCCGTCCACGAGGATTTCCGCGCCGCTGGACTGCCGCAGGTGGGCCAGGATTCGCGCCAGCGGCGTCGCGCGAGGGAAGTTCGCCGTGACCGGGTGCCCCAGCACCGCAGCAGCCTGGTCCGCCCGAGTGTCCAGCGCGAACAACTCCGGCCTCGATTGGCTCCGCGTCGGCTTGCCGCGGGCGACCCGCAGCTTCTCGCAAAAAACGAGGATCTGCGCATGCACGCTCCCGGTCTGGTTCACCAAGAGCGCGCCGGCTTCCGCAGTGACAGTCCCGCCGCCGCCATTGGCCTGCCAGGAGTCCGGGGCGACGAGTTTCTCCACCAGATGGGCCATCTCGGAGGCCGCCGGCACGTCCATGCCCGTCAGGTCATCCACCCTGTAGCGGACTTCGCGGACCGGGCTGGTTACCAGAATGCGGCCGCCCTGGACCACGCACGCCAGCTTGCGGAGCGACACGATCGCCTCCAGGGCCTCGCCGGCGGTGGTCCCGGAGAGATTCAGTCTGACGGGGTCGTGCATTGTGGCCCCGCGCTCCTGCATGGCGTCGGGATCGTAGCTGACCTCGACGCCGGCCATGCGTGCCAGCAGGGCCACCGCGTCGGCCAGCGGCATTTCAGGCAGCTCGATGCTCGGGATGGGGATGGCCAGCTTCGCGCGGACCTCGATCTCCGCCGCCGACGGCTTGGCAACCGCCGCTTGCGGCTTCGCAACCGGCTTCGCTGGGGGCTCCGCCGGCGGCTTGGCAACCGGTTTCGCCTCGGCCTGGGCACTGGCCACCTCCGCGGCCGGGCCGTGAATCGTGGCCATCTGCTCGAGGAGTCGCGGGTCGATGTCCTTGGAGAGGAACCGCACGGACCCGTCGGCCATGCCGGCCAGCATGCCGTCGGGCTGGCCACTGCCGAAGCCGTCGGGGCCGTTCACGTAGGGCTGCTGGGTGAGCGAGCGGACGGTGGACGCCCCGCCTTCCGCCCAGGGCCCGCACCGGCCCGTCACTCCCAGCATGGCGATCGTGTTGGACGCGCCGCGGGTGATGTCCTGCGGGCGGGTCTTGCGGCCGTAGCCGAACACGCCCGCGTGGGGGTCGCCTGCCGCCAAGTGGCCCGCGTCGCGGCCCACGCCCGAGACGCCCACGTAGTGCGTCACCGGGAAGCCGGACGGCGTGGCGGTGGGACCGAGCACCGGGTTGACCACCTCCGCCAGCGCCTGCCGGGTGACCGCCTGGTTCTGCGGGTCGTTCCACGACCATTCGAATTTCAATTTCCCGTGCCAGTCGGCGTGGCCGTAGTAGGGCAGCAGGGCGGCGATCCAACTCAGCCGCGTCTCGGGGGGCATTAGGCCGCTGCCGGCCACCGCGGGGGGAAACGCCCCTTCGGCCTTCAGGTACCCCAGCAGACCCGCCGTCAGCCGGCGGTGGTTGGTTTCGTCCGCGGCCCGGCCGGCCGCGAGCCAGTCGGCGCGGATGGCCGCCGCGCTCTGGACGGCCGAGGAAGCAACGGTCGCCGGCGTGTGGTTCCAATTCAGCCGCACCCAGACGATCGCGTCGTTGGCGTCCCAGCGGCCGGAATCGAAAGCCGCCAGGGCGTCGTCCAAAACTGCCTTGTACTGCGGGGCAACTTCCGCGCGGGGCCGGCCCGCCCGGAGACTCCCTTCCAACGATGCGACTTGCCTGCGAAGTGCGTCCCTGGCGGCCGGCATCAACTCCTCGACTGCCGAGCGGACCTTCTCGGCCGCCGCGGCCCCCTCGCAGGCCAGCGCCAGCTCGGTCCGCGGCGTGCCGGACCACTCGACCGTGAGCCCCAAGCCGTCGGGCACCTCGCAAAGGACGTGCCACGGCCGCTTGCCCGCCGGCCAAACGTCCCACAGCGCGGTGGGCAGCTTCCACCGGGCTGCCCGAGCCGCCGGCAAGTCCACCAGCAGCACCGCATCGCTGTCCGAGGACACCACCCGCAGCAGCCGCCCGAGCGGCTGGCTTTCCAGGTGGGCTTCGCCGCGAGCAACGATGTCCCGCAGCACGTCCTCGCGGCCGGTGAGGATGGTGTGCTCGTCCACGGCGGCAAAGGGGTGCGGCCAGATCCCCCCCGGCAGAGATCGAAAGACGAACCGCTCGCTGCCGAGATCGACCTCCTGGGCGTCGGGCAGCAGCGTGCCGGCATTCTGCCCGGCTTCCAGTTCGATGATCGCCGCGCCGTGCTGGGCCCAGCCGGCCAGGTCGGTCGAGGCCCAGGTGAGCCATCGGACCCGCTCGGGCCTTAGGCCCAGGCCGCGCAGCACCGTGCCAGCCGCGGCTTCCCACCAGGGCCCCGCCCACTGGACCAGCCGCCCCGCCTCTGGCTCGGCGACCAGGCGCGATGCGCGAACGCTTGCCACCAGTCGGGTCTGGTCGGGGAGCCAGCGCCAGTCGGGCCGTGCCGGGGCCTCGCCGGACCGCGGCTTCCCCGGGACGGTCGCCGCCGGTTCCGGGGCCGCCGCTTGCAACGGCTCCTCCGGATTCTCGGTTGCCGGCTGCTCCGTGCGGCCCAGCAGATACACTCCCAGGGCCAAGGTAGCGGCCAACCCCGCCAGCGGTGAGCCGCCCAGCACCACCCACCGTACCCAGGGCGACTCGGCCAGCCGGGCCCAGAGCCCCCGCGGGCCGCCCGGCACCTGGGGCACGTCGACCGGCGTGAAACCGCCGGGCGCCTCGCCGGCCGAGGCCGCCGCCGCGGACGGCTCGACCGCCCCCGAAGAACCGGGAGCTTGCGGCGGCGTTGCCAATACCGGGTCCGGGCAGAACGCGGCTGCTACCACGGTAGAAGTGACCACCGCCGGGGCTGCCTTCGCCGGCGGAGGTGGAGGGCCCGTCTTCACTTTGCCGGCGTCGGTCTTCGGCGGCAGTTTGCCGCCGGCCTTGGCGATACCGCTGCCCGACGGCGGCAGTTTGCCGCCGGCTTTGGGCGGCGAGGAGTTGGTGCTAGCCGGCGGCAAACTGCCGCCGGTACCCTCCGTTGCGGGCGGCGCGGCGACGACTTGCCACCCCTCCGGAGGGTCAACGAGGACCATGCTATGGCATTTCGGGCATTCGAGAATCGCGCCAATGACGTCGGGGCTGCGGACCGCCAATCGGGCCCGGCAAGTCGTGCAGGAGATCGAAAAGAGTGCCTTTTCCACAGTTTCGCCCGTGATAAAGAGCGACCACCAGCCCGGTGGACCAGGCTCGCGCCTGGTGCCCGCCCCGCCGCTGCCTTCCCGCAATTGTACGCCGCCGGGGCCAGATTGTCACTCTGGGTCTTCCGCTCGCGGCCCCTGCCCTAGCGGGGTGACCTGAGTTAGAAGCCGGGCGATCTCCCGCCAACACTTGTCGAAAGAATCGGACCGAGACCTGGCGAGATCCATGTCGAAGAGGGCCGTGAGAGCGGGCTGATCCGCGACCGACGAATAGGCGCGCGAACCGGACATCCGCCGCGTCAATTGCCTTTTTGCATCCCTGACCGCCTCCGGGTCCCCAATGGGGGCCAGCGTTGCGGGGAGGCCGCGTTTTCCAGCCAGCGATTCCAGGGACGCCAGGAACCAAGCCTCGAATTCCCGCTTTGCCAAGACGAGGCCGATCGGCACGTCCGGTCGCGCCTGTCGAGCCCGCTGGAGGAGTTCGGGGCCGAGCGTACAGGGCGGATCGTCGTCCGAATCGACGAGGATCAGAATGGCGCGGGGCGGCTCGGTCTTTCTCGCCACGAGTTCCACAGCGCGTTCGAGTTCATCCTTCTTAACGAGTTTGCTTCGCGGCGTCCGCAACGGCGGGGCAATCAAGAGTTTGAGCGATGGACAAAGCTCTTGCTGAATCCTACGCAGCAATTGCGGCACCGACTCCACCTCGCCATGCCCTTCCACGATGCAACCCAGGTTGAGAATCATGGCTCGTGAGGAAAGAGCGGCAGAGGTTCGGGCACTTTCACGGCAGGCTCTCCGTTGCCGCGGGACAGCGGTTTCAGTTGATTGAGCTGAAGCAATTCCCCAGCCGTGTAAAGCCGATCGCGCATGGCGGACTTGCTCGCCTCATCTGCCGGAGCGACGTTGGTTTCACCCTTGTCGGCGTCGACGACCAGCAAGGCATCCGGATCCAGGTCCCGAAAATTCATGAGATCGGGGCTGTGGCTCGTTACTAGGACCTGGGTGAAGTGAGACGCTTCAAACAGCGCGCTCATGAGCACGCCCGCAGCCGCCGGATGGAGGGTCGCTTCGGGCTCCTCGATGCCCACCAGAGGTATCGGTGATTCGCACGGACGGTCAAAACACTGAAACAGCGACGTGAGCACTCCGAGAGCGCGAAGCGTCCCATCGGACATGTTCTGCGCAGAAAAAGTCCAAGGATGGTCGTCGCCGGCCACGATCTGCTTGAACTCCAACGTCTCTTTGTTCCCCAGGGGCTTCTTCTCCACTTTTTGGACACCCGGTGCGACTTTCCCGAGGTATTCCTCGATTCGCTCCTTCACCTGAATGTCCTTGCGCTGGATCCAAGCCAGCACACTCGCAATATTGCGGCCGTCCCGAAGGAGAAGGCTCCCGGCGTCAGGCTCTTGATACTCGCGGAGTTGATCGGGATTGATGCTGTAGAACCCCATTCCCGAAAGCAGGTCGTAAACGGGTCGGAACTCGGGAAAGCCCGACGCAACGGTCAAGTAAAGGCGATCCGTCGATGCGGGCGGCCAAGGTTGGAAGGTCGCATCCTGGACCTTTCCCTCCTGAATCCGATACCTCGCCGTCACGGCGCCGTTTCGCCAGGTGCTGCACTCCTCCTCTTGCACCACGAATCCACCTTCCGACTTGGCGCCCACCGAAAACTTGAACGATGCCTCCTCGCCACGGGGCAGGGTGAAGCGCAGGTCAATGGCAAAGTGAGTGGGATGGCCGCGAGATCGCCGTCGAACCTCGTTGATGCCCCCCCTCTCCCGGAGGGCTTGGTCCATCGGGGTTCTCAAGGATTCGGCGACGAACCTCAGGGCGTCAAGAAAATTACTCTTCCCCGACCCATTCGGCCCCACGAGGAGCATGAGCGGCCCGAGGGTGACATCGCACTGGCGAATGCTCTTGTAATTCCTCAGAAGGACGCGCCGCAAGAACGGAGCCTTTGCCTCACCCATGCCGCACCTTGTCGTCAGGTTTGACCGGAATTCCAACCTGTTACTAAGGATAGCAGGTGGCGGCGCGTGTGGGTACCGGACCATGCTCCTTTTCTGACGTTCACAGCGTTTCCCACCCAAGGAAGGGGTTAGACCGAAGAGCCGGGCGACTTCTCGGTGGGTGCTGACGTGGGCACGGCTCGTTCATCCCCGCGGCTGCGGGCCGTTTGCGGGTGTCGGCAGACCGCTCTCCAATGCCTGAACGCGGTCCCATAGGCTCACGAGCAGGTCGTCCTTTGTGGTCCCCGTGGCGATCGTGATCAGCATCCCAACGTTGTGGGCGAACATCAGGGCCAAGAAAAAGGCGATCATCAGCACGAACCCGGTCGCGACGGCGAATTGCGGTGCGAGAAGGGCGCGGATTGCCGCTGCGTCTTCATCCGCCTTCGGGATGAGGTCCGAGTACAGGCATGTCGCTACGAACAAATGCCACGCGGCCAAAGCAAGGAAGACGACGGCAAGGATGCTGTGGGTAACGACCCGTCCCCGCCGGTTCCTCAGCCGCGCCACCAACACCTCGGGCGACCTGCGCATACTCCACCTCCACAAGATGTCCGGCAAGATGCCCCAACCAATAGGATAGCGATGGCGGTCGCGGGCGGGTAGAGAGGGCTTCCCGGGGAGGCTCAGACCAAGCACAATAGGTGTGGCGTCGCTCGCCTGAGTCGCAAGCCAGGGCTCCACAGCGACCCCCACGCATGGGGCTGGGCATGAAGGTCTCCGCATTGAAGATCCGTCGCATCGACAGCTCGCGGGAGGATATCCGCGCGGCGATGGCCGAACTCCGCCGCCGGCTCAGCCCGGAAGGGGATGTCGTCAGCGAGGCTGGCCGGAAACGCACCATCGAGGTCTTCGGCCAGCCGCTCTCGCCGGCGCGGGTCGTCGAGCGGATCTGCCGCGAGGTCCGAGAGCGGGGCATTTCCGCCGTGCTCGACTACTCCCGGCGGATCGACAAGGCGGAATTGACGGCCGAAACCTTGCGCGTGCCGGCCGAGGACCTCCGGCGGGCCCACGCGCGGGCCGATGCCGAGTTCCTCGCCGCCGTCCGCCGCGTCCGCGACCGCATCCGCCGCTTTCAGGAGGCGATCCTGCTCCGTGATGTCCGCCTGGAGGCGCCCGGCGGTTATCTGGCCGAGCGTTATTGGCCCTTGGACCGGGTGGGGATTTGCGTGCCGGGGGGCGCCGCGGCCTATCCCTCGACCGTCCTGATGACGGCCGTGCCCGCCCAGGTGGCCGGCGTCGAGCAACTGGCGGTGGTCGCCCCGCCCACGAAGTTCGGGGCCTACAACCCCGATCTGTTGGCCACCTGTCACGAGCTGGGCATCGGCGAAGTCTATCGGCTGGGCGGGGCGCAGGCGGTAGCCGCCCTGGCCTACGGCGTCGAGGGCCTGCCGCGGGTGGACAAGATCGTCGGGCCGGGCAACCTGTTCGTGGCGTTGGCCAAGCGGCAGGTTTTCGGGCAAGTGGCCATTGATTCGATCGCCGGTCCGAGCGAGGTCGTGGTGATCGTGGACGGCTCGACGCGGCCCGACTGGACGGCGGCCGACCTGTTGGCCCAGGCCGAGCACGCCCCGGGGGCCAGCGTGCTCGTGGGTTGGGACCAGGCCGTGCTGGACCGGGTCGTGGCCGAGCTGGAGCGGCAGCTTGCCGGCCTGGACCGCGGCGAGCTGGCCCGGCAGAGCCTGGAAGAATTCGGGGCGGTGATCCTGGCGCGGGATGCGGAGGAGGCCTGTGCATTGGCCGACCAGATCGCCCCCGAGCACTTGCACGTGGCCACTGCCAACGCGGAGGAGCTGGCGGCGAAGATCCGCCACGCCGGGGCGACTTTTCTGGGGAACTTCACGCCCGTGGCCCTGGGCGACTACGCGGCCGGGCCGTCGCACGTGCTGCCCACCAGCGGCACCGCCCGCTTCGCCAGCGGCCTGTCGGCCAACGACTTTCTGCGGGCCGGCAGCGTCTTGTGCTTCGACCGCCGCGGTATGATGGAGTTGGCCCCGGACGTGCAAGTGCTGGCCGCGAAGGAAGGGCTGACGGCGCACCGCGCGAGCGTGGAGATCAGGATGAAGGATGAAGGCGGGCTGGCTGTGCTCAATTTGAAATTTGTGATTTGAGATTTGTGATTTGACGCCATGTCCTTCTTCCGTCCTAACGTCGAAGCCATGTCCGGCTATGTGCCCGGCGAGCAGCCCGAGCAGGGCGGGTTCATCAAGCTCAACACCAACGAGAACCCGTATCCGCCCTCCCCGGCCGTGGCCCGGGCGATCGAGGAGACCGTCGGCCGCGGCCTGCAAAAGTACCCGGACCCCATGGCCGGGGCCTTCCGCCGCCGGGCGTCCGAGGTGCTCGGGGTGCCGCCGGAGTGGATCCTGGCCGGCAACGGCAGCGACGACATCCTGACGATCGTCACCCGCGCCCTGGTGGGCCAGGGACAGTGGCTGCGGCTGCCCTATCCCAGCTACATTCTTTACAAGACGCTCGCCGAGCTTCAGGCGGCCCGGGCCGAGGAGGTGCGTTTCCGCTCCGACTGGTCGCTCCCGGACGAGTTCGCTGCGCCGCGGCCGGACCTGCGGCTGGCGTTCCTGGCCAATCCGAACAGCCCGTCAGGCACGGTCGTGCCGCCGGAGCGGGTGCTGGAGATCGCCGGGCGGCTGCCCTGCCCGCTGCTGGTGGACGAGGCCTACGCGGATTTCGCCGAGCGGAACTGCCTGGGGCTGGTCACCCGCAGCGAGAAGATCCTGGTCTCGCGGAGCCTGAGCAAGTCGTACGCCCTGGCCGGGCTGCGGTTCGGCTACCTGGTGGCCCAGCCGCATTTGGTCGAGCAGTTCGTCAAGGTGAAGGATTCGTACAACTGCGACGCCCTGGCCATCGCCGGGGCCGCCGCGGCGATTGGCGACCAGGCATGGCTGGCCGCAAATCGCGCGAAGATCCTCGCCACGCGGGAACGGCTTGTGACGGCGTTGCGGTCGCTGGGGTTTGTAGTGCCGGATTCGCAGGCGAATTTCGTCTGGGCCACCCGCAGCGACCGCCCAACGAAACCGCTCTACGAAGAGCTCAAACGCCGCCGGATCCTGGTCCGATACATGGACTATCCGGGCTGGGGCGACGGCCTGCGGATCAGCGTCGGCACGGAGGGGGAGGTGGATGGGTGCCTGGCAGGGCTGAGGGCGCTGGTGTAGGGCCATTCCTAATTGTCCCGTGCAATTCCGCGCGGTAGACTTATAGGGTGGACTTTGAGTGGGACCCGCACAAGGCCGCACGTAACCTTGCCAAGCACGGCGTTGCCTTCACGGAGGCGGCGACCGTATTTGGCGACCCGCTGGCAGTTACTTCCTACGATCCCGACCATTCAGAAGATGAGGATCGCTTCTTGACGTTCGGGCACTCGATCGGGGGACGCCTCCTGGTGGTCTCGCACACAGACCGCGAAGACCGTGTCCGTGTCATCAGCGCCCGCGTCTTGACGCGCAGGGAGAGGAAGGCATATGAAGAAGGAAGATGAGCCCGCCCGAGAAGGCGATGACCTGCGCCCCGAGTACGACTTTGCCGAACTAAAGGGCAAGGTTCGCGGAAAGTATCTAGAGCGTTATCGGAGGGGTACGAACCTCGCGCTCTTGGCTCCCGACGTCCGCACGGCGTTTCCGACCGATGAGTCGGTGAACTTGGCCCTCAGATCACTCGCCGAATTGGCGTCTCGGCCCCGCACGGATGAGGAGCTCGGCGAGCAATTTCGCTCACTATGTGACGGTATCGCCTGGAGGAAGCGGAATCCACCGCCAACCTCCGCGACCTAGCGCCATCACGCCTGGGGCGCTCTCGGGAAGTGCGGGGGGCCGGACATGAACCGAATGGTGCTAACGTCCACGGTGAGCAATGACGGCGTTCTTCGCCTGTCAATTGCCCTGGGGATCGAGGAGGCGAACAAGGACGTGCGGGTGACCGTCGAGCCGATGACTCCTGCGCCCATGTCGCAGGAAGAGTGGCAGAGATTCATCACGTCCACAGCGGGCAAATCGCAAGGCGACTTTGAACGGCCTGAGCAAGGAGAATTGCAGGAGCGGGACCCGCTGTAATGAGCCATTTGTTGGCGGGCTCGCTGCGCTCGACCCACCCTACCATTTCGCCTCCTCCGCGAGGTAACAAGGGCCAGTATCATGTCTCGCACCGCCCGCATCCAGCGGAAGACGTCAGAAACCCAAATCGAGTTGGAGCTGAACCTCGACGGCACCGGCCGCTCCGAGATTGCCACCGGCGTGGGTTTTCTTGACCACATGCTCACGCTGCTGGCCAAGCACGCGGTGCTGGACCTGGTGGTCCGGGCCGCCGGCGACCTGGCGGTCGATCAGCATCACACGGTCGAGGACGTGGGGATTTCGCTGGGCCTGGCCGTCCGCCAGGCCCTGGGCGATCGCGCGGGCATCCGCCGCTTCGGCCACACGACGCTGCCGATGGAAGAGGCCCTGGCCACGTGCGCCGTGGACCTGGGCGGCCGGCCGTTCTGCGTCTGCCGGGCCCAGTTCTCCTCGCCGAAGATCGGCCAGTTCGACACCGAGCTGGTGGCCGATTTCTGGCAGGCCTTTGCCACCAACGCCCTGGCCAACGTACACCTGGTGCTGCACTACGGCCGCAACGCGCACCACGTGGCCGAGGCCCTCTTCAAGGCCGCCGCCCGGGCCCTCCGCATGGCCGTCGAGCCCGACCCGCGGATGCCCGGCATCCCCAGCACCAAGGGCGTGCTCTGAATGTAGGCGGCACACGCCGTGTGCCGTTGGTCCGCACACGGCGTGTGCGGTTTACACGACGCCCGCTACATCGAGAAGTCCAGTACGTCGTCGAGGCCCTCGTCCCAGCCGTCCCAGAGGAAATCGCCGGCCCGCCCGTCGGCGATCAGCCGGAAGGCATAGCGGACCTGCTCTTCGTAGAACTCGCAGAACGCGCCGGTGGCGTGCAT
>Ga0187848_10002126_pt1 | contig 16076 bp, 15 predicted proteins | sample June2016WEW_4_40_FD_132424 | JGI IMG/M metagenome (GOLD analysis project Ga0187848, IMG submission 132424) | Peatland microbial communities from SPRUCE experiment site at the Marcell Experimental Forest, Minnesota, USA - June2016WEW_4_40 | ecosystem: Environmental > Terrestrial > Soil >... | reverse complement strand
CTTGCTCATCCCGAGTATAACCTCCCGGCCGCCGTGTACCATCTCCTGCACCATGCAACCCCATATCATCGCCCCCGGCATGAGGCGCTTCGCGTTGGAGGTAATCTCCAAGAACGCCTGCTCCACCTCGCGCGGATCCTTAAGCCCCACCTTTACGCCGCCTATATCGGTTTTATGAAGGATATCCGGCGACGCTATCTTCATGACCACCGGGAAACCGATCTTCCGAGCGGCCTGGGTCGCCTCTTTAGATGTGACGGCCAAGACGTTCTTGGGCGTCCTGAAGCCGTATGCGGCAATTATCTCCCTCGCGTCCCTTTCGCCAAGCTCATGTACGCCGGCGGAACGTGCCTTGCCTATGACTTCCTCGACAGCCGCCCTGTCAACGTCAAAATGGATGAATTTCGGCTCAGGACGCTCCCTGGACTCATGGTACCGGACCAGGGCCTCGAAGGATTTAACTCCGGACTCCGGGTACGGGTAGGTAGGGACTCCGCCCTGCCTCAGGATTTCGACGCCCTTTCTGACGCTCTTGCCGCCCATGAAAGCCGCAAGCACGGGTTTCGGCGACCTTGATTTTATCTGAAGGACCGCCTCCGCGGTCTTTTCAACCTCCGTCATAGCCTGAGGGGTCAAAATGACCAGCGCCCCGTCCACGCCCGGGTCATCAAGCACCGCTTCCAGGGCGGCCGTGTACCGGTCCGCGCGGGCGTCCCCTATCACGTCCACCGGGTTGAAGAACCCCGCCGAAGGCGGCAGGCTTTTCCGGAGCTTAGCGACGGTCGATGCCCTGAGTTCCGCCATCTTGGCGGTTGAGCGCTCGCACGCGTCGGCGGCGATGATGCCCGGGCCGCCCGCGTTTGTCACTATTGCGAGGTTCGGCCCCTTGGGTATCGGGTTATTCGAAAACGCGAGCGCAAAATTAAAGAGCTCCTCTATCGTCTCGGCCCGGAGTATTCCGGTCTGTTTGAATACCGCCTCGAAGGCGCGTTCGGAGCCGGCGAGAGAGCCGGTATGGGACGATGCCGCCCTTGCGCCCGCGGCAGTGCTCCCGCCCTTGGTGATAATAAGCGGCGTCTTCTTTACTGTTTTAAGCGCCTTATCCATGAACTCGCGGCCCGAGCTGATTCCCTCGATATAGCCCAGGATGACGTTCGTATCCTCGTCGTCGGCCAGATATTCCATCATGTCGAGTTCGCTTATGTCCGCTTTGTTGCCGAGGCTTATGAACTTGGAGAAACCGACCCCGCGCACCAGCGACCAGTCGAGGATGGCCGTGCAAAGCGCGCCCGACTGTGAGAAGAAGGCGATATGCCCCTTATTGGGCATAAGCGGCGCGAAAGACGCATTAAGTCCAGTTCGCGTATTAATGAGTCCCAGGCAGTTCGGCCCGAGGATCCTGACGCCGGAAAGGGCGGCAACCTCAAGTAGCTGCTCCTCGATGACGTGGCCTTCCTCGCCGGTCTCCTTGAATCCCGCGGTTATTATTATTGCCGCTCGTATCTTTTTCTTACCGCAGGACTTAATGACATCAATAACAAAGTTGCGGGGTATCGTTATGACGGCGAGGTCGACTTCGTCCGGTATGGAGATTAAGTCCGGATAGCATTTCAGGCCGAGTATTTTTTTGGCGTTAGGGTTGACCGGGAAAAGCTTCCCCTCATAGCCGTTGTCCCGCAGGTTTTTGAGGATGCTGTAGCCGACCTTCTGCGGGTCCTTGGACGCGCCCACGACCGCGACCGATTTAGGATAAAAGAACCTTTCAAGCAAGACGGCGCCCCCATAAATAATGGATTTCAATATAAAATCTTATACAATAAGGCAGGCCGTGTCAATAGGCGGGCCTGTAATCAGGACACGTTGGCGGAGCGTTTGATGAGCTTCCCGACCCGGAGCATGAGCTCGGAAGGCGTAAAGGGTTTGGTAATGTAGTCGTCGGCGCCTGCCTTATAGCCCCGCTCCATCTCGTGTTTCTGAGCCGCCGCCGTGAACATCGCAATTGGTATATCGGCAGTTTTCTTGTTTTCCTTAAGTATCCGGCACACCTCGAAGCCATCGAGGCCGCGCATCCATACGTCGAGGAGTATGACCTCCGGCCGCTCCAGGAACGCCTTCTTAAGGCCGTCGAAACCGTCCCCGGCGAGGACGACCTGGAACTTCTTTTCAAGAACAAGCCTGGTGAAAACAATGGTGTCCTCGTCGTCCTCGACAAGCAGTATCTTAGGCCTTTTCTCGTCGTCCTTTATTGTCGGTCCTGTCCGCGTGGAGGGTATTTCTTTCCTCGATATCGGGATATCAACCGTCACGTTGGGCTGCTTCAACGGCAGGAGTATCTTGAACCGGCTGCCAGGGCATTTTTCGACGTCTTCGCACTCGCTTTCCACCCATATCTTCCCGTTATGAGCGTTCACTATACCCTTCGAGATGGAAAGGCCCAGGCCGGTCCCTCCGCCCAGGAACTTCACCTTTCCGGTAGAGTGTGAGTCGACGTCTCCGGCCTCAAAGAACTTCTCGAATATCTTTTCGAAGTTTTCACTATTTATGCCTATGCCGGTATCCTCGATTACGACCTCTATGAACGTATCGGACGAGAGGATGGAGTTGTCGAACGGCACGGGCTTAATGTTGCCGTCCTTATCGACCTTGACCTTCCTGCTGCTTATGGTTATCATGCCGCCATCGGGCGTGAACTTGATGGCGTTGCCTATCATATTGGTGAAGCACTGTTGAAGGCGCTCGAAGTCTCCTTCGATCTTTGGCATAAGGTCGAGGCCCTGTTTGCTTATCTGCACATTTCGCTGGCCGAGGAATGGAGTGACCTCGGAGAGCGCGGCTGTCACGACGTCTGACAGCGAGATCCATTTGAGCTTGAGCGGGAGCTTTCCGCCTTCTATTTTTGCGACCATCAGCAGGTCCTCTATTATATCCCTCAGCCTCGACGCCCCATTCATGGCGATCTCGAGCATCTCGCGCTGTTCCGGGTATATCGTTCCCAGGTCCCCGGCCAGCATCAGGTTAAGGTATCCCATTACCGACACGAGCGGCGTCCGCAGCTCATGGGAGGCTAGCGAGAGGAAGTTCGTCTTGGTCTGGTCAAGCGACATAAGCTCGCGGTTCGCACGCTCCACGGTCTCAAGGTTGTCCATGAGCTGCTTGTAAAGGTAGGCGTTTTCCACGGCCATAGCCGCGGTAGAGGCAAACGTGGAAACTATGTCCAGCTTATCCTTTCGCATCGGTTTAAGGGATTTACGGTTGTCTATCAAAAGGACGCCGACGCACCGGTCCTTGCCTACCATCGGTATTACCGCGAACTCCTTGAGATCCAGCAGTTCAACAAGTCTCGCGGGCACCTTAGGGTCGAGAGATGCCTGGGCCACGTACTGCACGGTATGCTCCATCACCGCAGCGGAAAAAACTCCGTTGGTTTCAAGAGGCTCCGCCAGCAGCTCCCTCTCCTTGCCGTCGAAATTCAGGCTTACCTTCTCCTCAAGGGCCTTTAGTTCCTCGCTTACGAGCGCCGCCAGGACCCTCTCATATCCCAACCCCTCGGTGATATCGCGGCAGACCGAGGCAAGGATATCGTCCAGGTCTACACTCACCCTGAGCCTGTCGGTCGCGTCATGAAGAAATGACAGCTCCCCCACCTTCTCGTTCAAGTGCCGGCTTTTCAGCTCCAGTTCGCCCGCGGTCGATTCGAGCTTAGCGTACGAAGTCTTCAAATGCGCGTTAGACTTCTCCATGTCGCGGTAGTTCTGCTGTATCCTCTCTTCCCTGTCCTTTAGGGACTCGGCCATCCGGTTGAATGACTGCGCGAGCTGTCCGACCTCGTCCTTTGAGTTAATGGTCAGCCGCCGGGTCAGCTCTCCCTGGGCAATAAGGGAGGCGGAGGCGGAGAGCTCGACTATAGGCGTCACGATCTTTTTGTTGATGAAGAGCATCATGAGCACGGAGGTAATGATGAAGGTGAATATGGCTACCAGGACAGTCTCCCACAAAAGAGGGTATATATCCGAAACGACCGCCGCCTGCTTGAGACCGAGCCTGATCGAACCCAGTAGCCGCTGTTCGGAATCGAAGATAGGGACCGAGATGTCATAGTACTTGACGCCGTCCTCGATGCGGGGCTGGACGAGGCTTTGGATGGAATGCGATGCTCGGACGCTTCCCGGGTCCTTCAGGAACCTCCCGGCGAGCAGCGGGTCGTTGTGGTAAAGTATCCGGTTTTCGCTGTCAACCAGCATGCAGTAGCCGATCTCCTTGTTGGCGTCGATGATGTCGCGGCACGATTCGTCCAGTCCTTCGAGGCTTTCAAGGGGCATGCCTAGGTTCAGCGTGCGGCTGACCTCGTCGCGCAGGCGCTCGCCGACGAGTTTTGTCTTGTTCTGGAGAAGGTTCTTGTGGAATGAGATGAAACCCCATGACAAAAAGAAGGTATTGGCGCCAAGCACTATGGAAAGCGTAACAAAGACCAGCATCAACGCTCTTGTCCTGAGGCTGTTCTTCATGTCAGACCTTCCTTAAAGCGAGTTCGCCGGAAACCGAGTTGTACGGGCAGCTCCGGTTGCGCCCGTTGCCTTTGGCCCAGTATAGTGCCTGGTCCGCCTTCTCTATCAGGTCTTTCTTGTCCGCCGCGTCCTGCGGGTATACGGCATAGCCGATGCTAATCGTCACCGGGATGTTCTCGCCGTTCAGCAGGAACCTGCTCTTCCCGATGCTCGTCCTGATGCGTTCGGCCATCTGCCCCGCCCCGCTCAAATCGGTATTCAAAAGGAGCGCGATGAACTCTTCGCCGCCGTAGCGGGCCGCGATATCCACCGCCCGAACGGTTTCTCTAAGTATTTTCGAGACTTTTTTCAGTACGGCGTCTCCTACGGGATGCCCGTAGGTGTCGTTTATCCTCTTGAAGTGGTCTATGTCCATGAGCATCACGGCGAGCGGAACGGGCAACCTCTTGCAGCGCTCGAACTCCTCGTCAGCCTTTTCTTGGAAATGTCGATGGTTTATCAGCCCGGTAAGCCCGTCCGTGGTGGCCATCATCTGCATCATGTGGTGGAGCTTCGCATTGGCTATGTTCACCGCCACCTGGTTCGCGATAATAGAAAGCATATGCTGCTGGTATGCGCTTATCGCCCTGGGCTCCCGCAGGGCCACGGTGAGCACTCCTTGGGCCTTGTCCTGGCTGAGGAACGGGATACCAAGGAAGGACTTGAAGTCCGCCTTGAGCTTCCCTTCGGGGAATATCGGGAGTTTCTGGGTGCGCTGGTCGAGGTCGGTAAAGCAGAGCGGCTGCCGGTTCTCCACTATCCAGCCCAGCAGGCTGTTTGCTAGCTGGACGGGCCCGTCCGGCTGCCTTGCGTTCTCGTAGCCCTTGAGCATCTTGAACACGACCGAGTCCTCGCCCTCGGTGAACGAGACGGTCATGTAGTCGTAGGGGATTATCTCCCGGGAGAGCTGGGCCAGCCGCTCAAGGATGGTCTTCAGGTCGAGGCTCGATGATACCGAAGTGCTGATCCTGTGGAGCGCGGCGAAGTTCCTTGCCGAGAGGTCTACCTGCTGGTATGCCCTGGCATTGCTGAGTAGGCTGAGCGCGATATCCGCAAAGCCCGAGAGGATTTCCTTATCGCCTTCCGAGAAGGCGTCCTCCCGCGAGGCGTCAAGCGCTATAACGCCTTCCAGGAAGCTGCCGTTCATTATGGGAACTGCTAGGAACGAGCACGCCCCTTCCACTGCGTACCCCGGGCCGCCGGCAGCCGACGGCGCAAGTATCGGCCTCTTTTCCTTGGAGACCCAGCCTATCAGCCCCTGCCCAATCGGGATGACCGCGTGTTCCTCGATGGAATCCTTGCCCGTATGGACCCTGAGGTAGACCCCCGTCCCGTCGCTCGTAGGCATGAAGAGCAGGGCATTGTCCGAGGGTATTGCGCTTGATGCCGTTTTCAAAAGCCCTTCGAGGGCGCCGTCAAGTTCGGCGGCAGATTCCACTTGTTGCAATAACCTCCCCTCGGGGGTGATGGACTTTACTGACTCGCCGCCGGTCCCTTCGCTGCCTATGCTGTCAGCACCCTCGTGCAGCCTCTTCATCGCCAGCACCGCCCGCTCCTTCTTCTTCTGCTCGGACTGGAAAAGCCTGCCCAGGACGAGTACCGTCCCCGCAAGATACCCGCCGAATACCAACAGGTTTACGAGCGGGCCGACCTCAATCTTCCCATGATGCGAGACGACGCCCGCCGCCTCGAGCACGAATATAAGGACGGCCACTATGGAATTGAACCCGAACGAGTAGTAGATTGTGCAGAGGGCGACGAGCAGGTAGTCCAGGGGCTCAAGCCAGCGCTTGTCCGGCCCGAGGAGTATTGAAAACAGGTTGACGGTCAGGATGATGGAGACTATGAAGATAAGATCGGTGGCCGGATAGGAGCGTGCGGTCCGCGTGAGTTTCCAAAGGCTTGACGCCAGCAGGAACAGTACCAGGCCGCAGCAGACTATAAGGGCCGGTGATTCCCAGCCGAGGCCCAGAAACGGGCTAAGTACGGCCTCTGAATAGGCGAGGGAGGCAAATATCAGAAGGAAGTGCTTTTTTAAGAAACTTCCGCTTAAGGTTCCCAAGCCCGGACCTCATTTGTTTTAAAACTGGCCTCTCTTTTTTAGCTCTTCCCGGTAATGCTTCTGGAAGAGCACATCCCATTCGGGGCTGCCTTCCATTATATTCCTGGAGTAGGAGAGAATCTTCTTCCTCACGGCCTCTTCCAGTTCATCTTCCTTCATGAGGTGGCGGGTTATCGCTAGCTTGATCTCCCTCCGGACCTTGGCGTCCTCCTCCAGGATATCAGCGGCACCATTTTTGATCAAGGCGTCGTATATGATATGCGAGAGATGCGCTATTTTGTTTTCCGAAAGGCGCATTAAATCTCCTTAAAGCACTATGCCGCGCTCGCGTACGAGCTTCTTTTTGACGAGGTCGAACATCGTCTTGTAATCGGCCCGCCCCTGCTCTATCTCCCGCTCGTAGCCCTTGAGTATTTCCTTGACCTCTTCGTTAAGCCTGTCTTCCACCGACAGGTCGTCCGCTATGGCCTGCTCAATAAGCCTCGTAGCCTCCGCGGGATCGACCTTTAACTTCAGGACATGGCGTTTTTCGAGCTCTTCGACGAGCCATACCGAGAGGTTATTTATCTGCTGCTTGTTAAGTCTCATTTACGGCTATGTCCCTAACGGGTCCTCGAACGGGTATATCTTGACGAACTCCAGGAATTCGCCCAACGTATGGGAAGTAAAACCCTTCTTCCTCTGAATAATGCTGAAGTGCCTCGTAAAACGGGCGTCCTTGAAGGTATTTGCGACCAGCGTGCCCGCCTTTATCTCCTTCCGTGCCGCCCATGCGGAGATAATCGATATCCCGAGCCCTTCCTGCACCGCCGTCTTTATCGCCTCCGTGCTGCCCAGGTATAGGGACACCGTCAGGCCGTCCGGAGAAATCTGGTTCTCCTCGAGGCGCTTCTCGATCATCTGCCTGGTGCCGGAGCCTTTTTCCCGCATTATGAGCGGCTCCTTGATAAGCTCCGAGACGGAGATGTTTTTTCGCCTCGCCCATTCGTGCTCAGGGTTCATGATGACCACCAGTTCGTCCGGCAGGAGCTTTTCGGCCACTAGGTTATGCTTCGTAACGTCGCCCTCGACTATCCCGAGGTCTATCTCACCCGCCAGTAGTTTTTCCGTCACCAGACGGGTATTTCCGACGATGAGGTTTGTCCAGATGCGGGGGTGGTTCCTGCGGAACTTGACTATCACCGAGGGCAGGAGGTAATTCCCCACAGTCGTGCTGGCGCCGATAGAGAGGTTGCCCTTGACAAGGCCTATCATAGCGCTGATATCGCGGCGGGCGAAGGCGTATAGCCCGAGTATGTCTTTGGCGTATTTGTATAGGATTTCGCCGGCCGGGGTCAGGTTGACCGAGCCGCCGGAGCGGTCAAAAAGCTTTGTCTCGTAGAGCTCTTCCAGCGCCTGCACCTGGAGGCTCACCGCCGGCTGCGTAAGGTGTATTAATTCCGAAGTCCTGGAAAAGCTTTTGGTCTCCGCTACCGTGCAGAAAACCCTAAGCTTGTGGTCGTCCATTACCCGTCCCTCTCAGATGCGGTTTAAATGTAGAACATGAACTCGTGGCTCACCTCGCCGGTGTCCAGGAGCTCACGCGCCTCGTCTACCAGGTCCTGCAGGGATACCGAGGCCAGGAACCCGGAGATGTTCTTGCCGAGCCGCTTCCAGAGTATATATGTAACACATTTTTCCGCGCGATGACAGACCTTTTTTTTATCCTTCTGCTCGGTGCAGTGGACCGGCACTATCGGGCCCTCGACAATACTGATTATCTGCTCGACCGTAATCTCGGAAGGCTTCCTGGACAGCTTGAACCCGCCGCTCGGCCCGCGCACGGATTCCACGACCCCGCCCTTACGGAGCTTGTTGAATAGCTGCTCCAGGTAATGGAGCGATATCTCCTCCCTCTCCGATATCCTGGAAAGGGGGACCGGCTCGCCTTTCGAGTAAAACGACAAGTCGAACATCGCCCTGACGGCATACCGACCTTTAGTAGATAATTGCATCTTTTCCCCCGTTCATACTTGACCGAATAGGCCTGTACTCAAATAACGCTCCCCGCCGTCCGGCAGGATGACTACGACCGTTTTCCCCTTGCCCAGCCTCTCCGCCGTCTTCAAAGCGGCAAACACGGCGGCTCCCGATGAGATACCCGCCAGTATCCCTTCCCTCTGCGCGAGCTCCCGGGATGTCTCGGCCGCCTGCTCGTCGGTTACCTGAGCTATCTCGTCATATACCTGGGTGTTGAGCACCGCGGGTATGAAACCGGCGCCAATGCCCTGGATCTTGTGCGGACCGGGGTTGCAGCCTGAGAGGACCGCCGAAGCCGCCGGCTCGACCGCTATTATCCTTATATCCTTGTTCTTCGACCGGAGGACCTCTCCGACGCCGGTAATGGTGCCGCCCGTGCCGACCCCGGCCACGAAGGCGTCTATCTTTGGGCCCAGCGCGGACAGGATTTCCCTCGCGGTGGTCCTGCGGTGCATCTCCGGGTTTGCCGGGTTGTTGAACTGCTGCGGCATGAAGTAATCCGGCCTGGAACGTACAAGCTCCTCCGCCTTCGCGACCGCCCCGCGCATCCCGTCCGGGCCGGGCGTCAGGATAAGTTCCGCCCCGTATGCCGCGAGGAGGGTTCTTCTTTCCAGGCTCATCGTGTCGGGCATAGTCAGGATGAGCTTATAACCCTTGAGCGCGGAGACAATAGCTAGGCCTATGCCGGTATTGCCGCTGGTCGGCTCCACTATTGTCCCGCCGGGCCCCAGCTTGTGGCTTTTTTCAGCCTCTTCCACCATGGCAAGGGCAATCCTGTCCTTGACGCTGCCGCCGGGGTTCGCGCCCTCGAGCTTTGCGAATATAGCCGCGTCCTTCTCATGCGTCATCCGGCAAAGACGGACAATCGGGGTTCCCCCGATAAGCTCCAGCACACCGCCGCACACCCTATGGACCACGCAATCCTCCTGCTCCGGGACTAACCGTCATCAGTTCCCGCTCGTCTGCGGTCTGCACCCACTGCACAAGGCGGTTAAAGTCCTTGTCTATTTCCGCGTCTATATCCGCTGACCTCACGGCCCCGCTTATTTCACGCTCCTTGAGCAGCTCCGCCTTGCGTTTTTTGTGTCCCGCTAACATGGACAGGGCGGTGCCTGAAGCGGAGACGACGACTTCCCTGCCGCCGCTGCGGAACCTCAGTCTGAACGAGACCTCCCCGCTTTCCTCGAAACTCAGGTTACCGTTGCCGAAGGTGCAGCCCGTTGTGTACTGTATGCCGTCTATGGCGCAGTTCCGTGTCATATAATGCCCCTCCACCAGGAACTGGTCTTTTTTCGAGACCCCGAGCACCGCCATGGCGGCAAGGCCAAGCCGGGCGCCCATGGTTGACATAGGGCACGCATGGCCGTGGAACTCGTAAAGCCCATTAAAATCAAATGGCATAGACTGCCCTTCCCCTGGCCATTTTATAACTTTACCAACTCAATCTGGCCCCAGGCGCCCATCTTATCGGCGGAAATAACGACCGCCCCTAAGACGCCTTCAATACCTTTCGCAACTTCAAGCGCCCCCCCGACGTCCCCTTCGGACTTCACGGCATTGCCGACCGCAGTGGCCGCGGCGTCCGCGAGCGCGGCGGATTTCGATACTACGCAGGCGGCATGGGCCACCCCAAGGGAGAGCGACGGCCCGACCTTGCCCGACGAGGTGCATATGCCGAGAGGCGTTTCTTCCGGGACAACCCTGATGCCGACCCGGCCCGAGAGCGGAGAACTGCCCGCGTGAATCGCCACCACCCGTGGTTTACTAGTTTTTATGAAAATGTCGCCGCCGTTTTCGACGATGACCTGCGATGAATCCTCAAGGAGAGAGGCCCCTATTATCTCCGCGAACGCACCCGCTACCGCCGCCATCGGGCCGACCCCCGCGGCAAGTGAAGCCGCCTCCATGATGCGTACAGTGTCCGGCGCGCCCGGCAGAATTTTAACCGGTCTCAAGGAACTTAAAAAACCAGGGTGTTTATATATGTACGCCTCGAGCTGGTGCCGGTGCAGGAGTACCAGTTCGAGCGCCTTTTCGTACAGGTTGGCATCCGCAAAAATAAGGAGATCAGTCTCTTTGACGACGACCGTAAAGGGTACAAGGTCAGCGGCCTTGACTGTATCCCGGTATAGCCTTTTCTCGTACATTATTTACCTGTAACGACCGAAAGTTAGGCCAATAGAGGATACCAATACCGTACTTGTGTTGTCAACATAAATATCCGGTAATCAGCTTAAGTTCAATAGAATTTATCTTTATTTATTCTTAATTGCAGGACTACCCCCTTTTTTATCCTTGACATGGCCCCGGGCGCATATTAATTTAAGGGAAATAATACCGGAGGGGACAAAGATGCAGAAACTGGCGAGGGTTGCGATATCGATAGACCAAGGGCTTATGGAACGGTTTGACCGCTCCATCGCGGATAAGGGGTACACCAACCGCTCCGAGGCCGTGCGCGACCTAATCCGGGATTTCCTGGTGGACCGCGAATGGGAGGCCGATGAGGAGGTTGTGGGAACCATAACGCTCGTCTACAGCCACCATACCCGTGAGCTCCCGGACACCCTGAACGACCTACAGCACCACCATTTCAGCTCCATAATCTCCAACCTGCACATTCACCTGGACGAACACAACTGCCTGGAGGTAATGGTGGTCAGGGGCAGGAGCACCGAAATCAGGAGGATTTCCGACCGGCTGATAGGCACCCGTGGCGTAAAACACGGCAAGCTTACTATGGCGACCACGGGGCAGGGACTGACATAAAACATAGAACTTGACAAAGCGCGGTGGAAAAAAGAGCCACGGTTAAATGTGGCTTGAAATTCGGCTCCCTGGCCCGGACTAGAACAAAATTGATATTCAGCGCATAGACTAGGCCGCTTTGGTAAACGCGGCTTTGGCAGCCTCCTCGAGTTCCTTCGCTGTCAGGTCTTTTTTATGAGTGGCGAGGCTCCAACTGTACCCGAAGGGGTCCTGCACGGTGCCGGCACGGTCCCCCCAGAACATATCCTGGACAGGCATCCGGGACTGGGCGCCTGCTTTCAGGGCTTTTGTGAAAGCTTCGTCCACATCTTCCAGGTAAATGTAGAAACTGACGGGGGAAGCCCCCATGGTTTCCGCGCTCACACCGTGCATTTGCGGATTTTCATCACCCAGCATGAATATAGAGTCGCCTATCAGGATTTCCGCATGCATCACCCCTTTGCCGCCCGGCCCGGGCATGGCGTACCGCTCGATGGCGCCAAAGGCCTTTTTGTAGAAATCGATGGCCTTACGCGCATCCTTGAACATCAACATCGGCGTGGCGCTGTGAAATCCTTCCGGTATTGCCTTTATCATTTTAGACCTCCTTGTTTCCCTGCCTTAATATATCATTCTTTACTAAGTTTAGCATATATATGGGAGACTTCAAAATTGCTGTAATCGGGATGTGCCTCAACACATATGCCCGTATACGTCGGTATCAAGACCACGGCCACATGACCCCCGGCCATACTTAGGGCTTGACAATGCCCGCCCGCGTAGGATATATTTTCACTGAATTTCCAGGCGCCCATGAGGGGCTTAATAGGGAATCCCGTAAAATCCTCATCCTGTGCCCGCTTATGCGGGAGGGCATGAGGGACCATTCGGGAGCGGACCCGCCGCTGTGACCGGTGACGAAACCCAGCAGAGACCACTGCCCTTGTCGGGTGGGAAGGTTTGGGGAGTAGGGTGACCCGGGAGCCAGAAGACCTGCCGGAAAGCATTTAATTACCCGGTCCGATGGAAAAGGGCGGGTGATGGCTGGATTATAAAAACGGATAATCCTCCCCAATGCGGGGAGGATTTTTTTTTGGCTTGGTCGTCTTGATAGGAAGGTGAAAAATGTCGGCAATTCGTCTTAAGAAGGCTATACCGGTACTGCTTCTGGCATGTTATTTCCTGTCGCTGCCCGTCCCTGCCCACGCGATGCACATAAGCGAAGGGATACTGCCTATCGGCTGGGCATCTTTTTGGTACCTGGCCGCCGCGCCTTTCGTCTGGGCCGGGCTTTATAAACTCAAGCGCGAGGGCGTGGAGAAGAACATGAAGCCGCTCCTGGGGATGATGGGGGCCGCGGTTTTCATAATATCCTGCATGCCCATACCCGTCCCGACGGCGGGCACATGCTCTCACCCGGCGGGTACCGCGATGGCGGCGATACTGGTCGGGCCGCTGTACAGCGTCCTGGTCGCGGCAGTCGCCCTCCTGCTCCAGGCGCTTTTCCTCTCGCACGGCGGGATATCCACCTGGGGCGCGAATATATTCTCGATGGGCATAATAGGCTCTTTCACGGGATACATCGTGTTCAAGGGCTTGGGAAAGGCCAAAGTGCCGCTTATTGTCGCGGCGTTTATAGCCGGGGTGGTAGGCGATTGGGCCACGTATGCGGCTACTTCGTTTGAGCTTGCATCGGCCCTCCACGGCCCAGGCGAGTTCTACCGCCTTTTCCGCACCATAGCGCTTGCGTTCGTCCCGACGCAGCTCCCGCTCGGACTGCTCGAGGGCTTCATGACGGCGGGCGCCGTGAAGTTCCTCTACAGCAGGAAACCGGAGCTTTTCGGGGCGGAAGCGCTGACGCGTGCGGTTGAGGAGGTGAAGGCATGAAAGGATTTGTTCTCATGCTCGTTTTTTCGCTTGCGATGTGTTTTTCCGTAGTTACTTCGCATGCTGCCGGGGAGAAATGGCAGGGTGTGGACGAAACGGTGGTGGAGAAATACGCCTCAGAGCACGGCCATCCCGCAAGGCCCAACCTCATAAACCTTGAGGGCGACACGCTCCTTTTCGCCTTCCTGCTGGCGGGCACGGCGGGCGGGTTCGTCCTCGGCTATTACTACCGTGATTTCATGAGCAAGAAAGGGCATGGGGGGAGGGTCTGATGAGGATTGAGACCTTTTCGGATGGATGCCAAGCCAGGGGGGGGCTTATCCGAGGCATGGACGCCAGGCTCAAGATAATACTTTCGGTATGCTGCATTGCTATATGCATAGCCTCGTCCGGCATCGCCGTGCCCATTTTCATCGGGGCCATGTGCCTCGGGCTTGTAATCGCCTCCGGCGCATCGCTTAAGTCTATTGCCCTCAGGATGGCCGAACCGCTTGTCTTTTCGTTCGCGCTGGCACTTTTCCAGGCGGCGGTCTCCAAGGGCGCGCCAGGCGCGAGTTTTAAGGTTGTGGGTATAGCCGTCGTCCTGAGCGCCGATGGCATCGCGAGGGGGATGCACCTCGTGGCGCGCGCTTTCGGGGCCGTAAGCGCCGTATTGTTCCTTAGCATGACGACGCCGGTCTACAGGCTCCTGTCCGCGGCCTCGGGCTTGAGGTTCCCCAAGGGGCTTGTGGAGCTGCTTTTCTTCTCGTACCGCTATATATTCGTCCTGATGGAGGACGCCGTCACCGTATACCACTCCCAAAAGGGGAGGCTCGGCTACGCGGGGCCGGTGCGAGGCATAAGGTCGCTTGGAGTGCTTTTCGGTTCGGTCCTGTTCCGGGCGTATTCCCAGGCTGAGGCGACGGGAGCCGCCATGGTGTTGAGGGGCTATACCGGCGAATATATACCCGAGAATACCGAGAGGCTTCGCGCGTCCGACCTCCTGATTTTTGCCTTCCTGCTCTCCCCATGTCTGGCTTATTGCCTATGGACGTTATAACTGCATCCGGACTGTCCTTTTCATACCCGGACGGCACTTTGGCCCTGGACGGCGTGGATTTTCATGTCGAAAAGGGCGAGTTCGTAGGGCTACTTGCCTCGAACGGCTCGGGCAAGAGCACCCTATTGAGGCTCCTTTCCGGGATGCTGAAGCCGGTCAAAGGGTCTGTTTTTCTGGGAGGCAGGCCGCTCGGCAAAATCCCGCGTAAAGAACTTTTCAGGCTCATGGGCATGGTCTTCCAGAACCCGGCCGACCAGCTTTTCGCGGCCACGCTTGCCGAGGACATAGCCTTCGGCCCGGCCAACATGGGCCTACCCGCATCGGAAATAAAGAACAGGGTTGACTCCGCACTCGAGGCCGTGGGCCTGCCGGGGCTTGGAGAAAAGCCCATCCAGGCCTTAAGCTTCGGTCAGCAGAAACGGGCGTGCATCGCCGGGCTCCTCGCAATGGGACAGGAGTTGATGCTCCTGGACGAGCCGACCGCGGGGCTTGACCCGATGGGCGAGTACCGCATCATGGAGCTTTTGATGGACCTGAACCGAAATAAAGGGATAACGATGGTGATGTCCACGCATAACGTTGACATGGTTCCGCTGTTCATAGACAGGCTGTACATCCTCAGCAAGGGCAAGGTCGCCAGGGAGGGCGCCCCGGCGGACGTTTTCAAGGCGTCTGCCCAGCTAAGGGGGGTCAAGCTCCGCCTCCCGCAGATCGCCGAGTTAATCGAGCAGATGAAGGACGAGGACAAAGTACACTTCGACCGCCTCCCCCTCACCATAGGCGAGGCCCGCCGGGAGCTGGTCAAGAAGATTCCCGCCAGCGGCAGATAAGATTTGCCATCGGATAGGTATGAAATTCTTTTTACAAAACCCGCCGAGTCTGGTAAGCTCTTGAGGCCATGAACATACGCCAGCAGACTGAAGAGATAGAAGACAGGGTGCTGCATCCCAAGGCTGCAAGGGCAGCCCTGTCCAAGGGGCGGCAAGTCCCTGAGAAGGAAGGTATAATCAGGACGGCCTACCAGCACGACAGGGACAGGATACTGCACTCGAAGTCGTTCCGCCGCCTCAAGCACAAGACGCAGGTCTTCTTGGCCCCGGAAGGTGACCACTACCGGACCCGCCTTACCCATACGCTCGAAGTCAGCCAGATTGCCAGGACGATATCGCGCGCTCTCAGGCTGAACGAAGACCTGACGGAGGCAATCGCTCTCGGGCACGACCTGGGCCACACCCCGTTTGGGCATGCGGGAGAGGCCGTCTTGGACCGGATACACGAGGGCGGCTTCAACCACTATGCGCAGAGCCTCAGGGTTGTGGACCAGCTCGAAAGGGACGGCCGGGGCCTGAACTTGACCCATGAGGTAAGGGACGGGATACTGAGGCACTCGAAGGGCAAGGGCGCCGTCTTCCCTGGCGGCGGCAAGGGTAGGGCGGAGACGCTCGAAGGCCAGGTGGTGCGGGTCGCGGACAGCATCGCGTATACCAACCACGACCTGGACGACGCCCTGAGGGCGAAGGTGCTGAGGCTGTCGGACGTGCCCAGGGATGTCTTAAAAGAACTCGGCGCGACCCACGCCAAGAGGATAGACACGATGGTGAAGGACGTCATATTCTCTAGCCTGGACGCGGACCTCCGGGAGATAAGGATGGGCGAGTCCGTCAGCCTGGCAACGGAGGATTTAAGGTCGTTTCTGTTCAAGAACGTATATGAAAACGAGGCGACGCACGGCGAATTCGTAAAGGCGACCAAGATTCTCTCGGAGCTCTATTCATAT
>Ga0187848_10002120_pt1 | contig 16113 bp, 8 predicted proteins | sample June2016WEW_4_40_FD_132424 | JGI IMG/M metagenome (GOLD analysis project Ga0187848, IMG submission 132424) | Peatland microbial communities from SPRUCE experiment site at the Marcell Experimental Forest, Minnesota, USA - June2016WEW_4_40 | ecosystem: Environmental > Terrestrial > Soil > Wetlands... | reverse complement strand
CTGTCGGCCTGGTGGTAGCCAATTCGGTGGGCGTCGGATTGGGTGAATGGCGCCGGGCTCCGAAACAGGCTCTTCGCTGGATGTATTCCGGAATCGCCACCCTGATTGTGGCGGCGGTTCTGCTTGGAATGGCGGATCGATGACACGGCTTGCTCTGGTAAGCCGGCGACGGAAATAGAACATGAAATCGGGAGACAGGAATTCGCTTATGACAAATTCATCAGGGGAAAGCCGGACTCGGCGGGATCTTCAGCCGCTGGACAAGAACAGCTTCACGCCTATGTATTACCAGATCGAGTCACAGCTTCTGAAGATGATTCGGTCGGGCCGGCTCAGGCCTGGGGATCTTCTGCCCAGCGAAAGCGACATAAGCCGGATTTGCGGAGTAAGTCGCATGACCTCGCGGCAGGCTTTGCAAGGACTCAAAGATAAGGGCTTCGTTACTCGTCGCAAGGGACAGGGAAGCATTGTCAACCAACCCCGCATTGAAAAAGAGATCACACATCTGAGGGGATTTTCAGCCGAGATGCGTGCCCTGGGTATCAAGGCCGCTTCCAGAGTCTTGGAACAAGGGGTTATTCCCGCGTCAGCGGAAACAGCCGCTCAATTGGGGATTACGGCCGGTGAGAAAATGTTCCTGCTTCGCAGACTGCGTCTGGGGGACGGCCTCCCCGTTGCGTTAGAGATGAGCCAGTTGCCCCTCAAGCGCTTCCCCAGAATCGAATCCATGGACTTCAGTTCGCGCTCGCTCTACCGTGCACTGCGCGAAACGTTTGGAATCCGCGTGAGCCGGGCCGACGAGATCTTGGAAGCGCGCTCAGCCACACGCGCCGAAGCGAAGTTGCTCGGGGTGCATTCTCGCGCCTCCGTGCTGGTTATGTCTCGCACCTTATGGAGCACGGATGGGTTGCCAGTTGAGACAGCGCATTCGGTTTATCGCGGTGACCGCTACCGCGCGGTCATTCGCATTCCGGCAACGGATATGGAATGACTCGAAAGTCCTTTCTTGAACTCTTGCAGTTCTGGAATGGAATCAACCCTCAAGTGTGCTTTTCTATGACCGGCGGAGGAGTGGAATCTGAGATGGCCAATAAGCCTTCACCGCGGAGCTGTGGCCAACTCCCGGATCTTGAGAATCTGGTTTGCAGCAATGTCGGTGAGGGCCTGTCGGGTTCCACTTGGCCAATTCAACTCCAGCCGATCGATCCGGGTGTCCGGTCCGAGGCCAAAATGCACGCGTTTGTCACTTGAAGATCCGTAGCCGACGCTCGTTGTCGCGTGGTTATGTTGGACTCCACTCGCGCTGACCAGCTTGATTCGCGTTCCCAGGCCGTCCCGATTCGACCGTGTTCCCGTCAACTCGATCAGGAGCCAGTTGTTCTTCTCGCCGGCCGTGTTCATCAGCAGTTCTGGGCGGGTGTTCAGGCAGTTGACGGCCACGTCCATGCGTCCGTCGTTGTTGAGATCGCCGAACGCGGCTCCGCGATGCGGCGCGCGGCTTAGCAGGCCTTCGCCGGAGGTGCCTGCAACATCGGAAAAAGTCAGATCGCGGTTGTTCCGAAACAGGCTGTTCGCGAGCTTATAGGGGACATGATCGATTTCCTCGGAGTTGTCCAGTATTGCGCTGTTAGACGTGAAGATATCTTTCCAGCCGTCGTTATCGAAGTCGTAAACGCCCATACCCCAGCCGGTCAGTTTCAGCGACCCGCTGGTGAGACGGGAACTCAGGGAACGGTCTTCGAAAAACCCGGTTCCTTGATTATGGAAGAGCAAGAAGCTGTCTCCGATCATGTCCGTCACAACCAGATCCGGTTTGCCGTCGTTGTCGATATCGCGAAAATCAACACCCATTGCGGCCACGCTCTTGCCGTTCTGGTTGTATGCCACGCCTGCAAGGATTCCCGCCTCGGTAAAGGTGCCGTCGCCGTTGTTGTGGAACAGAAAGTTCCGGAAGGTATCGTTGCACACGAAGACATCGATGAAGCCATCACCGTCGTAGTCAGCAAAAGCCACGCCCATTCCCTTGCCAATGTGGCCGCCGACCCCCGAGCGCTCGCTTACGTCGGTAAACGTCCCGTCGCCATTGTTGTGAAAAAGCAAATTGGTCGAACCTGCATAGTCGGTCGGAGAACAGTACGCGCTGATGCCGTGGTCCAGGCACGAGATGTCGGTCGCGGGCGACCAGTTCAGGTAGTTGATGACGATGAGATCGAGAAAGCCGTCGTTGTCGTAGTCAAACCAGCCTGCGGCGACAGAAAACAGGTTAGCCATTCCGGGCCGCACTCTGCGCAACCCGGCTCTCTCTGTGACGTCGGTGAACGTGCCATCGCCGTTATTGTGAAAAAGTTGATACCCGTTCGCTCCGGTTACGAATAGATCCTGATGGCCGTCATTGTCGTAGTCGGCGGCTGCGACCCCGATTGAGTAGAACGTACCCTGCACTCCTGCCGTCGCGGTCACGTCGGTGAACGAGCCATCCCCGTTATTCCTGTAGAGCCGGTTATGAAAACGCGGATCGGTCTTGTCAAGAGAGGGCAACCGTGCACCATTGGTGAAATAGAGATCGAGGAGACTGTCATTGTTGTAGTCAAAGAGAGCCACCCCCCCGGCCATCGTCTCAACTTGATAGCGCCGCGGCGACCAGGAGTTGTCGAGCACGAACGAGATTCCGCTCCGATCGATGGCATTCACAAAGTTCAGCCGAGGCGCGACAGTAGCTGGCGATGCCAGAGCATTGAGGTTTTCCAGGTCCAGGCGCCCCAGCCCGGCTGCCACACCCGTCCGAATGAAATCCCTGCGGTTGAGCAGGTCGGTCACGGCTTCCTCCCGGACCCGGGAGCGGCAAGGGGCAGACCACGATCCCCCAGGCCTTTCCCCGCGTCCGCTGGCTCCTCTACACGCAGGATTCCATCGGCTTGCGGGTGCTCGATCTTCTGCTCGGCTCCACTGGGCCAATGGATTTCGATCTGCCGAATGGCTCTTTCTTTCCCTAGGCCGAAATGCACCCGGCGATCGCTGGACGACATGAAGCCGACGCTGGTAGTCACATGTTCGTAGAGTGTCCGTCCGGATTCAGTCACCAGTTTCACCCTGGCGCCTATCGCATCGCGATTGCTCACGGTGCCTCTGAGGTCGAGCGTGATCCAGTGGTTGTGGCTCAATGCGCTATTGAGCAGAATTCTCGGTGACTCTCCAAGCGAGGTCACGACAAGATCGATGGCGCCGTCATTATTCAGGTCGACGAAGGCCGAGCCACGCTGGTAACCGGGAAGGAGAAAGTCGCTGCCCATCTGGGCGGATACGTCCTCAAAGCGCGTGCCATCGAGGTTTCGGAACATCGTGTCGTGTTGTCTCGCGTTTGGCCCCAGATTATCAACGTCGCCGTTTGCCGAGTAGATATCCTTCCAGCCGTCGTTGTCGAAATCTACAAAGCCAATGCTCCACCCCGAAAAGGCACGGCTAAGACGCGCCACTCCAGTGTCCATCGAAACGTCGTCGAAATAGCGTCCGCCGCGATTCTTCAATAGCGTGAAGAGCTGGCCGGCTAGATCGTTGTAGACGATGTCTACCCAGCCGTCGTTGTCGAAATCCTTGGCATCAGCGCCCATTGACGAGACGGTCGCGCCCGCCTGACCGTAGGCCGCACCGTATAGCAGACCCTGCTCCTTGAAAGTGCCGTCACCCTGATTGATGAAGAGCGAATTCGGTTCCGTATCGTTGGCGATGAATATGTCCATGAGCCCGTCGCCATTGAAGTCGGCGATGGCAATGCCCATCCCTTTGCCGCGCGCCTGACCTAGTCCCGAAGATTCAGTGACATCGGCAAAATGGCCGTTGCCGAGATTGCGGTAGAGGCGGGGAGAAACGCTCTTGTAAATCCTCGGACTGCAGTAGGACTCAACATGCTGTTCCTGCCGGCCCTCGCGCGCCGGCGCCATGGCATCGCCTAGGCCGCAACGCTTGTCCGTTTCGGGACTCCATATTGTGTAGTTCGAAACGATCAGATCGAGCAATCCATCGTTGTCGAAATCGAACCACGCGGCTCCTACGCTCAACAGGTTTTCAGGCTTATCGTCGAGACCTGACCCAGCAGTCACATCCGTGAAGGTTCCGTCGCCGTTGTTGTGGTACAGGGTGTTTCGCCCTGCGCTAGCAACGAAGATATCCTCGTTGCCGTCATTATCGTAGTCGCCCACGGCCGCGCCAAAGCTGTATCCCAGATTCTCACCACCCAAGCCCGCCTTGGCCGTAACATCTTCGAAGGTCCCGTCTCCGCGATTGCGTAGCAACGCGTTGTAAAAACCCGGTGTCGTCTTGCGCAACTCAGGCAGTTTGGCGCCATTGGTAAAAAACAGGTCCATCTTGCCATCGTTGTCGTAGTCGATTACCGCGACTCCGCCGCACATCGGCTGCGGAAAGTACTTTCTACCGGTGAAATCGTTATTCGTGATGTAGCCGATCTTACTTTGCGGTGCAATGTTTCTGAACCACGGCTGCGTAGTGCGTGGCTGTTGCGTCTGTCCGGAAAGGGAGACAGCAACGCAGGCCAGAAGGAAGGCGGACACCCCAAAGTTCACTTGCGGCTTGGGTCTGAATGACGCGCGCTCGGCGCCAAACAAATGATTGCGGCATCTGACCTGAGGGACCATGAAGCGTTTGAGGGTCATTGGCGAATTTCCATTCACGCATCGTTCATCGGGACCCATCGAGCAGATCTTTGTAAGTCTCGGGCCTGCGCTCCTGAATGACAAGACTCTTGGCCTCGCCATCGGCCGGGCCCACAGACAGCCACCACAGCCTCGACTCCCTGTCCAGGTCGAGGTCTGCCGTGGCCAAGCCATCTGTAGTCTCGGCAACAACTTCGCCCTCTGGATTAATAATGCGGCTGGCGCGACCCTCGCTTACAGCAGCGATCACGTAAACCCCGTTATCCAGCGCGCGAGCGCGCGTGACAATGTCCCAGTGCCGTGCTCCCGGATCGCCCGCGATGGGCAAAAACACCATCTCTGCCCCTTTAAGACGCATGATTCGCGTCGGTTCGGGGAAGTAGTAGTCCCAGCAAACCAGCATCCCAATTCGTCCGAAGTCGGTATCGAAAACCGGATAGTCATTCCCGGGGGTTTCGCCATCTTCGACTTCTGCGAGGGGAAGATGCGTCTTCCTATACTTTCCTGCAACCTGTCCACGGCGATCGATAAGCACCGCGGTGTCGTAGGTCTTCGCCCCATCCAGTTCGAACATGCCGGCGACGATGTACATGTGGTACTGTCGCGCTTTTCGCCCCAGCGCCTCGGTTAATGGGCCTGGAATCGGCTCCGAGCGGTCACGGACCGTTCCACTCACGAGTCGTTCAGTAAAAATCTCGGTCAAAAGAACCACATCCGGCTCCTCGCGCCCGGCCTGGTCCAACACGTCCGCCATCAGTCTCATGTTGGCTTCAATTGTGCGAGCGGGCGACGGATCGACTCTTGTAGTCACGACTCGCACCTTGCGAAGCGCGGGCTCGGTAGTTTCAACAAGGCTTGGGCGTTTGAAGCTGACTGATCCCGCATCCGTCCAACGGAGCCAAAACTCAATCATTACATCGGACGCTTGTTCGGGGGCCCGCAAAGTGCGGAAGGCGCGCCGCCAACCGCTTTCTGCAGGAGATACTCTATCCACGTAATCGCGTTGAACGGGGTGGCCGTCCGCCGCGTTCCACGTCAACATCACTCCTACGCTGCTGCGTTCGCTGACGATGTTCTTTGGCTCGTACAGTACCTCGAATCGATAGAAGAGGCCCGGTTGCACAACAATTTCGTTCGAACGCCACTTACCGAACGAACTGAAATCGACCGCGGTCAATTGAAGTGCGCTGGCGCCTTCGACACTTAGTACCTCGCCGCGCGGCTGCAAGTCTGGACGCGGAGACCAGAGTTGCCAGGACGTAGGCTTGCCAGACCCATCCACCGTGAACTCCGGGTTGGGAACTAAATTCGCGGGTGCCTGAGCAATCGCAGTTGCGCAGCAAAGAAATATCCAAATGAGCCGATGAATACTCATGCCTTGTGACCCTCGCTTCAGCGCTGTCGCTGAAGAGTGCGCGACCGCGTTGATCTGGCTGCCGCGAGGGCGATTGCCAGCGGGTATGGTGGTGACATAAAGTGCATTATAGACCTTGTTCTTGACTCCCGCCGAGGTGAAGGAACAACGCCGGTGGAGTCTCCTCTTGAATCTCTGGCTTGCTGTGCGTAGTCGCGACCAGGTACTCAGATCGACGGTTCTCATTGGCAGCGTTTCCCTTGTTTCGATCCACCCCCTGACCCCACTCTGCTCGACTCGAGAAGCGCGCCTGACACTGACTGCGCATTGCGAACTGAAAGACCCTTTCCCTGCTCGAAGAACATCGCGGCAAAGCGGGAGGCTGCTGCCTGCCCTCGAAACCCATTCACAGTTAGCCCGTCGAAGCATTCCGCATGGAGGGCGCTACGATAGAAATCCGGAAAGGCGCCCTCCCACCTGACCTGCGAATCGGTGATACGGAAATCCCGAACTCCGTGAACCTCAATGGCCGACAAATCGCGACGTGTGATTCCAAGACTCAAAGGCGTGGTTGGCTGCAGATCCAAATTACCTCCAATGACTGATTGCAACGGACTCGCTTTCATCGTCAGGCGAAGATCGCGGAATTCTACGTCCTCGATGCGGTTAGGTTCCAAGCTATAGACCACAATAGGAGATTCGCTGTTTGCGACGATGTTCTCAAAGACAACGTGACGAATCCTTCCGGCCGTCTGCACTGAAGAATCGGCCCATGATGGATAGGCCCACCGAGCTACGGTCATGGATACAGGTTCTCCTGCCCCCCACCAGGGGCCGTCGACTAGGCGAGTTTCGCTGACTATGTTCGTGAAGAGGAGATTCTCAACTGTCTCGCCCGCGCGGGCCTGAATATTGATCCCTCGATTACTATCCGTGATGATCGCGTTTTGAACCGTTATATTGCGAACTCCTTTCGCCGAAGGTCCGATCCGAATCGCCGCGGAGCGGCTATGCAGAATTACGTTTGAAACAGCGATATTTTCCGTGGTCTGCTGGCACCACGCGTCGGCGCAGGGGCCGCCCAGCACTAACCCGTCGTCTCCAGCCTCGAAATAGGAATTGGCAACCGTGATATTGCTCGACCCGGATATATCGATCGCGTCGGAATTCGGAACGAGCAGGCTGTTGCGAACATCCAGGCCGTTGATCGAAACATGACTGCTGCACGCCACATGAATACTCCAGTTGGGGCTGTCAACGACACGCAAGTCACGCAGGACAACACCATCACTGTGCAGGATGAGAACCAGATTGCCCGGTCTTTCCTTCATGCGCACAGGGCCTTCGCGCCCTTCACTCAGACGGGCCGTGAACGCCTCTGCCTGCCTGGTGGCGGCTGTTTCGAAAAACGGGAAAAAGTGCGGCACGCCAAGCTCTGTGTACGCCCGGCCGTTGCCATCGATCATTCCCTCACCCACAATGGCTATGTTCTTAGTGTTTTCCGCGATGATGAGTGCTGTATCGCGACCTTCTGAAGCCTGCGCCAAATGGATATAGTCGGCAAGATTCTCGCTGCCGAGGATCGTAGCGCCCGTCTCTAGTTTCAGCGTTATGTTACTCAGAAGCCGGATGGTCCCGGTGCGAAACGTTCCAGCATCTACGACGACCGTTCCGCCTCCGCTTGAGTGGCAACTTTCAATCGCAGCGTTGATAGAGTTGGTATCCAAGGCGATTCCATCGCCTTTGGCACCGAACGCTCTGACGTGGCATTCGCCGGAAGAACTCTCCAATGTTGATGTCTGCGCAAGAACGGATGAGCGGAAAGCCAGCAGCAACAATCCTGAGAGAGCCAACGAGCCCCACAGGAAACAAGACCCTAGTCCAAGTGATCGTGGGGTCCGCTGCAATCGAGGGTTACCACATTCCATCGATCCTTGTGCGTTACCTTTTCGGAGTGCGCAATTCATCCTTGCTTCCTCTCATGCCATCTTCGCGCCGCAGTTCAGGCCGTTCTTGATCCCGCCCCTACGCGCTTCGGCTGTTCTGCCATTCTGAAACGGCCGCAAACCTCGCCATCACCTTGAGATTACGGCGCCATTTCGAGTGCCCTCCGGGCAGCATTGATCGGATCTCCCGAAGGCTCGACGGGAAAGAGGTTTCGTTCTTCCGTCCATTTCTTTTCAAATGCAAAATAATCGATATCGTGCCCCGGCATTTCCCTGAGCCGAGCAGTAAGATCATCGATGAACATCTGCCAGCGCGGAAGGTAAAAGTCCTGCAAGAGGCCTGACCATTCTTTGTAGGCATAATCACGCCCTGCAGCCGTCGGACTGTCAGGCCCCCAATAGGCAATTTGCGTGCGTGCGTTTTTTTCGTACAGATTCTTTTCTTCTTCTGTATGTCCCATGGCCTTTGCGGCAGCAAGCCAAGTTCCCAGCAGAAACTCGCGTCGAGTACTCATGAGCGAATTCTCGGCACGCAAGAGGTTCAAGAATTGCTGCGAGGCATGGTCGAATCCCGCCACATCTTTGGCGCGAAAGGCGGCGATCATTTGGTCATAGACCCTCAGGCCGCGATTCGATAGGACTTGCCGTACAAGATTCACTGCGTCATATTGATAAGCGTCATTGCCGCTCAGCTGATCGCCGGCTTTCAGAAACTCGCGGACCGCCTGCTCGAATTCCGCGGGGTCGTAAGCGATCTTGGTCGTGCCCCAGGTTGACGCGCTCTTGACTTCCAACGATGGACGGGCGCAGAAAACGGGTTCCGCACGGTCACCTTGCTTGTAAGCGGTCTCAAGCAATATCTGCCAAGCGCGTTCCAGTCCTTCCCGGTCATCTCCATAGCGATATTTCACATAGTCACGAATCCACTCATGTAGATCGACAGCTTCGTTTTTCCATGCAGCGTCAAATAAGAGTTCGTACACGATTGGGTTGTTGTTGATCCCCTCCATCAGCGCGCCCACGCCTGCCATGCTGGCGCCGTAGGGTCCGTTTCTCGCACGCGCCGGCTCGGATGCAATTCGCGGAAGGTCCCCGTAGATTCCGGTGTTGTCGCCATAGTTGGCGATCATTCCCCAAACCCACGGCAGGCCCCCGAAGCCCTTTCGCTTCTCCCAGTCGCTGCTTTCCATGTTGAGGATTAATACGTGGCCCGGCGAGAGCCCGTCCAACACACCTTGCTTAGGATTCTCCTGCCAGCCTTGTAGCACCCAGACCGCATCGGGATTCGCTTTCAACATTGCCTGCTGAACGCCCCTGCCGAGGAGCGCGAGGTCGAGTCCCTCCGTTATCCCGCCCTCATGGAACAGATCACCGCCGTAAAACCGCACTGGACCGTACAGTTTCTCCAGCTCCTCGTAATAAATAGAGGCCATCTGGGCAAACAGCGAGTCCGAGGACAGCAAGATACTCGGCCTACGGAAACCGCCCCAAAGGCCTTGGTCTAGGATGCGAGCCTTCGGAAACTTTTCTGACAGAAAAGCCGGCACCATGCCATAAAACCCCTGCATGACCGGCTCGATCCCAAGCTCGCCCATCCGCGTCAGGATTTTCTTTTGGAGCACCACGCGATCGTCGATCATCCTCTGCGTGACCGGCCCGCCCCAACCTTCGAAGTTTCCCATCAGCCACCATGCGGTGTATGCAGGCCCCGGAATGAATCGCAAGATCTCGTCATCGCTGAAGCCCATCCGGCGAAGCGTGTTCCGCCATATCGCTTCTGTCCCATTGATGGCAAGGGCCAAGTTGACACCGTTGAGAGCCATCCAGTCCAGCTCGCGCTCCCACTCGGGCCAGGCTGCAAACGACATCGAGTAGTTGAAGGTGCAGTAATTCAGAAAATAGCGATATTTGAACGGCGAACTTCGGCGAACCGGCGACGCCAGCGCGGGAAGAACCTTCACCGGTGTAAGGTTGCTGCCGACAAGCGAAAAGGAACGATGGCAGTAGTACTTCAGGTAGTAGTTGAGTCCCTTCGCCGCGCTCGCCGGATCAGAAGCACGAATCACCAGCTTGCCGCCTTCGGTACGCAACTCGAATACGTCCTGGCCCGCGTCCCTCGGAATGCGTATCAGCACGACCTTGCCGTCCATCCACGGGACAACTCTTTGCGCCAGCTCGGCGATGGGTTCCATTTCCCCCTTATTTCGGGCGGTCACACTTGCGCCGCACACCGATTGCGCCAACCCCACGATCAGCAGCAAGATGATGAAACAGTTTCCCGATAAGATTCGTTTGCGCGAGTAGCAAGAGTTCATGGTTAATTCGTTAAGAGTCAGCTTGCCGTCAGATATTTTTGCATCCAGCCGATTACCAAATTGCGCATTTCTGGGGTTTCCTGGTGAGCACAATCAAAAAGCTCAATGCGGCAATCCTCCTCGCGCCCGTACTTCTGATAAAGCGGTCGCAGGTTGTTCCGCACCTTCTCGACTCCCGCGGGCGGCGTGAGAGGATCCTTGCGCCCGTTGACGCTGAGATGGGGCCGCGGGACGATCAATTCGTTAATCGCGGTGGTGTCGAATTCCTTGAGCAACGATGGAACATAATAGAAAATACTGTGACCGCTGAGATTGTGCGCAGCGATGAGCGAATCAAAATCAGTGAGGCAGCAAATGTCGATGGCCATTCGAACACGGGGATCGAGCGCGGCAAGCCACCACGTCTTGGTCGATCCCATCGACATACCCGTGACACCCAGCCTTTGCGGATCCACCTCCGGCCGCGATGCCAGGTAGGAAAGAGCGCGGTGTTCGTCGAACATCATCATGCCCCAGAGCACCTGCCCGCGCCATAGCAAGAGCTTAAAGGCATCTTCTTCTCCGCGGTGCCCGTTGCTGTCATGCTGCCGCTCACCAAAGCACCAGCTGTCGATGGCCAGAGTAACCACTCCCATTTCAGCGAGGATCGGAGCATAGGCGGGCTGAACACTGGTTCCTTTGAGCAGTTGCTCCTTGCCGAGGTCGTACATTCCCGCATGCCAGTGAATGAAGAGAACGCCGGGGGCGGGCCGCTTGAGCCCCTTCGGGATCAGCAGGAGCGCGGGGACGGGTTCAGTTCCGTTCAGGTCAAGAACGAGTCGCTCGATCGTATATCGATCGTGTTCTTCTGTCCGCACGACTGTGGGCGGGGCGGGGTCATGCTGCCAGGGCAGATCGCCGAGCATATCCCAAAGATCGGAGCGCCTGCGCCGCTGGTATGCGGAGAATGAAGTCTCGGCTTCTACTGCCCCGCTGACAGCCACAGAATTCAGGCTGAGGGAAATGCCGCCGGTCAAAAGCGCGGATCGAGACATGAATTGGCGTCGAGTAGTGATTTCTGGTGTGGAGATGGTCATGGCGATTCACCTACCGCTGCAAACCTGCAGTTTCCAAGTGTTCGAAGAAATTGTCCCTCACGAAATTAAAAGCGCAGGCCTCCGTCACACCTATAGGTGTGTCAACGCTCCAATAGCGTGGATATAGGGTATTCCCCATATCTCCTGCGTATTCCACTGGATCACATTTGACGTCTCCAAGTATGGTGAGTCATCTGGCCGCCCCACGAATCCATTCACGACCGCTTCAGGAATCTTCAAATTCACCATTGAGAAACCCACTGGATGTCTCCAACCAATTCCCGTAAAAGTACTCAGGCCCGTTGGGTTATGTCCCATGCTCCACTGCAAAAGCTTCTCCGCATGGCGACAATATTCGATTTCGCCGAAGTATCGTCCCGCCCGGGCCAACAATTCCGCTTGGTGCATGAGCACACCATTTGTGCCGTGCACCATAAACTGATCGTTATAGGGATGAATGAAAGTGCGAACGCCCCGACCTCTGCCGGCATCGCGGAACTTCTGCAATTCCGGCCAGGGCATTCTCAAGAACGCCCCATAAGGAGTTACTCTGTAGGCATTGCTCGACGCATCCGCCAACAAATACTCGTCAACGTAGAGTCTCACCGCCTTTTCCAATCGAGGTACTAATGCTTCGGTTCCTGAAATCTTGAGGTCGCACAGCCGTAGCAAAGTCAACGGGGGATCACACGAGAACGCGACGCTTCGATATGCATCTCTGCCGTCCTTCTCGAGAAAATAATGGGAAAGACCGACAGTTCCCTGATCCTGACGTTCCAGCAGTTCATTGCATAACGAGACAATTTCCGAAGTGTCTACGGCAGCACTCTTGGCATGGATTAATTCGATGCCCGCTCTAAGCTGCCCACTCACAAACAAAGTTCGATGGTCATGGCCGCGTTGCACACCCACTGTCCATGCCCTGTTCGCCATGGCGAGACACTTTGCCGCATCAGTTTCCTGTAGGATCCGCGAGACGATTGCCTGTTCCCGAACAAAAGCAAATTGAACCCAAGGGTTATAGGTTGTACGAATCTTCCGTTCGTCACCACTCTGCGGAATATTGTCAGTAATTCGGTTATCTTCATTCCCCGCGATGCAGCCCGGATGGTTTTCATTCCACCACCCCTGCACATAAGTTACGCCGCTCTCGAGTTCGCCGCCGCCGACATCCTCCCACACGCTGCCGTCAGGCGCCATCATCGCCTGGACCCAACGATTCCCCCATGCGATCTCCTCGCGGATCTGAGAACGATAAGAATCTGTGTATTCATAGAGGTCGCCGAGAGCCTCGAGATGAAACGACGTGAGGGCCATCCATTTGCGCGTGTCCCCTGCGTCAAACCATCCGCCAGAGACAGGAACATAGGTTCCGTCGGAGTCCAGTACTGCGTCGTCTGTATTCTCCGCCGGCCGTATTCCAGGGACCGCAAACCCGGCTCTCTGGGAGTAAACGTAAGTGAGGTATCCGCGGATGACTCGCTCATAGATAGAATCGCCAATTTGGAACGGTACAGTGAAACCCTTCTCGGTTTCTATTTGGTAAATCCCCGGCCTCTGAAACGCGCTGAAGTCTGCCTGCCACACTGGCCCCCATCGATCCTGTATGCGGACAAGTTCCCCACAATACTTCGCGAGTTCCCGGCGTTCAGTCTCCGGACCAACCCATGGCCTCGACTCGAGGTCAAATGGCAGATCGAACGCCGAGTCTTTGAAAGCTCCGGGGGCTGCATTTTGTCTTGGCAGCAGGTATCCGGCCAGCATCGCATAGAAAGGCATGCGATCGGGAAACCGCGAGTCGTCTCCAACGGGCACTAGCGTCAAGGTTTTGGGTGAGTTCCGTCTGAAACCGAGTTGGCTGCAGGCTAACAAATAGCCGCCCGACGTTGCACTCCGAGCCGTTGTTTCGAGTGCTCTTGTATTTGCCGCTCCGATGCCAGTTACGGGCAGCACCTTCAATAGATCTCTGCGGTTCATTGAAATCATCTTCTTCCGGGGATCATTGCGATGCCGCCTCTGTTGGGTTAACCGAAAAAAGCAGGCGTTCCATGGACGACAAAAGCTGATCGGAATTGGCGACATTTTGAGTAATTGCTTCTATCTTCTGTGCTTCCTCGGCGGCCTTGTCGTCATCGCCCAAGACGAGATAAGCTGTACGCAAAAGATAGTGAGCCCGCACCAGCGTTGGTTGGAGATGTGCCGCCATCTGGAGGTCTTCTACGGCTGATCTATAATCCTTGCCATCCAACGATATTTGCCCCGCGAGCGCCAGGATTGCGGCGTTGTTGGGATCCAATGCCACTGCCTGGGAGATGGCTTTTCGAGCCTCGGGGATATCTTCGGGAGTTATTTCAGTGATGACCAAGGCGTCGTAGTAATAGGCGTCGGCTTGCCGGGCTCCGAGTGAAATCGCCATGTCGAGCATTGACTTGGCTTCGCTCGGTTTCAATTGGCTCTCCAGGACAATGCCATTTACCAGATAGGACAAGTTCCACTCCGGCCAGCGGGACTCTATGTGCGCCAGCACATCGAGAGATTCATCCTGCCGTCTCACCATTGCCAGGGCTATTGCACGAGTCATCCACAGTTCTGCAGCATCCGGCACCATGCGAGTAGCCTGCGCCAACAGATCCGCCGCCTGCTCGCGTTCCTGATGCCTGATTAAGGATTCAGCTGCCTGGTTGTACATGTCGGCACGAGTAGGCGAAGAGCGAATGCCGAGATTCAGCGAGTCGGCGGCTTCAGCCGTCTTGCCCATCGAATCGAGGATTTGAGCACGAAGCAGGAAATAATCCCCGTCGCGCTGGCTGGCCGGGATCTCACCCAGCTTTTCCAACCCGATTTCGGGACCGGCAGAATGAAATAGTGCGATGACCAGGTCGAGTCCCACATCGGGGGTCTTTTGAAGAAACTCCGCCGCCAGCGAATACTGTGCGTGCCTGATCAGCGCTTTACCACAATCGCGTAAGACCTCGATATAGGCCCCCTCAGCAAGGATTGATTGGAACACGTTGATGGCTTCACTGGTATTTCCGTAATCGAGCAGAGTTTCTGCCAGGCGAGCCTTAAGGGCGACATCGTTAGGATTTGAGGCCACTGCCGAGCGAAGGGACTCGAGATACTTGGCGTTCTGCCGTTCCGGGGAAAGATCGAGAAAATCAAGTAGTCCTTTCCCCGGGTGATGCCCGCTATTCACTGCGGCCCACTTGAGATTGGCCACGACGGCGTTGAGTTCGTCGGTGCGACCAAGTTTTTGCAGAGCTTTGCTGTAATGCCACAACGTTGTAGGATCGGACGGTGCTAAGGTGGCCGCTTCTTTCAATACTTGCGCAGCGTTCTCGGCCAAGTCTCGCTTCAGGTAAATTTGGCCTTCCCAGTCCAATAGCTGGGGATTCTTAAAGTCGGTTTTCGAAAGCCGAAGGAAGTCTTCGAGCGATTGGTCGAGCCTGTCTTGTTGGAAATTGAGCACCGCGCGAGAATACCGCGCCTGTACGAGTCCCGGATTGAGCGTCAAAACTTTGTTTAAGCGGGCGATCGCTTTTTCCGGGGTGCTGGAAGCCTCTCCCATGGCCAGTTCGTATTGCCCTTGCAGATCTTTGGGATGTTTCAGCACGTATTGCTCGAGTTCGGGCATCCCATCCTTGAGTCGCCCCACACGCACCAGGCAAAACCCATGTTCGCGACGAGCAACGTCGTCTGCCGGACGTAGTTTCAGATACTTTTCGTAGGTGTCTGCCGCCTCGTCATAGAACTCAAGCTCGTCCGTAGCCCGAGCCAGAAGCAGGAGCACATCTGCGCGATCCGGAGCCAGGTGTTCTGCGCGATTCAGGAGACTTACCGCCTCAATAAGTTTCTTATTCATGATCAGCAATTCGCCATAAATATAGAGAGCGTCCGGGTCATCGGGTTTGATTGCGAGTGCCGCATCCAAAACCGTTTGTGCACGCGGCAAATCACCCGCACTCTTGGCGGCTACTGCCAGGTTATAGAGAACGTCGAAATTCGTCGGATCTGCTTTCAAAGCCTCGCTAAATGAGCTTTCGGCAGCAGCGTACTGCTTGCACTGGGCATAGGCCATGCCGGTAGAAAAGCTGAACGAGGAGTCCTGATTGGAGTTTTGCCGCAGTTCCTCCAGCTTCTTGGCGGCGGCGGCGCATCGGCCAATCAGCACCAAAGCCTGAGCCGTCAATAGCTGCGCGACCGGCTGAGCCTGATCGGCGGCCAACAGGCGCGCGAGGTCTACGAGCGCTTCGGTGCCGCGCCCTGCTCGCACGGCCATCTGTGCCAACTGGAGGTTGGCATTGCCATGATGCGGATCGACGGCCACTACAGATTGGAAATATTGCTGGGCCTTCTGCGGGTTGCCTGCCGCGAGGTAGTGATTCCCCAGGTTATTCAGGATTGCCGCCGAACGCGGCGCCAGCGCGAGGGCTCTGGTGTAGAACTCTTCGGCCTCGGGAAAATGCCGCTCCGAGTCGAGGATCACGGCAATCAGACTCAAGGATCGGAGATCTTGAGGATCAGATTGCAGGACGGACCTGAGAGACTTTTCGGCCTCAGGAGAGCGCCCATTCTGAAAATCCTGTAAGGCTCTTTCGTAAGCGGAATTGGACTGTGTGGCTTGGCTGGCAGCGATACCGGCTAAGCCGATGAGTGAGCCGATGCAGAACGCCGTCCTTCTTGCAACAACTCGCCATAACGACGCTTGAGGACGAACTAAGAGACCCACGTTCAACAACCTCCACAGCTCCACGT
>Ga0187848_10002119_pt1 | contig 16114 bp, 20 predicted proteins | sample June2016WEW_4_40_FD_132424 | JGI IMG/M metagenome (GOLD analysis project Ga0187848, IMG submission 132424) | Peatland microbial communities from SPRUCE experiment site at the Marcell Experimental Forest, Minnesota, USA - June2016WEW_4_40 | ecosystem: Environmental > Terrestrial > Soil >... | reverse complement strand
CTTGCCCTGCCAGGTCGATTCGTAGATCGGAACAATCCGCCCGACTTCGAGCGAGGCGGCTGCTTTCTTTTCGGCCTCGTCGGCGCCGCCCTCTTCGTTGATGTCACCGAGAAGCTCGAACTGCGGCTGCACGATCTGCAGTTCGCCCTCGCGATCTTCTTCAACCTTGCCGTAGAGCGCCACCATCTGTCCGGCCTGGAAGCGGCCCTGAAGATAGGCGGCATTGAACCAGATACACTTCAGGCGAGTGCGGCCCTGGCCGACCGTGAGCTGGAAGATGGGCATGCGGCGCGTGCGAAACAGTCCCGAGTTGCGGACTTCGGCAATCACCGTCGCCATCTCTCCGGCGCGCAGTTCGGCGACTGAACGCGGGTTCAGCCGGTCTTCGTAGCGGAAGGGCAGGTAGTGCAGCAGGTCATCGACGGTCGCAATGCCCTTGGCGGCAAGGACGTCGGCCAGACGCGGGCCAATGCCTTTCACATACTGCACTGGAGTGGATGGTTCCAGCATCGTAAGCGATGTTAGCAGCCGGGACGCCGTTTTGAAGGGGCGCGGCTTCAGCCGCGCCGTAAGTATCGCAAAATCGACTGCGGCTTTAGCCGCTGAGGGCCGCCGGGCCGCCGCGCTCCTATGGTGAGTACAACGATGAAGAATTTTCTCGACGCGCTCGTGGCCGTGCTCGCAGGCAACGCGATCTACTTCCTGCTCATGCCACATCTGCCCGTCGTGGCGCGCCATGCGCTGTTCAAGGAAGACTGGGGCCTGCTGGTGGATTTCATAATCTGTGCGGCGCTCTTTGCCGCAGTGAAATATGCGCGGCGGGATGAAGAATGAGCTCGGCAACCCCAGGCTGCGATGGATATATTCGGATCACCGTCGGGACGCCCAGACAGACGAGCGGAGTCCAGCAGGCTATGCGCGAGGCGATCGCGGAAAGCCGCCGCTCTTGATCGTGGAGAGCCGGGCGTCCCCGCCCGGCCACCAAAGTGCCGGACCCTTCGGCTTCGCTCAGGGCAGGCTCGCGAGGCGCCCGGCGCTCCACTAGGCCCCGTCGGCGGTCCTTTGCGGGCTGGTTTTCGCGATGGCCGCGGCCGCGATCTGGGCGACGTCGAGCAACTCCGGCGGATTGTCAGTGGCCGCCGCCAATCCATCGCGCAGCATCGAGTTGCAGAACGGGCAGGCTGCGGCGACTACGCTTGCGCCCGTCGCCACCAACTCCTGGGCGCGCTCCAGGTTGACGCGCTTGCCCGACTCTTCTCCCAGAAACATCAAGCCGCCGCCGCCACCACAGCAAAAGCCGCGTTCGCGCGCCCGTGGCGGATCCAGCACCTGCCCGTAGCGCGCAATCACCTCGCGTGGCTCGTCATACACACCGCGATATCGTCCCAGGTAGCAGGCGTCATGAAACACCATGCTCTTCTGCTCGGTCTTCTGCCCTTCGAGGGCGGGCGGCAGCTTGTCCTGGTAGCGGGCGAGCAACTCGCTGTGATGCTCGATCGGAATTGTGCCGCCGTGCTCCTTCCAATCCACGCCAATCGTTCGCACGCAGTGCGGACAGATTGAAACCATTTTCTTCACGCCGGCCTCGCGGATCTGTTCCAGGTTTCCCTGCGCCAATTCGCCGAACAGATAATCGTTGCCCAGGCGCCGCACCGGATCGCCGCTGCACTTCTCCTGGCGCAGAACCCCGAAGCTGATCCCCAGATAATTCAGCACCTCCACCAGCGCCAGCAGAATCTTCCGGCCATTCGGATCAAACGATCCCAGGCATCCCATCCACAGGCAGTATTCCTGGGTTCCGTCGAAGTACGGCAGGCCACTCTTCTCGATGAACTTTTCCCGATCCGACGGCGGAAATCCCAGCGCGTTCCCCTGCCTCTCCAGCGTGACGAACATTTCGCTGCCGTAGCTGTTCTCCCACTTGCCGGTATTCACCGCGCCGCGCCGCAGACCCACGATCAACGGCAGGTGCTGGATGCCCACCGGGCACTGGAACTCGCAGGCCCCGCACGTGGTGCACTGGAAAACCGCCTCCATGGAAAGGTCCTTGCCCAGCAGCGGTTCGCTGCTCTTTGGCCCGAACTCTTTCAGGTAATGCCGGGTGCCCAAAACGATCTCTTTGGGATTCAGAATCTTTCCGGTGTTGTTGGCCGGACAGTGTTCGGTGCAGCGGCCACACTCGACGCAGGTGTAGGCCTGCAGACTGGTGATCCGGGTCAGATCCTTGCCGGTGTCGAGGCCGAAATCTTCGTCGCCCCCCAGCGGCGGGATGCGGCTGAAGCCGTCGCGCTTCAGAAACACCGTCAACGGGCTTAGCACGAGGTGCATGTGCTTGGTGCCGGGAATCAGCGTCAGGAAAAACAGGAGCATCAGCGTGTGCGCCCACCACACCGTCCAAGCGGTTACGCTGCCTTCCGGCACCCAGAACCTGGCCAGGTAGGTGATCATCAACGCGAAAATCAGGAAAGCGATCAGGCCAGATTCCGGAGAGAGCGGCTCCAGCCATTTCGGCCGGAGGACGAACCGGCGGAAGGCCAGCCCCGTGATCGAGATGGCCACGGCCACGGCGAACACGCCGGCAAACAGGAAATAAAAACGCGAGAAGCCGCCATCGGACAGGAAGCCCAGGCCGAATCCTTCGGCGAAGTGGTTGATCGTCACCAGGGCGAAAGCGCAGAAGCCCCAGAACACAAAGGCATGCGCCAGGCCGGGCAGCGGCCTCTGGGTAATGACCAGTCCCTGCGCGGCCACCTCCCAGAGCACTTTGCGGATGCGCGGGCCAATGGGCCGCAGTTGGAAGTCGGCGTCCGGCTTCGATGCCAGGATGGTAGCGAGCGCTGCGCCGAACTTCCGCCAAAACAGAAACACCGAAACGCAGATGGCAATGAGCAGGACGACTTGTCCCGGCCAGTTCATACAGGGATGCCTCCAGATGACCCAACAGTCTAACGTAGCCGCCAGTCGCGATGCACTAGAGCAACAGTCTGAATCCCGCGAACTGAGTGCACTGCAAGACTTGCGACATTCAGGACCCCTACCAGATCATTACCTGGGTTCCACCCGAGGGCGGCGGCCCGAACTACGATGGGATGTAAAGAGGGCACTTAGCAATTCGCCGGTCGCACTTAGCTTTAGTTCGTCGGGGAGTCCACCCCAGTGACGAAAGCCGCGTCCTTAAATGCCAAGAACTAAAGGTCAAAAGCTAAAGGCTGGTTCCCCTTCCCAGCCGGGTATATACTGCTCCCGTACTTTTGCAGTAACCGGCTATGGCTGGAGACGGGGCACATTTTCATTTTCATACAGCTCCGTGAATAGAACGCTGGCGCAGGGATCTTAATATCATTCGCCCTGGACGATCGGCGGGGGCGGGAATCGCTTGAGCGGTGCCTTCCCCGAGAGAGGTCTTACTCGTGGACTTCGTATTCATACGCCTTCTGTTTGTCATCATCGTCGGTGTCGTCTGCTTTCTTATTCGTCCGTTTAACCTGCCCTCAAGTCTGGCTGCCGCCGTCGGTCTGTTGATCGGCATCGCCATCGTCGTGTTCGAGTGGAGGTTGCGCGCGATGAGCCTGAAGCGCCTGATTGGGGCCGCCATCGGCAGCGTGCTCGGCATCGTTGGCGCTTATCTTTTCGCGCTCGTCATTCGCAACAGCATCTCTCCAAGCCCTACCCAAAGTTTCCTGCAGATCATGGTCATGATGATCATGGCCTACGTGGGATTGGCGGTCGGCGCCAGTAAAGGCGACCTGCTCAATCTGGCGGCGCTCGGCGGGATCTTCGGCGGCGAGAAGTCGGGCAAGAAGAGTTACAAGATCCTGGACACCAGCGTCATTATTGACGGCCGCATCGCCGACATCGCCGAGACCGGTTTCCTCGACGGCCTGATTGTGATCCCGCAGTTCGTGCTCCGCGAATTGCAACTGGTGGCCGATTCCGCCGACTCGCTCAAACGCAATCGCGGCCGCCGCGGCCTCGACATCCTGCAGCGTCTCCAGAAAACTGCTTCGGTCCAGATCCAGATCGTGGAAGACGACTTCCCCAGCGTCCGCGAAGTCGATATGAAGCTCATCGAACTGGCCAAGCTGTATGAAGGCAAGATCATCACCAACGACTTCAACCTCAACAAAGTCGCGCAGTTGCAGGGCGTGCCCGTGCTCAACATCAACGAACTGGCCAACTCGCTCAAGCCGATTGTTCTGCCCGGCGAAGTGATGCGGGTATTCATCCTGAAGGAAGGAAAAGAATACAACCAGGGCGTCGCCTATCTCGATGACGGCACCATGGTGGTGATCGATAACGCGCGCAAGATGATCGGCAAGACCATCGATATCTCGGTGACCTCGGTCTTGCAAACTACCGCGGGCAAGATGATCTTTGGCAAGTGGGATGAGCGCACGACGGGCCGCCACGACACCAAAGGAGTGTTGCCGCCTCCGGTGGTCGCGCCTCCGGCAACAGGAACCAGTGGACCGCCCTCCGACCCGGCAAAAAAGCCCACGTCGGTGGCCGACCGGGCAGCCGACTAGGCTCTGGGCTTTATGCGTTAGACCCAAAACCTGAAGCCTGTACTATACTGATCGCCCCTATGAAGGTGTTTGTCATTGTTCCCGCGGCCGGACTAGGCACGCGCATGGCCCCGCCCTCGCCCGCCCCCTCGGCCGAAAAGGCCAGAAAAAGAGCGCCGACCAAACAGTTCAAAGAACTGGGCGGCGTGCCCATTCTTGTCCACACGCTGCGTAAGTTCGCCGCCGCCCCTGCCGTCTACGAAATCATCGTCGCATTACGCAAGGACGAGATTGCCGGCTTTCGCACCCAAGTCGAAAAGCAGTACCCGGAAATCCTGAGCAAGCGCCTGCAGATGGTCGAAGGCGGCGAACATCGCCAGGACTCGGTGGCCAGCGCCCTGGCCCACACTGCGGCCGATCCGGAAGACATCGTCCTGGTGCACGATGCCGTTCGCCCCTTTGTTACCCCCGAAATCATTGCCAGTGTGATCGAGGCCGCGCACAAACATGGAGCCGCCATCGCGGGCTGGCCCGCCGTGGACACGGTGAAACAGGTGGAACGAACCGCGGACGGCGCACTCATCAAAGCCACCATCCCGCGCGCGAGCATCGTGATGGCGCAAACCCCGCAGGGCTTTCGCTACGACATCCTGAAGAAAGCCTTTGACGACGCCATCACCGACGGCTTCATCGGTACCGATGAGGCTTCACTGATCGAGCGCGCCGGCCTTCCCGTCGTAGTCGTCATGGGTTCGCCGCGCAACATAAAAATCACGACGCCGGCGGATATGGAACTGGCCGAGTTCTATCTGCAACACGAAGACAGGAACAGACCTTGAATCCTGAAACGCGGAAACCTGAAATGCGCATCGGCTACGGTTGGGACTCACACGAATTCAAGCCGGGCATTCCGCTCAAGATCGGCGGCGTGACTCTGGCGCACGACAAAGGTCTCGGCGGCCATTCCGACGGCGACGTTCTGCTGCACGCGATCACCGACGCGCTGCTCGGCGCCATCGCGGGGCCCGACATTGGATCGCTGTTCCGCCTTCCGACCCGCAGTGGAAAAACGCCGACTCCGCCTTGTTTCTGCGAGAAGCGTTGCAGCGGGTCAAGAGCGCGGGCTACGAACTGGTGAACCTGGATTCCACGCTGATCCTGTCCACTCCAAAAATCGGCCCGCATGCGGACGCGATTCGCAAACGCGTCGCCGAGCTGTGCGCGATTCCCGCAGACTGCGTCGGCATCAAAGCAAAAACCCCAGAAGGCATGGGCACCGAAAACGCCGCGATTGCGAATGCGGTGGTGTTGCTGAGTCGCGTCTCCACAAATCGGGGAGAGGCAAAATGAAGAAACTCGGCGATTTCCATGACGGCTGCCTTGAGGGATTTTGGGTCGACGACCCGGTCGTTCACATTTTTCTCTCCGACGGCACTGAGCGCTTCGCGATAGTTGCCAACGGTGTTGCGGCGCTGGCTGCCAATGAGTTCAGAAAGGGTCACATCATCTTCGACGTTGAGACTAAGACACACGAGGAACTAACTTCAGAGGACATAAGGTTGCTCTATGACGTTCACTCGGGCGAAGCGGGGCAGGAGCAGTGCAGTAAACTCCTCAAGAACGCACAAGAGCAAAAATTAGCAGCCTTGGAAATCACTCCTAGTTACGGAGCGTCATTCATCATTTTGGCCCGATCCTTTGAACTACTCGATCGAAGGGATTGGTCGGAGAGGTACGTCTCGCGCCTAGCCGCCACTCGATCCGACCTTCTGCGCTAACTCCGCATGCTTCGCCCTCGCCGCCGCGATGAACGCGCGGAAAATCGCGTGCGCCGACTCGGCCACTTCCGGCCCATCGTTCACACTTCGCTCCGGATGCCACTGCACCGCCAGCACAAAATGTCCGGGAGCGGTACCTTCCAGAGCTTCGATGATTCCGTCCTCCGGGGAACGCGCCACCACTCGCAAACCATCGCCGACCGCGTTCGCGGACTGGTGATGCGAAGAATTCACGGCCAGCGTCTTCGTCGCGCCCACAATTTCCGCCAGCCGCGATTCCGGCTCGATCTTTACCGTGTGCGCCTTCGCCACTGCCCGCCCCGCGCTGTGATTGATTGCCGATTCGATGTGCTGAACGAGCGTCCCCGACCTGTACACATTCAACGATTGCAGTCCGTAGCAGATGCCCAGCACGGGCTTGCGCATTTTGTAGGCATCTTCCAACAGCAACTCGTCGACCGTGTCTCGTTTGGCGTCAGCGGGCGCTGTCTTCTCGTGGCGATCCGCGCTGTATTTCTGCGGATCGACATCCGCTCGGCTGCCGGGCAGCAGAACGGCGTCGCAGCGCTCGATCTGCTTCATCGCCTGCGCCGGTGTCTGGTCCAGTTCGATGCGCACCGGCTCTCCACCCGCTCCGCGCACGGCTTCTTCATACTGCGGCAGCGCGCGCTCGGCGTACTCGCGATCGCCGGAATGCGGCACCGGAATGGCAATACGCGGCGCGATCGTTCTTGACTCACCCATCTTAAACTCGCCCATGTTCAACTCAGCCATCTTCAACTCACGCGCTCGATCCCGGCCAGCGTCTTCCGCTGCCGGTAGTTCCGAATTTCCATCGCCAGCGACAGCACCAGCACGATCACACCCACGATGATCGCGCACGGAAACGCGATGTGCCGGTAGGCAAACGTCAGGTTGGGCGCGACATGTTTCACCTGCGAGTACACCATTGTCCCCAGAATGCTCAGCAGAAGCGCGACCGCGAACGACAGCAGGGTTAACAGAAACGTCATCGCAAATACGCGCACCGGAATTTCGGCCCAGCGCGGCCCGCCCGAATTCGTTTTCGCCATGCTTCTAAGCTACACCATCGTTCCAGAGCATGAAGCAAGGTTCAAGTGTGTATGAAAGCCGCAGTGAGGCAGGGACGGCTCCGTGCTTCGCCAGCACGTGTCCGGCGCTGTCGCACTGCTGACCGTTGCTGCTGGCCGTTACTGCTGATCGCCGCCTGACCCCAGAAACAGATTGACAACCATACCTCTACTGCCCTAGGATCATGCCCAGTATGACTCCGCTGACCCATTGCCATCACCACCGTCACCATGCGATGAGCGTGTCGGCGGGGGACCACGGATAACCAAAAGCAATCATAGGAAATCCAAGCCCGCTGGCGCAGACCTCGCGCAGCGGGCCTTTTGCTTTTGTGCGAGCTCGGAAAATCTGGCACGGAGATTAGGAGGGTTCGATGGAGATCGACTTCGACAAGATGCAGGGCCTGGCGCCCGCGGTCATTCAGGATGCGGGCACGGGGGAGCTGCTGATGGTGGGCTTTATGAACCGGGAAGCGCTGGATAGGACCCTGCACACTGGATTTGTTACGTTCTACAGCCGCACTCGCCAGACACTGTGGACCAAGGGAGAAAGCTCCGGCAATCGTCTGCAGGTGGTTGCCGCCTGGACCGATTGCGACCGGGATACATTACTGCTGCGCGTCCGTGTGCTGGGCGAGGGCAAGGTCTGCCACACCGGGACGCGCTCCTGCTTTACGCAGGAACTTCCTTTGGGAAGCGCGCTCGGAACCGCCCGGGTTGGACAAGAGAGGGTCGGGCAAGAGAGGTCTGAGCGATGAAACTGCGACTGGGCATCCCCAAAGGAAGTTTGCAGGAAGCAACGTTGAGCCTCTTCACGCGCGCCGGACTGCGCGTGTACACCAACGCCCGCTCTTATTTCGCCGTCACGGATGATCCCGAGATCGAATGCCTGCTGATTCGTGCCCAGGAAATGGCCCGGTACGTCGAACATGGGGCGCTCGATGCGGGCTTGACTGGCCTGGACTGGGTGCTCGAAAGCGGTCTCGAAGTAGTCAAGGTCACCGACCTGATCTATGCCAAACAAAGCATGGGCAGGGTCAAGTGGGTGCTGGCCGTCCCGGAGGATTCGGGCTTCCAGAAAATCGAAGACCTTGACGGTCGAATCATTGCCACCGAGTTGGTGAGTTTCACCCGCAATTATTTCGCGAGCCGGAACGTTCCCGTGCGGGTTGAGTTTTCCTGGGGCGCAACCGAAGTCAAGCCACCGTTACTGGCAGACGCCATTGTCGAGGTCACGGAGACGGGTAGTTCACTGCGCGCCAATCATTTGAGAATCCTCGAAACAGTTCTTGAGTCCAACACGCAACTGGTCGCGAACAAGTCCGCCTGGGCCGATCCCGCACGGCGGCAAAAAATTGAGAACCTGTCCGTCATGCTGAGTGGGGCTATCGCTGCGCAGGGGCGGGTGGGCCTGATGCTCAATGTGCGCCAATCAGACTTGCCCGCTGTTCTCGGTCTTCTGCCGGCTCTGAAAAATCCGACCGTCGCGCCCCTGGCCGATGGCGAGTGGGTCGCTGTGAACACGGTCATTGAGGAACACACCGCCTGGTCGCTGATTCCGAAGTTGAAGCAAGCCAACGCTCAGGGCATCGTCGAATATCCGCTGAACAAGGTGGTCATGTGATGCGCAATAAAATGAAGCGCGATGACATGATGCGCATTCTCGAAGGCGCAGCGCAAGCTCGTTTTGTGACTGCGCTGGCCGAGCGCGGTGCGACCGATCTAGCAGACGTCGAGCCTGCAGTCCGCCGCATTGTGAGTGAAGTCCGGCGTAACGGCGATCGCGCAGTACGCCGCTACGCTACACGTTGGGATGGATTGGGTAAGGGCGAGCCACTCCGTGTTCCCGAGGCCGATCTCCACGAGGCTTGGAAGCAAACTGATCCAGAGTTGCAGGATGCGATCAAGCAGGCTGCGGGCAATATCCGTCGCTACGCGGAGTGGCAAGCGCCCCAGGACAAGGACAAGAATAAAGAATGGCGGCGCGAAATTCAGCCTGGCGTCTTCATCGGCCAGTTGGTGCGCCCTCTGGAATCCGTGGGATGCTATGTGCCGGGCGGCCGCTATCCTTTGCCTTCCACGGTGCTCATGACGGTGATTCCGGCACAGGTCGCCGGTGTCAAGCAGATTCGCGTCGCGTCTCCGCGCCCGGCCCAGGCAACCTTGGCGGCGGCTGCATTCCTCGGCGTGCGCGAGTTCTACCGAGTCGGCGGGGCACAGGCCATCGCTGCCCTTGCTTATGGAACTGAAAACATCCCGCGCGTGGATAAGATCGTCGGTCCGGGCAATCGATACGTGACCGCAGCCAAAAAGCTGGTGGCTTTCGATTGCGGCATTGAATTTCTGGCTGGTCCTACCGAAGCAGTCATCATCAGCGCAGACGGCGATCCGGCGTGCATCGCTTCCGACCTGGTAGCGCAGGCGGAACATGATCCCGACGCGCTGTGCATCTTCATAACAACATCGCGCGCGTTAGCGAAAAAAGTTCAGAAGGAGGCGCGGAAGCGTGCGCGCGCAAATCCGATCGCCGCCCAATCACTCGCGCGCCGCGGCGCCATTTTTCTTGCGGCTTCTCTTGAACAGGCCGTCGAGATAGCGAATCGCATCGCGCCCGAGCATCTCACACTCCCGGCGGCGTTGGCGCCGGCAGTGCAGCACGCCGGCGCGCTTTTCCTGGACGAATTCACACCTCAGGCCGCGGGGGATTACGTCTCCGGACCGAACCACGTGCTGCCCACGGCTGGCATGGCCCGTGTGCGTGGCGGCCTCAGCGTGCTCGATTTCGTCCGTATCATTGCCTGCCAACAAGTGTCCCGCGCGGGAATCCGCCGAATCGCGCCGCCGGGCATTACGCTGGCAAATGCCGAAGGCTTGAAGGGACACGCGGAAGCATTCCGAGTGAGGTGCTCCCATGCTTGAAGCTCGCGAAGCGGTAAAAAATCTGCACGCATATCGGCCTCCTTTGGCCGGCCGAACCGGAGTGCGTCTCGATTTCAACGAGAACACAATAGGGTGTTCGCCGCGCGTGTTGGCCCGGCTGCGGTCGCTCGATTCCGAACTGCTGGCGCGCTATCCCGAGCGCGAGCCGGTGGAAAAAGAGATCGCGGGTTTTCTCGGGCTCGATCCGGCACAGGTTCTGCTCACCAACGGAGTCGACGAAGCGATTCATTTGCTTTGTTCCACGTATCTCGATCCTGGGGACGAAGCGCTCATCGTCGTGCCCACCTTTGCCATGTACGCGATCTTCGCGCAGGCCGAAGGCGCGCGCGTTATCGAAGTGCGTGCCGGCGACAACTTTGCATTTCCCGCGCAAGACCTGCTCGCTCAACTCAGCCCACGCACCCGGCTCATCGCGGTGGCGAATCCTAACAGTCCGACCGGAGCAGCGGTCGCAGGCAACGTCCTGATGCAGATCGCGCAAGCTGCGCCGCAAGCTGCCGTGCTTGTCGATGAGGCGTATTTCGAATTTCATGGAGAAACGCTGATTGACCACACACGGATTGACCACACAGGGCACAGCGAGAATCTTTTTGTGGCGCGGACTTTTTCCAAGGCCTACGGCCTCGCCGGTTTGCGAATTGGCATTCTTGCGGGAGACACCCGGCAAATGGCGATGGTCCGCCGCGTTGCCTCGCCGTACAGCGTCAACGCGGCCGCCCTCGCAGTCTTGCCGGAGGCTCTTCAAGATCAGGAGTATGTTGGCCGCTATGTCGCGCAAGTGCTAAGCAGCCGCGAGAGATTGCAGCAGGAACTTGGCGCACTCGGGTTGCATTATTGGCCGAGCCACGCCAATTTTGTGCTCGTACGCATTGGCTCCGCCCACGCCGAGTTCGTTCGCGCCCTGCGCGACCGCGGAATTCTGGTGCGTGACCGGCACTCCGACCGTCATTCCGACCCAAGATGCGAAGGCTGCGTCCGCCTAACCGTGGGATCGGACGAACACACAGAGACTCTCATCGGCGCTCTGCGGGACGTGGTTGAGCAGCTTGGATTGGGACATGAGGTGCGGGCGTGAGGAAAGCTAAACTGCATCGCAAAACCGCGGAAACAGAAATTCGAATTGCCCTCACCATCGAGGGTCGCGGGAAGTACGAGATCTCCACGGGAATCCGTTTTCTTGACCACATGTTGGAGCTGTTCGCGCGTCACGGTGGGTTCGACTTGAGACTCGCCGCTGTGGGCGACTTGGATGTGGACCAGCACCACACCGTGGAAGATGTCGGAATCAGCCTGGGTGAGGCGTTCGACCGCGCTCTGGGCGACCGGCGCGGCATCCTGCGAGCCGGCTATTTTCTGATGACCATGGACGAAACTCTCGGTTTGGCGGCAGTGGACTTTGGAGGCCGCGCGGTGGCCGTGGTTCAGACCAAGGTTCGAGCCACGCGAGTCGGTGATCTGCAGACGGAACTGGTGTGTGACTTCTTTGAAGGGTTCGCACGCGGCGCGCGCGCGAATGTTCATGCGCGTGTGCTTTACGGGCGCTCCAGCCATCACAAGATCGAAGCGCTCTTCAAAGCTTTTGCGCGCGCTCTTCGTGTTGCCTGCTCCCGCGACCGCCGTCTGGGGCGCATGCTGCCGAGCACGAAAGGGCTTTTATGATCGCTATCGTGGATTACGGCGCCGGCAACCTGAATTCGGTGAAGAAGGCGTTTGACTATCTCGGCGCCGAAGTCGTAGTAACCACGCAGCCTGAAACCGTTGCAACGGCGGACAAGATTGTTCTCCCTGGCGTTGGGCACTTCTCCGCGTTGGGCGCGCTTGATAACACCGGCTTGCGAGATGCCGTGCTGCAAGGGGCGAGCGCCGGCAAGCCGTTCCTTGGGATCTGCCTCGGAATGCAGTGGCTGTTCGAGGGCAGCGACGAGGCTCCCGAGCTCGCGGGAGCGGGAATTTTTGCGGGCAGATGCCGCCCGTTTCCGTCTTCGGTGAAATCGCCGCACGTGGGATGGAACTCGCTGGCGGTCCGGGAAGGCTCGCGATTGCTGCGTAACGTCGCACCCGACTCCTTTGTCTACTACACCCATTCCTTTCAAGCGCCGGCGGTTGCCGCTACCACGGCGGCGACCGAATACGGAACGCAGTTTTCCGCGGTGGTCGAACAAGAAAACATTTTCGGAGTGCAGTTCCATCCGGAAAAATCGTGGACCGTGGGGCTGCTCATTCTCAAGAATTTCTGTGAGGTTCGATAAGTGCTGACCAAGCGCATCATCGCCTGTCTCGATGTGGACGACGGCCGGGTCGTGAAAGGCGTGCAGTTCGTTAATCTGCGCGACGCTGGGGACCCGGTGGAATGTGCCGCTGCGCACGCCCGCGATGGCGCGGACGAGATCGTTCTGCTCGATATCACGGCCACCAGCGGCAAACGCCAGACGATGCTCGACGTCGTCTCCCGCACGGCACGCTGTTTGTTTATTCCGTTCACGGTCGGCGGAGGAATCCGTGAACTCTCCGACGCCGCAGCCGTGTTCGAGGCAGGCGCCGACAAGATCGCCATCAACTCGGCCGCAGTGAAGGACTCGACGCTGATCGGAAAAATTGCCGCTCGTTTTGGCTCGCAGGCGGTCGTGGTTGCCATCGATGCCCGGCGGGTGAACAGTGGTTTCGAGGTGTTCGTGGCCGGAGGGCGCACTCCCACAGGCCGCGACGCGATTCTGTGGGCGCGCGAGGCCGCCGCTTGCGGAGCCGGAGAAATAATGCTGACTTCCATGGACCGCGATGGGACCAAGGCTGGTTTCGATTGCGAGTTGACGCAGCTTGTGGCCGACGCAGTTTCCATTCCTGTGATCGCGTCGGGCGGCGCCGGGTCGGCGCAAGACTTTATTGAAGTGTTCCAGAGCGGGCGCGCGGACGCGGCTCTGGCCGCTTCCATCTTCCATTTCGGTATCGAGAACATCGCGCAATTGAAACGCGAACTGCATGCTGCCAACGTGCCGGTGAGGTGGCCATGCTGATTCCGTCGATCGACCTTATGGGCGGCAAGATCGTGCAGTTGGTGCAGGGAGACAAGAAGAAACTGGAGTTCGACAACTTCGACTACTGGATCGAGCGCTTCTCCAAGTATCCGGTAGTCCAACTCATCGACCTCGACGCAGCGCGCGGCGCCGGCGACAACCGGTCGTTGGTGAAGCAGATCGTCGGCCAACTGAACTGCCAGGTTGGCGGCGGCATTCGCGACATCGAAACCGCACAGGAACTTCTGAACATAGGTGCGCGCAAGGTGATCATCGGGTCTGCGTTGTTAACCGAAGGCCGGATCAACCAGGAGCACGCTCGCGCACTGGCAGACGCGCTCCGGAGGTCGGCACTGATGTTTGCTCTCGACTCCCGCGGCGGCCGAGTTGCGATTGACGGCTGGCGCAAGCAGACTGCCGTCACTGCCTTCGACATGATTCACGCGTTGGAACCCTTCTGCGAGACCTTTCTCTACACGCACATCGACACAGAGGGCTTGATGGGCGGAATTCCGATGGAGACGGTTCATGCCATCCAGCGCGCCACTACCCGACACCTGGTGGTCGCCGGCGGTATCACCGAACAGCAGGAAATCGACAGCCTCGACGCGCTGGGAATTGATGCGGTGGTGGGAATGGCGCTGTATGCCGGAAAAATTCGCGGTTGAACAAATCGCGTTCACCAAACCAGATCCTTTACGCGAACGGGTTGGGATTGCAGAAACTGGCGGAGAGGGAGGGATTCGATCCCTCTGTCCGTATTGATAACACGTAACTTATTGATTCTAGATACCGCTTGAGACGCTCTCACCGCTCACCCCTGATTATGATGACACAAAAAGGGCACAATCTGGAGCCGAACCAAGCTAGTTACTCCCATCTCACAGCTGGCAGACGAACGATATTGTGATGAGCGCACCGCCAACTGAGCCGGGCTTCTGGAAAGAAGTCACGCACACTCTATCAAAGATTGTTGACGTGTTCACACGTCCCCTCGATGTCATATCGAACGCCGTCTCCGGGCGATTGGAAATACTGCTGAAGCGCAAGCCCCGCCTGTATGTGAACTTTCATCCCATGTCAGCATTCTGGTGTCTGGCGTTCGCAGGCGGTGAGAAGAAGGCGATGCAGATGTCGTTCATGGCGGACTTCTCGCATGACGATCCCGGTCAGACAATTCTCCTGATCGACGCCTACATCAAGGGCACGAAACCGTGGATCAAGTTCGATGAGCCGATTGACATTGCTCCAGAAGAATTGGTCACGCCGGAGTACCAAGTCCATTTTATGATCACTCCGATCATAGCTCCGGTGGGAAAGAATTGGACGGGACGGATAATCTTCATCGACCAATGGCATCGACGATACAGGACGAAGAAATTTGAGTTCGTGTGGACTGGGCCTACGGAACTACCAGCCCGATATGGCCGAAGTCGGAGGGCAAATGAAACGAGTTGTCACCATCGCTGTAGTTGCTGATCTTCTCATCGCCCTTGTGCTGCTGCATTCGGAATTAAGGACTTTCTCTGGACACACCCTTGGTGGCATAGCTTCCTCGTTTTAGTACCTACAATCGCACTGCCCATTCTTGCCGTGCTAGAGCTACGCCACTCAGGTAAGGCAAACACACTTCGTGAAGAAGCCAATCGCCTGCGTCTCGATAATATCCACGTACAGGAAGAGGCGAACGGTCTTCGTGATGAGCAGAAAAATCACATCGCCCGCATCGCCGAATTGCAGGCAGAACTGAACAAACTGCAAGCTGAGCGCAACCAATCGCTCGGCAAGATTGCCGAGAATACACAGCGAGTGCCCACCGAAGCTGAGCATAACGCTAATATTCTCCGTAAATACCTTGGGCAGTGCGCTCAGGTGACCGTTGAAAATGCAGGCAAGTGGGGTTCGGCGGCGATCATTGCTGACATTAGCGACAATAACATTTTGACGTTGTTCATCCCGGCTGGACCGTCCGCTCAGGCGTATGGTAGTCGCGTTCGTTGCGACAAGGTGCAGATCGTCGAAGAGAAAGTCGGTTCATGCCCAGTGCAGATCAACGTGTTGGGATTCTATGGACAGCCTATCAACTACGGCAATGCCAAGAGTTGGGAAGAGAGAAACACTACGCTTGGCGGTCCCGTAGCGCCCCACTCCTAGCCTCTTTCACATCCTGAGCGAGCAACCCAGCGCAAGCCGCGAGGACTTCGCCTCGTGTCCTAGAACCCTCACGCCCTAGAGCCTCAATCAAATCGACTGTGCGCGGAGGCAACTTGTAGGTTCTCGCTGTCAACGGGGAATGGAGAATGTCGGTGGGAATTTTATCCAGTTGCCTTTGGGTCCGCCAGAGAAGCTCAACAGCGATTTGCACGGCACGGGATTTCTGTCCGTGAACTTCCCCTGCTTGGTCAATTATCTCGGCTGCTGCGGTTGTGAGCTTGTACCGCTTGGCAATGTTTTTACTTGCGCCGGTAATCTTGTTGAGGCGGCGGGTCTCGCTTTTCATCGCTTCCCGATTTTACAACCGGGCGGTGTCCGGCTGTCTTTCTCCGGCAAGGCAACCCGCGCGGACGGGAGTCGCTGGTCGCCGCTGCGGTTCAGTGGGCTGAGCGGATCATGCGGAAGATTGATAATGTGTTCTCGGGCTGAGGAGCCATTTTTGGAAGAGCGGGCTCAGCCGTTCACGACGGCACGTCCCCGCTCAAAAACCATATCGATCTTCTGTTGCCCGGCTTGAATCGCCGCCTCGATAGCGGACTCCTGCGTGGGGAATGTGTCGGGCAAGTAGAATTCAG
>Ga0187848_10002118_pt1 | contig 16115 bp, 16 predicted proteins | sample June2016WEW_4_40_FD_132424 | JGI IMG/M metagenome (GOLD analysis project Ga0187848, IMG submission 132424) | Peatland microbial communities from SPRUCE experiment site at the Marcell Experimental Forest, Minnesota, USA - June2016WEW_4_40 | ecosystem: Environmental > Terrestrial > Soil >... | reverse complement strand
GTTCTCCGGCGCCACGGACAGCGCCAGCAACTGGGTGACCTACAGCTACGACCCCTGGGGCAAGCGCGTGCTGCAGTACGCCAGCGCCGGCAGCGCCAGCACCGTCAGCACGTGCGTGCTGTATTTCTACGGCGCGAACGGCAAGCGCCTGGGCACATACAACTGCGGCTACAGCAACGGCCAGTTCGTGGTCTCGACCGCGAACGTCAACGTGTATTTCGGCAAAAAGCTGATCGCCAGCGGCAGCGAGACGAACCAGAACGCGGTCATGACCGACCGCTTAGGCTCCGTGCGCGGCCAAAACCTGAGCGCGTCGATCGCCTACTACCCCTACGGCGAGGAGCGAACCTCCACGCCGGACAACACCGACAAATTCGGCACCTACTTCCGCGATGGGTACGGGCAGGATTACGCGGACCAGAGGTACTACACGAGCAGCTTCGGTAGGTTCTGGAGCCCCGATCCTGGCGGGGTCAACACGGCAGACCCGAGGAATCCAGTCAGTTGGAATCGGTACGCGTACGTGTACGGTGACCCGGCCAATGCCAACGACCCGACCGGTCAATTCGAGTTGTGGTGCGAGGTCTACCCCTTCTCGTCAGGCTGTCCTAGCCTTGGCGGCGGCACCGGCAGCGGCGGGAGCAGTGGCAGCCAACCGGGCTGCTTGGTAGACCTAAGGGACTCGGGCAGCGACCGAGTTGTTGCAGAAGACGACGGCCATGGCCCATACAGCCCCCCAAATGGCTCTGGCTGCCACGCTGAAAGTGGCTCTCCGGATCCTTCTCCACCGCCAACAGCTACTAAGCATCCGTAATAAAATAAGTGTAGCAATAAAACCATTTTAGGCCTAAAATGGTTTTGTGGCCAGCGAAGGTGAGATCAGGCAGCGTTTCTCCCGGCTGGAAGCGTGGCTGGACGAACGCTCGCGAAGGTTATGGGCGGCAGCGGAAAGCGCAGCCCACGGGCGGGGCGGCATATCACTGGTGGCGCGCGCTAGCGGCATTTCTAGGCGAGCCATCGCGGTGGGTTTGGCGGAATTGAAGAAGAAGCCGGATCGCTCATCGCGGACACGTCGGCAGATCCGGAGAAAAGGCGGCGGTCGGAAGAAGGCCGTGCTCAAGGATCCGCGGCTGCTACTCGATCTGGAAAAGCTGCTGGAGCCAGTGACGCGAGGGGATCCGGAGTCCCCCCTGCGGTGGACCTGCAAGAGCGTGCGGAATCTGGCCGACGAACTGCAAGCATGGGGACACAAAGTGAGCCATGTGCTGGTTGCGGAACTGCTGCATGAACAGAAATACAGCCTGCAAGCGAACCGCAAGACGAAAGAGGGCTCTTCGCATCCGGACCGCAATGCACAGTTTGAATACATCAATGCCAAGGCGTTGGAATTCCTGCATAGCGGCCAGCCAGCAATTTCCGTTGACACGAAAAAGAAGGAACAAGTAGGGGACTACAAGAATGGCGGCCGCGAATGGCGGCCAAAGGGTCAGCCCGAAAGCGTCCAGGTGCATGATTTCGGGAAGCAGAAAGATGTTCCCTATGGAGTTTACGATCTGGGGCAGAATGCCGGTTGGGTCAGCGTCGGCACCGATCACGACACCTCAGCGTTCGCCGTCGAGAGCATCCGACGATGGTGGAACATGATGGGCCGAGAGGCGTACCCCCAGGCCCGTCAGTTGTTGATAACGGCCGACAGCGGAGGCAGCAACGGAGCGCGCGTGCGGTTGTGGAAACTGGAGTTGCAGAAACTGGCCGACGAAGCCGGCCTGCAGATCTCGGTCTGCCACTTCCCGCCGGGGACCAGCAAATGGAACAAGATCGAGCATCGTCTGTTCTCCTTCATCACGAAGAACTGGCGCGGCAAACCGCTGGTGAGCCATGAGGTCATCGTCAACCTGATCGCTGCCACCACTACCAAAACCGGCCTTCGCGTTCAAAGCCAGTTGGACACAGGCAAGTACCCGAAAGGGATTAAGGTGGGCAAGCAGGAGTTTGCCGCTATCCAACTGCACCCCGACACCTTCCACGGCGAATGGAATTACACCATCACGCCTCGCTCGTAATGCTACACTTTTTTCCTTACAGTCGCTAAGATAAGCAACCTTTCGCAAGTGCTTGGAAGACTGACAACGGCGATCGGCGAGCTTCCGTCCAGCTGTACGCAGGTGCTGCCGAACGTCAACACTCTGCTCAGCGACGCTAAGAATCTCGACTTTATTGATGCAAGTCCGGGCGCGAGCGGCAGCGAGACCGTCGCACAGGTGGCACCAACCTTGGCGGCATACAACCCTTCAGGTCCCCTTTCCTCAATAGTGAGCGGCACCTACGCCGTCACGCTCAATGGTCCTGGCAACAGCATCAGCAACGTTGTCCTCTTGAGCTCGAATTTCTGGGCAACCGATTCGTATGGGAACAATGCCAATTACTCCGTTGGCCAGGGAACGGCCTTGGTCCACGAACTGCTGCACTACGTCACCCAATATAGCGACCCGGCGTTTGTCCAGAATTACGGGATTAGCGTGCCGCAGGGCGCGTCATATAGCTCAGCAATCAGCGCGTGGCTACAAAATGGCTGTAAGAACTAGCGTTAGTCGATTGGCCAGGGCTGGTGCCGTCATCGTCCTGGGATTCGGATTGCCCGTTGCGTCAGTCCGTTCTGCTCCCGCGGTCAGCCGTGTCCTGTGGGAGCGAAAGGATGGGCCGTTCTACAGCGCCGCCCTGCTCTGGGACATCAGGGACTTCACGGAGCCCCAGTTGCGTCAAGCCTGCAGTGCGCTGTCGAAACAACTCAGAGAGAAGCGCGGCTGGACTGTCAGCATTTTTGTTGACGAGGACGACGCAACACGTGAACTCCATGGGAAGCTCCGGACCGAAGGGGATTATGACTGGTGGTCGAGCCTATACAACCAATTCGGGCGTGCCCTGCTTCCGATGGCGGAAGCTTCGGGACTGGGGGGCAACGTCGTACTTCGTTTCAGAAATCAAGCTGGCGTATCGTCGGAGACCGTCCTATCGGGAGAGAATTTCCTCCGCATCAGTTTGCGAGGCGTGGATTTTGATATTTTGAAGCAGAGCTTTAGTCCACTGCCGCCAGGAGTGGCGCCCACCTCAGGGGACGAGGCGATGATTTTTATTTATGTTCGCGCCTCGTCTTTCCCGGATGTAAGGCTGGCGCAGGAGTTCGGCCGCTTGATGCGAGCCCGCCTTGGGGAAAGACGGATTGTAGTCGGGTTCAGGACCGATTCCTTCTTCATTGAGGACACCGGATTCCCCATCATGTACCGCTTTGATCCTAGCCTGGCGCCGCCAAGCCGTGAACAGTACGAACATAGTAGGACGAGATATTGCTTTTGTGACGAGCCAGACGTTCGCTGCGGCAACTGAGAGCGCGGCATGGGAAATGGGAAACCGGGAAACGGGAAACCGGTGACAGGCTACATATTTCCCATTTCTTCTTTGAGGGGGAAATCTTGAGGCGGAAATCGGGGAGGGGAAGAAACGGGAAGAAACGGGTCGGGAAGAAACGGGCCGAAGGGGGCCGAAGGGGACAGCCTGACGTGAGCCCTTGGCGATTTGCAGCTCATTAATTATCATGTAGATACGCGCTTGCTCAAATGTCGGGCAAATCGCCGCTCGTTTGTTTTCAGCGCATTAGCGCAGTCGCTGGATGCAGAAACCGGCGAGGTAGTCAGACCGCTCCCACGGGTTCGGGCCCACTCTGCTCTACCGACCCCGCCGGCAAGTGGAAAACCTTCACCACCGATGCATTCGGCAACCTGATCGCGGTCACCGAGCCGGACCCCTCCAGCAACAACGGCGGCACTGTCGCCACCAACTACACCTACAACGGCGCCAACCAGCTCACCGGGGTGTCCATGCCGCGCCGGTATCGCCCAGACGCGCACCTTCGTCTGGACGGGCTCCGATCTAACCTCTTCCACCAACCCGAGAACGGCACCGTGACGTACCAATACGACGGCATGCATCACGTCACCCAGCGCTCCATGGTCAAAGAGAATGAGCATCGACGGGGAGCAACGGCTGCGGCGGCGCGGAAGCCCTTTAGGCTCTCCGCCACGAAGTCGAGCACAGCCGCAATCTGCTCCCGGCTCACATCGAATTGCTCCATTACTTCCTCGATGCTCAGGTCCTCCAGATTTTCAATGACCGTCGCCACAGGCAGCCGCGTACCGCGAAACACCCATGCGCCGCTCACCTTGCCTGGGATGCTTTCCACGGCTGGGCAGTGCGACCAATCGAGAACTGCCATTTCGCTACGCCCCTTCTTCAGAATACGTCAATGCGACTGGCGCTAGAATAATACCCAGATGTCGTCCATGCGCCCCTTGCTTCTGGCCGCTTTCGCGGCCGGCTGGGTTTTCGCGGCGGCGCCGCTTGCCATTGTCCAGCCCGCCATCAGCATCATGGAGGGCGGCGTTCCGGATTCGCCCCGCGCCGACCACGTTCCCGGTGAAACGGTCTACTTCTCCTGCCGTATCGTCAACTACACCAGGAGCGCCGACGACAAAGTGCGGCTGTCCTATACCGTCCAGGCTCTCGACCCCGCCGGTGTACCGCTGGCCGAAGCCAGTCACGACAACATCCAGGCGGAGGTCGCGGCACAGGATAAAGATTGGCGACCCCGGATCGAAACAGAAATTACGATTCCGCCGCTCGCGCCTGCGGGAGTTTACAAGGTCGCGGTCAAAGTCGACGACCTGGTAGCCAAGACCAGCGCCCAGCTTGACGTGCCCCTGCGCGTGCGCGGCCATCCGATTCAGATCGGCGCCGCGTTATCCGTTCAGAACATTCGCCTGTTTCGCGGCGAAAACGATACCGAACCTGTCAGCAAGCCGGCTTATCGGCCCGGCGACGTGGTGTGGGCCAAGTTCGACATCGCCGGCTTCAAATACGGACCGGGCAACAAGGTCGACGTCAGCTACGTGACCGCCCTGGTGGCCGCCAGCGGCGCGGTTCTCTGGAAGCAGACCGAACCGGCCGTGGAGCGCAGCGAATCCTTCTATCCCAAGCACTATATCCCCGCCGATTTCGGTTTGAATCTGGACAAAAACATCCGCCCCGGCGAGTACGCCATTGCCATCACCGTGAAAGACGACATTGGCATTCAGACTTGCGAAGTGCGCCAGACGTTTACGGTGGAGTGAGCTTGGTAGCACCGGCTTCAGCCGGTGAGGGGTTTTCCAGCAACCTTACTTAGCCCACTATCCCCGGCGGAACACCGCCGCGTCGAAAGCGGCGGCCGTAAGGAATGTGCGCGAAATGTGATCGGGCACGCTGAGGCTTTCTTCGTCGCACAACGGCCAGAGCATACCGGCCACCGTCGAGAGGCTGAGACAGGCGCCCAGAAAGCGATAGATCCGCTGGCGCAGATTGGGGCGAAAGCCCTCAAAGGTCGTCAAGCGTAAATGGGTCCAGTTCATGCCGGGGGTCTCCTTGCCGGCCAAGGCAAACAGCAATCCATAGGTGAAGGCGACCATGCCCAGCATGCCGGCGAACATCAGCATGCTCGCGCGGCTGAGCGGAAACCCGCCGCCCAGCAGCCGATAAACTGCCAGCAGCATGCCGTAGCCAATTAAAATCATGCTCCCATCGAGCACCGCGGCCGCCGCCCGGTGCGGACTGGCAGCGACCGGGGCATCGCAATAAATCTTGGCCTCGACCGTGGTGGTCAAGGTACGCACGGGCTGTTCTTTCACAGGCGCCCATTCGGGGTTCAGCCAAGCCTGGTTCTCCGGCGTGCGGCGGGCGGATGGCCGCGACGGCTTACGCGGGGTTCTCTCCCTGTCGCGAGTGCGCGCCTGGCGGGCCGGCTTGCCAATGGCTTCAGTGAAATAGGATTCGAAGGGAATCACCTTGGACTCGGGGCGCTTGGGAAACAACAGCCCCTGCACGGCGCGGGAAAGGTTGTGCTTTACGGCGGGCTGGGCCGTTACCGCTTGTGGCACGCCGATTGCTGCCAGCGCTCCTTCAGTCCGCAGATGCGAGGCCTGACCGTAAAGCGTGTCGCCGGGCTTGCGGCCACAACGGTGGCAGCGCCTTTCGCCGTCCGTATTACGGGCGCCACAATATATGCAGTTCATATCCCTCAATCTCGGGGCGCGGAAACGCCTTAAGCCGGCAAATGTATGTTACCGTTGCGGCTTGGGGCCCGCTCCGCAAACCCACCTTCTTTCTCTTAACATATCGGCAGATTCTTGTCATCAAAAATCTTCTAGTTTTACATATATTTTTTTTTGTACCGCGTTGGGGCTGCTAAGCTTAACTCGACTAATGCCGGCCCAAATACCGCCGGCGTCCGGGCAGTCTACCCCCGCTCCCACCGCGCAAGTTACCGCCGCCACTCTGCCCGACCCCAAGACCCTCAGCCGCGGCCAATGGGAGATGCATGCCATTCACCAGGAGAAGAATGGGCCGGTCATGGTGTTGCGTGGCCATGCCGAAATGGAAGACAACACCCTGCTGCTACGCGCCGAGGAGATCGTATATAACGAGGACACCAAGGTGGTTCGCGCCACCGGCAGCGTTTACTATCACGGGTTCGCCAAAAACGAGCAAATCTGGTGCGAGAGCCTGGAATACGACACCGAAAACGAGCGCGGCAAGTTCTGGGACGTCCGCGGCGAGGCCATGCCGCGCGTGGTGGTGCGGCGGGGCATTTTGAGCGGCAACAGCCCGTTTCATTTCGAAGGCGAATGGGCCGAACGGTTGGGCGCCAAATACATCCTCTACAACGGCTGGATTACCAACTGCAAAATGCCCAAACCGTGGTGGCGGATGAACGGACCGAAGTTCGACATCATTCCCGGAGATAAGGCCACCGGGCACGACGGCACATTCTACATTCGGAACATCCCGCTGTTCTACACGCCTTACTTTTATCATTCCCTCGAAAAACAGCCGCGCCATAGTGGTTTTCTGAACCCCAATCTGGTGCCCCGTTCGGAGCGCGGCTTCATGATCGGACTGGGCTACTTTTGGGCCATCAACCGCAGCTACGATCTCACCTACCTGTTTCAGGATTACAACTCCAACGCTTTTGGCCATAATGTGAACTTCCGCGGCAAGCCGCGGGCCGGGACCGACTTCAACTTTATCTTTTACGGGGTCCAGGACGAAGGCGGAGTTCCCGGCTCCAATCCGCCCACGCGGTATTCCGGATACAGCGTCAATGGCGTGTTCCACAGCGATCTGGGCAACGGATGGAACGTCAACGGGTTCGTCAACTATATCACCTCGTTCAATTTTCGCCAGTATTGGTCGGGATCGTATACCGAAGCTGTCGGCTCGGAAATTCACGCGGTGGGGTTCCTCGACAAGAAATGGGACGGTTACATCTTCGACTTCGCCCTGAGCCGGCTGGAGAACTTCCAGAACTCGGAAACCAATAATCCGGTGCTCCAGCCCAACGGCTCGACCAAGCAGGAGCGCGACGCCATTTTGATCCATAAACTGCCGGAAGCCAGTTTCTCCTCCTCCGACCGATCGATCTTTCAGAACGTGCCGATTTGGTTTTCGTTTTATTCCGCGGCCGGCTTGCTCTACCGTACGGAGCCGATTGAGTCGCCGATCGGCGCGACCGGCGATTACAGCCTGGTTGAAAACTACTCCACCCGTCAGTTCACGCCCCGTCTGGACTTTGCGCCGCATATCACCACGGCGGCGCATTTCTGGCACATGGATTTCGTTCCCAGCATTGGAGTGGCTGAAACATATTATGGCGGCAGCCAAGTAGTGTCGCCGCTATCGCCGGTCAACGGAATGGTGCTTTACCAGGCTGTGAATAACAGCCTGGTGCGCAGCGAGCGCGACTTCTCGATGGACGTGCTGCTGCCGTCGCTCGAAAGGGTTTTCAACCGCAAGACCATCTTCGGCGACAAGCTGAAGCACGTCATCGAGCCGCGGCTGACCTACAAGTACGTCACCGGCGTGGGCGACCAGTTCTACCGGATCCTGCGCTTCGATCAGACCGACATTCTGGCCAATACCAACGAGGTGGAAGCTTCGCTGATCAACCGTCTGTATGCCAAGCGCGGCAACGATACGCTGGAGATTCTCTCCTGGGAGCTGGCGGCGAAGCGCTACTTCGACCCGACTTTCGGCGGCGCGCTCGTCTCCGGTCAAGCGAACATTATTGCGAATACCGAGGATTTGACCGGCTACGCCTTTCTGGTGGGGCCGCGGGACTATTCCCCCATCGTTTCCAAGTTGCGCGCGACGCTCATACCGTCTTTGTCGGTGAACTGGCAACTGGACTACGACACCTACTATCACCGCATTGTCGATCAGTACGTGCAGGTCGACTACCGCTGGTGGAAAAACTATTTCGCCTCGGTCGGCGACGGCAACGTGAATGTCAACCCGCTCCTGCTGCAGCCCCCCTTGGTCAATCAGCCCAATTTTCGCGCGGGCTACGGAAATCAGCAGCATCGCGGCTGGAATGGCGCTTATGCGGAAGTGTATGACATCCACGCCAAACGCACCCTAACTTCTAGTTTGCAGGTCACCTACAACACCGATTGCTGCGGATTCAGCGTGGAATACCGGCGTTTCAATTTCGGCATTCGCGATGAAACGCAATGGATGTTTGCGTTTTCGATCGCCAACATCGGGACCTTCGGGACGCTGCGGACACAGGATCGGCTGTTTTAGGAAGCCCTCAGCGATCAGCCGTCAGCGGTCAGCTACGCCGCTGCCGTGGTTGCCGAAAGCTGAGTGCTGAAAGCCGAGTGCTGAAAACTTTCTGGAAAAAGAAAAAGCCCCGAGTGGATCACTCGGGGCTCTTGCACTCAGAGGGGTTGGCGACGGGAGGGGACTCGCCGCCAGGGATGCTGTCTGTGTTGATTCGATAGTAGCAATTTAAGACCTCATTGTCCAGTAATATTTTTAAAAAAGTTTGCTTCTGGGTACCGCAACTTCCGGGGACAAACAGTCGCTAACTGCTTACCTCCTCCGAAACTAGTCAAAATAGGGTGTTTACTGTAGTTCCGCTAGGCCGCCGGTACTGGAACGGTAGGGAAACCTCGCCTAACCAAAGAGATATTGAGGGTTTCGGCGCTCGCACGGTATCTTGCAAACAGGGTGACGCGTGTGATCGAAACACAAGATGAGCGGTCAATGACCAACGTCGAGCGCGAACGGCGAATGAAACGCCGTTTCCAGATCGAACAGGACGTGCGTTACAAGATGCTATATGGCCAGCGAATTGCTGAAACCGGCAGCGGACGTACGCTCAATATTTCCAGCGGCGGAGTGTGGTTCACCACGGATAGCATGCTTGCCACCGGCATGCCTATAGAGCTCTCCATGACGTGGCCGGTCTTGCTCAACGACTCCTGCGCCATGAAGCTCATGATTTATGGCTGTGTGGTGCGCAGCAACGAAAAGGGCGCCGCCGTGGCCATCGAGCGGTACGAATTCCGTACCATGGGCCGCGCCGCGCAACAACCGCTGAACCATAACGGCCCGGAACTGCGCCTCCACAACTGACGCCCAGCTCCCGGTTGGCTCACCCGATGGCGCGCAGCAGCCGAACCGGGAGGGTGATTACCGCCACCACCAATCCCAAGGCCCCTTCGACCGCGATACCTACCAGACGGAATGGCAACAACAGCAGCCAAACCAGCGGATACAACACCAGCGCTGCCAGCGCCAGGGGCCAGCACAACACCGCCAAAATACACCACAATAAGAATTTCGCCACTTTGGTCCCTAGCCCGGTAAACGCACGGGCGAGGGTTGCTGTTCCAGGAATAACGATACCGTCCTCAGTTTATCCCGGCCTCACAGTCACGAATCCAATCCTCCTTCCTTCTTTGTGCATCTTTGGGCAAGATCGGGGTACTTTCCATTACGTCCGAATGGATGCCTACAAGCGCGACAGGATAAGAGCACACCTTCTCTGGCCTGACACTGGAATTGGATGCACTCCGGACCTCGACTGGCACCTTGCAAATCGATGGGAGATGCATCCATATGGACTTCAAGAAGAGGATAAACTATGCAGATTCGCAGCATTTCATCGGGCGTTTGCTGCCTCGCTCTAGTTGCCGCGGCCGGGATCGCCTACCCTGCGTCGCTGAGCACCGCCGACCGGCAATTCCTGGTCTCAGCGGCCAAAGCCGACATGACCGAGGCTAACGAGGGCCAAATCGCTGAAAACCAAGCCACGCGGGACGATGTAAAGGACCTTGGCAAGGCCATGGTCCAGGATCATACCGAGAATTATTCGAAGCTCACCGCGCTGGCGGCCCAAACGGGCGTCTCAATTCCCACCGGGATCAATACCGGTAAGGACCACACTATCCAGCAGTTAACCCACATGAAGGGGGCTTCCTTCGACCGCACGTTTGCCGCCGATGAAATTACGTCCCATCGGCAGGCGATCGCCCTGTTCAAACGGGAAGCGGAGCACGGACAGGACCCGGACGTGAAAGCGTTCGCGAACAAGACCATCCCCGTGCTCGAGAAACACCTGCAGATGGCCGAGGCTTGCGCCAAGCCGGCCAAGTGAACCGGCTGCGACGAGAGACTCCGAACTCCCGATGCCGGCCATTTTCCTGGGGATCCAGGTGGGACAGACGATCGTTTTCCTTCGTCTGTCGGGGGATCGGCCTAGCGAGCGCCTGACAGACGACTAAGAAACGATCATCTGTCCCATCTGTCCCACTTCTTCCAACCCGTAAGCCCTTTGTCGGTCGCGTTTGCCAGGTAAAGCTATTGGTAAACGCTGCCGATAAGATTTTCGGAGGCGAGCGAGTTTTGGGCACCGACCAGCCGGAAAGTGGCGCGGGTTTGCGGGTGTTGGTGGCCGACGACAATCCTGTGTTCCGGTGCATGTTGCGGAGCATGCTCGGAAAATGGGGATACCAAGTCGTGGAGGCATCCGACGGGGTCGCGGCCTGCGGCCTGCTCGAATCCGCCGACGCGCCGCGGCTGGCCCTCATGGATTGGATGATGCCAGGCCTCGACGGAGTGGAGATTTGCCGCAGAATCCGGGAGGCGGGACGGGAGCCGTACATCTACATCCTGCTGTTAACGGCGCGTATCGGATCCGAGGATCTGGTCGAGGGGATGGACGCGGGCGCCGACGATTACCTTACCAAGCCCTTTCATCCCCAGGAGTTACGGGTCAGGCTCCGGGCCGGATCGAGGATTTTGGAATTGCAGCGGGAATTGCTGAAGACGCAGGAGGAACTGCGGGTGCGGGCAACTCACGACTCCCTGACCGGGTTGTGGAACCGGGCCGCGATTCTGGAAACGCTGGATAAGGAAGTGCTCCGGGCGCAACGGGAGGCGCGCTCACTGTCGATGCTCATGATCGACCTGGACCACTTCAAACTGGTGAACGACAGCCGCGGCCACCAGGCGGGCGACGCAGTGCTGCGCGAGACGGCGCGCCGGATCCGCGCCACCATCCGGCGGTACGACATGGCCGGACGCTATGGTGGCGAAGAGTTTATGGTGGTTTTGCCGGCGACGGATCTGGTTGGCGGCGCGGCCCAAGCGGAACGAATTCGGCAGGCGATCGGCGCCGAAAAAGTGGAGGCGGCGGGCGCACCGGTGGAAGTGACGTGCAGCGTCGGTGTTTCCGGCTGGCACGGAGCGGGCCCCTGCGACGGATTGGTGCTGATCCACCAAGCCGACGATGCACTCTACGAGGCCAAACGCTTAGGCCGCAACTGTGTCCGCGCGAGCGGCGCCGGCGCCGCGCTGGATCCAACCCTGACGCGCCTGGATGCGGAGATCCACTCGCTGGGGTAACGGGCCAACCCACCCACATCCACGGCGCCCACCCACGGCTCACGCCCCGCCCCCACGGTTCACGCCGTGGGCTACTATCTTTCGCCCTTCGGGCTTCAGACCAGTTCTTCGTCGAAGCAGACTGCCACTTTACCGCACTTGCCGCCGGCCATCAGAGCATAGGCTTCGGACACGCGATCGAGCGCGAAACGGTGGGTAATCAAGCCGGCGGGATGCAGGTTCCACGCCACCAGGCGTTCCACCAGCTCTTCCATGCGCCAGGTGGAGGTGACCCAGGAACCGAAAATGGTCTTCTGATCGTGGATGATGTCGGGCGAGGGGTTGAACTCCACGCGGCCTCCTTCGCCCAGAAACACGATCCGGCCCCATTTGCGCGTGGCGCGAATCGCGGTGGCGCGCGCGCTCTCGTGGGCGGAGCAATCCACAGCGCGTTCGACGCCGGCGCCGCCGGTGAGGAGCAGGACCTCGGCAACGTTATCGGGGCCGCTCGGAAGGACCTCGTCGCAGAGACCGAGGTCGCGCGCCAGCTTTATGCGTTCGGGTACGACATCGATGCCAATGATTTTGCGGGCGCCCAGCTTGCGGCAGAGGGCGCCGGTGGCCAACCCCACCGGGCCGAGTCCGGTAATCAGCACGGCGTCGTTGCCGCTGATGCCGATCTTTTCCAGCCCTTCGTAAACGGTGCCGAAGCCGCACGCCACCTGGGCGCCATCGGCGAAGCTGAGCTGGGGCGGGAGCCAGATCAGATCTTTCTCTTCGGCCAGAAGAAAATCGGCCATGCCGCCGTCGCGCTGCCAGCCGTAAGCGCGCCGATAGACAGAGCTGGTGCAGGAAATCATGTAGCCGCGGCGGCAATCGTTGCAAACCCCGCAGCCGGAGATGTGATAGACGATGACGCGATCGCCCACCGCGAAGCGGCGGCAGCCCGGGCCGGCGCGGACGATCTGCCCGCAGGGCTCGTGGCCGGCCACCACTCCCTGGTAGCCCTCCGGACCTTTGCCCAGGTGCTGGTGGTAGATGCAACGGATGTCGGAGCCGCAGATGGTCGACGCCTTCATGCGGAGAAGCACTTCGCCATGGCCGGGTTCGGGAACCGGCACGGATTTGAGCTGGGTGGTGCTATCGCCGGGCAGGTACGCGCCCAGCATAACGTCGGCTGCGCTCATGTTTCGATCGCTCCGTTCCGGTCCCAGAGGGCTTCCCACGATTGGTCCGGTTTCCAGAGAAATACCTGACCTTTGATGAGGCGGCAATGGCGGTCGATGGCCGCGATGTCGCGCATATCTTCGGCGGTAAGCGGCTCGCCGACTACGCCGCGAAGGTTCGCCAGCGCGTTGCGCGGATTGGCGGAAAACGGAATCGGCGTCTGGCCGCGTTGGACCGCCCATTTCACACAAACCACGGCAGGGTGTAGGCCGAGACGTTGGGCGATGCGCACGATCGCCGGGTCTTCGGTATCGACGGTGTCCTCGGGGGTGCGGTCGCGCTCGGGGCGGCCGGGCGAGCCGATAGGGCAGTAGCCCACCGGTTCGATGCCGTGGCGGCGAACGTAGTCGAACAGCTCGGGCTGCTGGAAGTGGGGGTGCAATTCCATTTCATTAACGGCCGGCCGGATGCGGGCATCGCGGAGCAGCAGCTCCAGCTTGGGGATGGTCATGTTGGAAGTGCCGATGTGGCGAGTGAGCCCCAGGTCCACCAGCTTTTCCATTTGCCGCCAGGTTTTCATGAATTCTCCGTGGATGTAGGGGCGCGCATTGGGGCTGCGCGAGGAAACGTCGCAGCCCGGCGGATGGAAGTTGGGAAACGGCCAGTGGACAAGGTACATGTCCAAATAGTCGAGACCCAGATCGTCGAGCGACTGGCGGCAGGAGGGGATCACGTCCGATTCGGCGTGCTTATTGTTCCAAAGCTTGGAGGCGATCCACAATTCGCGGCGGGCGATTCCACCGGCCATGATCTGGCGGAAGGATTCGCCGACGCGGTCTTCGTTACGGTAAACCGATGCGCAGTCGAAATGACGGTAGCCCATGGCGGCCGCGGCCTTCACGGCTTGGGCCACTTGTTCGGCGCCGACGTGGTCCGAACCGAAGGTGCCTAGTCCGATGGCCGGCATCTGGGCGCCGGTCGCCAGCACGCGCTGGGGCACCAGCTTTGGATCGACGGATTCGCGGATCTCGGAAACGGAATTCACTCGATTGCTCATGGTGTTGGTCTAAGGCTGCCCGGCAACCGCTAATCAGTAACACGGTGAAACTTGGGAAGTCAACGATAAAGCGGCGCGCTGCGGCCGGGTGCGGTGCGATATATTTGGATCTGGTTCGCAAAGGAAAAGCACGATGCGCGACAAGATCGTTTACTTGCTGGGCGCGGCGGCAATCGTCATTTTTGTCCGCGATATCTATCTGGCCGCGGGGCTGCCCGAGGAAGCGTCGCAAGGCGCGATTTTCAAGATCATTTTCTTTCACGTTCCGATGGCGTTTGCGGCGATCGGGGCTTCGTTCACGGCTCTGGTGGCCAGCATCCTTTTCCTGGTCACGAGGAATTTTCAGTATGACGCCCTGGCCGTTTCCGTGACCGAAGTGGGCTTGGCGTTGCTCGCCGGAAACCTGATCACCGGCTCCATCTGGGGCCATGTCATTTGGGGTGTGTGGTGGGCATGGGACGCGCGGCTGACCTCCGCGCTGGTGTGCTGGCTGCTTTACGCCGGCTATATGATGCTGCGGCGGGCCATCGAGGAACCGACCCAACGCGCCACCTTCGCCGCGGTATTCTCGATTTTCGCGTTCATCGACGTGCCGATCGTCGTCTTCTCGATCAAATGGTGGAGGACCCAGCACCCGCAGCCGGTCTTCTGGGGCGGTGGCAGTTTTCCTCCGGACTGGTCTGTTATATTCTGGTGGAACGTGCTTGCCATGATGTTGTTCGGGGTGGTTCTGACGATGGCTCGTTTACGCCAAGAGGACGCGCAGCGCGAACTGGACGCCATGCGGCGCATGGCGCACGCTTTCTAATTCGCTTCGAAAGAGATCTATGCGATACCTTCTGCTTGCTCAACTCACTTCCGACGATGTGGCGCGCGAAATCGCCCGGCTGCAGCGCAACTACCAATTCCTGAGCTACGGCATGATCGTGGCGTGGGTGATCGTGGTGGTTTACGTATTGCTTCTGGTGGGGCGGGAGAAAAAGCTGAAGCGGGAAATTGCCAGTCTGAAAGTGATGCTGGAGGAAAAACAGAAGTAACCGCGGACACGCGCGGCGGCCCGACGGGTGGCTGCCGCGTGTCCGCGTTGGAGAAGCTTTCGGTTAGTAGCTGAAGGCGAGCTTGGTTGTAGAGCCGCCTAGCTCGATCGACTCGACGCGGTCCGCGGCGCCGTCCTTGGTCGAATCCACTGCCGTGTGGGCGAATTTCTGGCCATTGGTTTCCACTTTCACGGCGGTCGAAACCGACTTGTTGGTTTTCGTATCGGTAAAAGTGGCCGTGCCGCCGTCGACCTTCACTCTGTAGTCGCCAGCGCCCAACTGCAGGGCTCCGACTTTCGCGGGGGAATCCAGGACTACTTCATAACTCTTGGTTCCGGCGAAGCTGAGGCTCGAGAGAGACACCAATCCAATCAAAAGCAGAGATTTCTTCATAGTTATGCGTCGTTTCCTTACGGTTTTTGGTTTCTTTAGAACCGGTTTTCCGGCGCCCGGGACCTTGGCCGTTTCTGAATTCAGAATACGCCGGAAATCCTCTCGAACCAAATCGAAGTTTTTTATTGTCTAGATTTTTGTAGGGTACGTAACATTAAGTATTTGCAATACTTGCACGACTTTTTACATAGATTTACAAACTTTTACGGAACTGCAATGAAGCCACCAATTCGCGTATATTTTGCAGCTTTTCGCGGCCGCAAAATCCACGTAATTCATCCACAATTTTGACGGTTGCGGCGGGATTCCAGAAGGAAGCGGCCCCGACCTGGACGGCACTGGCGCCCGCCACCAGGAACTCCGCGGCATCTTCGCCCGAAGCGATGCCGCCCAAGCCGACCACGGGGATTTTGACGGCGTTTGCGGCCAGGTAAACCAGGCGGAGCGCCAGAGGTTTGATGGCCGGCCCGGAGAGGCCGCCAAAACCGGCTCCGATGCGGGATTGGCGGGTGCGGGCGTCCACCGAGAGGGCAAGAAACGCGTTGACCAGCGAGATGGCATCGGCGCCGGCCTCGGCCGCGGCTTCGGCCAGAGGCTGGATGCGGGCAACGTTGGGCGAGAGTTTGACGATGAGCGGACGGTGGGTGATATTTCGCACCGCGCCCACCACGTCTGAGAGCATCGCGGGATCGGCCGAAAAG
>Ga0187848_10002117_pt1 | contig 16120 bp, 14 predicted proteins | sample June2016WEW_4_40_FD_132424 | JGI IMG/M metagenome (GOLD analysis project Ga0187848, IMG submission 132424) | Peatland microbial communities from SPRUCE experiment site at the Marcell Experimental Forest, Minnesota, USA - June2016WEW_4_40 | ecosystem: Environmental > Terrestrial > Soil >... | reverse complement strand
GCCGTGGCACCGACGCACTGTCCGGACGTTTTCATGTCAGAAATGCGAAAGTCGTGAACATGTCGGAGCGCTCTGACGGTTTGGCCGTTTTCGCCAACAGCTTCCGTCAGGCTGACCCGTTCGCCCCTCATCACATCTTTTCTGCGGCCTTTTTCTTCGCTGCTTTTTCCGCCTCTTTTGTGGCTTCCTCGAAGCTAACTAGACCCAAAGCGAAAACGCTTTGGGTGATTCCTCTACCGAGGGAAATCGTGACATCTTTTCCGGTCCACCCCAACTTGTCACCGAGAGTGACGTGCGGAGGGCCGTACCGCTCGGTGATGATATCACGCACTTTGTCAAATGACCTGGAATCGAAGGTGGAAATACTCTTGACGAATTTGCCATCCACAAACACTAGAAAACCACGTACTGAAACTTCACCAAGTTCGTACTGAGTGACGCACGCTCGGTCGCCTATTGTCGCCTGTTGGCCTTTAGGTGCCGCAACGCAGCGCCCCACACCCTGAAAAATGTGCTTGGCCTCGGATTCGGACGCCCCGAATTTCAATCCCCGATAGCTGTCCGGTTCGTTCGACCATTTCGGAGCGGCTTGCTTTGTTAATCCGCCCTCCTGTTGTGCCACTGCCAGTCCGACAGTGACCAATAATATGACCAGCTTCATGTTGCCGATGGTAGCATATTGCGGATAGTGTTATCTGAATCTGGTTTACTTGGGGCTGTTTTGGCCTGTGCGAACGCCACGATCTCGTTTCACATTCTGCTGAGAAACTTTCGATTGGGCGGCGTGTATTCCACGAACAATGATCCCGACTTACTTTGTTCCGACCATAGGAGCTTGATCGTTGTTGACGGCAAAGCCCAAATCACAACCGTGCGGGTGCCGTCCGGTTTATTTGCGTAGTCGAAGTTATTCGTTCGATCTTCGTTGGTCGGTGCCCCATACTTTTCGACAAGCAACACCTTTAGCAGATCAAAGTTCTGCTGTCGAGTGTACTCCCAATCCTTGTGTGGTTGAGGTTCAAGCGTAATGTTGTCGATTGTGGGGCCGAAAACGGCAACTACGGAGACGTCAAGCAGCAGTCTCCCTACCTCAACATCTTTGATCGTGATCTCCGGTCTCGTATTCTCTTTGTTCGGCAAAACCTTGAACGACCCGCTGTATTCGGCTGTGGCTTGTTCCACGGTCATGCCCCATTTGAGCTTGCCCCACCCGTTCACATCTTTCGTCGGTTGGGCGTGAAGAGAAAAGCAGGAAACCGCCAGCGCCGTTAGCATCAGTCTGAACCGGAGCTTACACTCCCGTGTTAAGGTCATGCCCAACCATAGCACCAATGCACGGATGGCGAGATTTGAAGACCGGAACCGGAACTGGAGAGTCGGGGCATCATTACTGCCTAAAGCCCGTCAGCATTCCTGCGAATGCCTATGAAGGAACCCACACCTTGGCAATGACGAACGATGCTACGATCAAAGCGCAATGCCTTGCCAGCAGAGACAGGTTCTTGAGGAACGCCGGAATGCGGCGAACGAGGAGTTTAGTGATTTGGTCATGCAACTTTCAAGCGGGAGCATGGCGGGGCGGCTTTACGACTCGCTAACGACGAAGAAGGATCAGGCTTGGGAGAAGGTGAGGGCGGCGGAAAGTGCCCTTGACGATCACAAGAAGGAGCACGGTTGTTGATCCAGTCAAGAGGCCGGGGTTAGGCGAACTGGCGGATCTTTGTTCAGCCTGGAGACAATCCGATGCTCGTCAAACAGTTCAAATTCAAACGCAACAACGACAAGGGTTTCCCCTGGACTGCCCCAGTCCGAGAACGTCCCGGTCTCATCGTGGCTTTCACCGCCATTGGCAGAACTCGTTTCGTCGGGTTTGCGCTCTCCGAATGCGCCTTGATGATTGGCTTTCATCCTGCTTCGAAAGTGATTATCTATTGACTGCTGCCGCCCTAAGCCCTACCCGGCGCAGTAGAGCAGTTCTGAGAGGCGCTGTGCGCTCGTGCGACGTATTCTGGCGGCGTGTTCGCGGTCGTGATCGGAGTCGAGTCCAAAAAGAAGGTCAGACAGTGAAAATCTGAAATGAGCCTCCCCAGGAAAGGTGTATTACACCCCACCCACCCGTTGTCGGGGACGGATATTGTTTTTGCAAAGGGTCCGTCCCGGCAGCACCGGCCAAAAGGATTCTCGGCAAAGTTCCGAATGGACTCCCCAGGCAGATTTCTCGATGGGACTCCTGCCGGTCGGAAGTTGCGAACGAAACCGGCAGATCGAACCAGAGCGGCTCCCAGGCGCTACAAACCGCCGCCAGCGCCGGGGGCGGGTGCGCCGATTCTCGGTGTCAGGTGGGATTTTGGCCGGTTGCCGGGGAGGTTTCTTACAGTTTTTTGTACCAAGCGCCGTACAAATGCATTGGCTACGCATGTAAGTTATTGAACATAAAGGAGTTGGCTCCCCGGCATGGATTCGAACCACGATTCACGGCTCCAAAGGCCGCTGTCCTACCATTAGACGACCGGGGAATGAGTGCTGAGGATGGTCTCGCGTCGATTAGATTAGCATATTTGCGCTGGCTGCCGCGCGACTGTGGGAGGGTCATGGAGCCATCCAGACGGTCTGGGTTACCGTGGAGGTGGCGGACGGATCGGTCAGGTAGAGAAGAAGTTGGTTTGTGCCTGCGGAGGGTGGGAGGGTGCCGAGCGCTACGTTGAATTGAGTTACTCCGGCAACGATTCCGGGGGCGGCGCCTGCGTACTGTACGAACGCGGTCACGCCGCCGGATATGCCGAGATCCGTCGCGGGGAAGGTCGCCTGGCAATAACCGCGGCAACTATCTTGCGCTTGGGTGGCGACTTCGCCGTCGGTGAGCGGGCCAAAACTCGATTGCCAGCCGGTTGCGTAAAAGGTAATGATGGAGCCGGATCTTGCGGGGTTGGAAGAAGAATTCAGGGTGCCGTCTTGATTCAGGACCGCCGGAAAAGACTGGGGCGCCGAAGCGACCATCCAGACCGGGTAATCGGGGCTCGTCGTGGCGCCGTCGGTGATGTGGACGTTTGCGGCGGCATCGGCGGCGATCTCCATGGGTACGACGGCGTTGATCTGATTGGCGGAAACGTAGAGCAGCGGCATTGCCGTGCCGTCGATTGAGACTTGGACGCCGGCGAGCGTTTTCGGATAGAAGCCGCTGGAGGGCGTAGACGCCACCGCCGTTGACGGGCCGATGCCAGGGCCGAAAATCGAGATGACTTCGGCGGGCGAGATACGCGCGGTGGCGTTGCCGCCGGCGACGTTTTGAAACGCGAAGATCTTCATGGGTGGCGCGGCGTAGGGCGAGATGGCGGAAACGAATCCGTCGATTCCCGCTACGTGAATGAAGCCGGCGGGATCGAGCGAGACCGCCTGGGCGACAGTACCCGTGGGGTAAAGCGCTGAGTAAGTCAACTGAGAGCCGCCAGCATTCAAGCCAGCGAGAAACTCGGGACCGAAAGACCATCCATTGGCGCCCGGAATTGCGGTTGTGAAGGACTCGGCTGTACCGGTGGCCCAGACGTTTCCGAAGGAATCGATGGCGATGGATTGGACCGTAGTGTCGATGCCCCCCAAGTAAGTCGCCCATAATAGCGCGCTGGCGTCGGGTTTGAGCTTGGCGAGAAAACCGTTGGGGGAGCAGGAATTGGGCGGACCTCCTCCGGTGTAGACAGGCTGAAGCGAACCGGCGGTGGTGGGGAAACTGGCGTCGCAAGTGTTACCGGCAAGATAGGTGTTACCGGCTGCGTCGGCGGCGATCGCGTTGAGAGTGCTGGCAGGGCCGGAGCTAAAAGGGCTGAGGGTTTCCGCCGAATCGATGTAAGTGAGATAGCTCAGCCCCGTGCCGGCCGAGTTGATCTTGGCGATGAACGGGCCAGCGCCGTGCGGCGAGAGCACGCCGGTTGTGGCCGGCAAATCGGTGGTATTGGTGTTTCCCGCGATATAAGCGTTGCTGGCGGCGTCGACGGCGATGCCGACGCCCGAGGTGGTTCTTACGATCGAGGGGCAATCGATCACGACGGTGCAGGCCGGCACGGTGCCGGCTAATGCGCCCGAGTAACGGATTTTGTCGCCGGCGGCGGAGATGGAAGCGACGATTGCGCCCATGGTCGCGGGCGCGGTTAGACTTACTGGGCCGAATGGCATTCCGGCGGTATGTGGGAAATCGGCCGCGTTGGTGTAGCCGGTGAGATAGAGATTGCCCTGAGTATCGGTTGCGAGGGAAGTAATGGAAGTTACACCAAGCCTGCCGCCGAAGTAAGTGGAGTAGAGAATGGTACTGCCGTCGTTCGAGAGCTTGACGATGAATCCGGTGCCGTCGGCGCTGGGCTGGGATTGGAGAGCCTTGCTCAAAGGAAAGTCATCCGATGTGGTATGGCCCGCGATATAGATGTTGCCGCTCAGATCGACGGCGATGGCGTTTCCCGAGTCGACGCCTTTGCCTGCGAAGGTGTCGGTGAACAGGACTTTACCGGTGGAATCGAGCTTGGTGACGAAAACGTCGATGTCCGGGACCGTGAGGAGATTGGCGACCCCCACAAATGTGCTCGGCAGGATGCCAGTGACAATCGCGTAGACCCCGCCGTAACCGTTGAGCATTCGGCTGCCGACGACATACGTGTTGCCGGTGGCATCGGTGGCGATGGCGGAGACCTTGAAGGGGTAGGTGTCACCGACAGACGTGGTGAATTCACCGGCGATTGCGAGGGTTGCGGCGGTGAAAAGGAGGACGAATCGCATGCGGTTAATGGTAGCTCCGGGCGAGTGCAGGCCAAAGGGCTGTTCCACGGTTAGTGCCAGCCAGGCTTCTCTCCCTATTCGCGTAATTCCACGATGGTAGCGCCGGCGCCGCCTTCCTGTTGGGGGGCGGAGTAGAACTTACTTACGTGGGGGTGATGACTTAGTAACTCGTGGATGGTCTTCTTCAGGATGCCCATGCCGTGGCCGTGGACGATGCGGACGCGGGAGGCGGTCGCCATGACGGCGCGGTCCAGGAATTGGTCGACCAGGTCGCGGGCTTCTTCGGCGTGTTGGCCGATCACATTAATTTCCTGATGCATGGGGGCCAGCTCGGGCGCGGGGCGGAAGCTGACGTTGCGAGGGAGCTTGGAAGCCGGGGCCGGGGTTTCGGGTAAGACTTCGAGCACGTCGTCGAGCGAGATCTGCATTTTGAGAAAGCCGGCTTCCACTTCGAGGCGGCCGTTGCTCAACAGGCGGCGGACGCGGGCCGGTTCGCGCACATCGCGCAAGCGGACGCGGGCGCCCTCGGTGACTTTGAGCGGAGCGATGTTGCCCTGGCGGGCGTCGTCTTCGGTATTCAAGACGGTGGCGGCGAATTCCTCCCTCAGCTCGCGTTTGGTTTTGGCCACGCGGCGCTGGGCTTCCTGTTCGGTTTTGCGGCGGTCGGCGCCTTGGGCGATTTTGCCGATGGTATCCTGGGCCTGCTCCTCGAAACGGGCGAGGGCCTGGTCGGTGCGGCGCTCGAGCTCCTTCAGCTTGGCGGTTTCGCGCTTGTCCCACTCGCGTTCCAATTCTTTTTCGCGGCGCTCGAGATCCGCAATTTTGGTGCGGAGAGTCTGTTCGAGCGCCTGGGTGGTTTCGATGCGCCTTTCGAGCTCGGTGAGGAAGCGGGCCACGTCGCGCTCGCGGTCGCTGAGGGAAGCGCGGGCGCGGCGCATGATGTCTTCGGGCATGCCGAGGCGGGCGGCGATTTCGAGCCCGGCGGATTTGCCGGGCAGGCCCAAGCGCAGACGGAAGGTGGGCGCGAGTGTTTCCTCATCGAAGCCGACGGAGCCGTTGACCACGCCGGGCGTGCCGGCGGCGTAGATTTTGAGCGCCAGCAGATGCGTGGAGACCACGGTGAAGGCTCCGGCCGCGCGGAAGTGTTCGACGATGGCGACGCCGAGTGCGCCACCCTCTTCAGGATCGGTGGCGGAGCCGAGCTCGTCGAGCAGCACCAGCGAATCGGGAGTGACGTCGAGAGCCATCTCGCGAATGCGCGAAATGTGGGCGGAGAAGGTGCTGAGGCTTTCCTGGATGGATTGGTAATCGCCGATATCGGCGAGCACGCGGTCGAACAGCGGGAATTCCGCCTCGGCGGCGGGAACAGGGAGGGCGGCCTGCGCCATGAGGCTGAGCAGGCCGATGGTTTTCAAGGTGACGGTTTTGCCGCCGGTGTTCGGGCCGCTGATGAGCAGCGTGCCGGATTCGCGCGTGAGCTCCAGCGAGATGGGCACGGCGTGGGCCGCGCGCTTGCGCAGCACGTCTTCGAGCAGGGGATGGCGGGCGTCGCGCAGCAGCAGGCGCGCCCCAAAGCGGGGGATGACGCAATCGAACTCGAGGGCGAAGCGGGCCTTGGCGAAGAGGAGCTCGAGCGCGCTCATGGTGGCGCGGGTCTGGCGAATGGAATCGGCATGGCCGCGGAGACGGTCGGTGAGCTCGCGGAGAATACGGTGGACTTCGCGGGCTTCTTCTTCGTCGAGCCGGACCAGATCGTTATTGAGCTCGATGGTTTCGAGCGGCTCCAGGAAGAGAGTGTGGCCGCTGGAGCTGGCGCCGTGAATCACGCCATCCAGCTTGCGGCGCTGCCCGATTACGACCGGAACCACGTAGCGTTCGTTGCGGATGGTGACGAACTCTTCCTGCAGCACGCCTTCCTCGCGGTGGGCCTTGAGGAAGCGCTCGAGCGATTCCTGGATGGCCTTTCTCTGGCGCTCCTTGTCGCGGCGGATGCGGGCCAGGGCGACACTGGCGTTATCGGCGACGGTTCCATCGGGCAGGATCTTGCCGGCCAGCTCGCGCAGCAGGAGACGAAAATCGCCCAGGGTTTGCGCGCGGGCGGCGAGGCGCGGGAAGCGTTCGGCGGCCGCCATGAGAAGCGATTTGGCGTCGGCGGCGCGGTCGAGCAGGGCGTAGAGATCGGAGATTTCGCGCGGTTCGAGCACCGCGCCTTCGATCTTGAGCTTTTGCACCGGCTCGGTGACATCCGGCAGACCGCCGAACTGGAGACGGATGGAGGTGCGGTGGTATTGGACGGCTTCGCCGGCTTCGGCCAGGGCGGATGCGAGGAGCTCGCGATCGGTTTGGGGCGCGAGAGCGGCGAGCTCGGCCGCGCCCAGGGGACTGGAGACGAAGCGGGCCAGCAATTGGCGGAGGGCTTCGAATTCGAGAAGATTGGCGCTAGTTTGCATGCGGAATCACCAGCATAGAACGAGACGGATGACCGTCACCTTGACCTTTGGTTCCATATATGGGAACCTGAGAAGGTGCGGATCGTCAGCAGACGTCAGATCCGCGGCTTCACGGCGCGGTTTCCGAGAGCGGCCGGGCCGCTCACCCATTGGGCGAATGCCGTCGAGGCTGCGCGGTGGCAGAACCCTGGCGAGCTAAAAGCAGCATTTTCTTCCGCCGATTTTGTGGGAGATCTGACGGTGTTCAATGTGGGCGGGAACAAGTACCGGTTGATCGTGTTCGTGCACTATCGCCGTCAGATTGTATACATCAAGCAGATCCTCACTCATGAGGAGTATGACCAGGGGGAGTGGAAGCTATGAGCACAACCATCGAAAATCTCAACCTGAATCGCTACGGGCGGTTATTGGCACGGGCGGTTCCTAAGGTCATCAAGACGGAGGAGGAAAACGAGCGCGCGCTTGCCTTTGTCGAATCCCTGCTGGAGAAAGGCGAGGGGAATCTGACGCCTGAGGAAGATGCGCTTCTCGAACTACTCAGCGATCTGATTCACGATTTTGAGGAGAAGGCGTACCCCATCCCGAAGTCGGAGCCGCGCGAGATGGTCGCGTTCCTGCTCGAGCAACGCGGGCTCACACCGAAGGACCTATGGCAAGTAGTCGGCTCCAAGAGCCGGGTATCGGAGATCCTTGCCGGCAAGCGCGAGATGACTAAGGAACAGGCGAAGAGGCTCGCGGAATTCTTCCATGTGAGTGTGGGTCTGTTTATCTAACGGCGTGCATGCCGGCGCTTTCGGAAGGCGCTTTGGATCACTTCTAGGGTGCCTTCGGTGATCTGGAGCGCGGGGAGGTCGCGGCGTCGGACCCATTCGACGTGGGCAACGTCATCGCCGGCGCGGAGGGTTCCACCCACCACGCGGCAAAGGTAATCCACCAGCACATAATGATATTCGACGGCGCCGGCGGAATCGCGCATGATGCGCTCGAAGATTTGGAACATGCGGACGGGCTTGACTTCGAGCCCGGTTTCTTCGCGCACTTCGCGGCGAATGCCGTCTACTAGCAGTTCGCCGGTTTCGAGCGCGCCGCCGGGCAGGGACCACCAGCCCTTCAGCGGAATTTTGCCTCGCTGAGCCATGAGGATGCGGTCGCCGCGGATCAGGATCGCGCCCACGCCCACCAGGGGGCGTTTGGGGTAGCGGCGGTTGTCTTTACCAGGCATGGAAAGGCACGGACTCAAGCGTCTCACTCCACCCGAAAGTTGGCGATCCAAAGGGTATTGTTCGCCTGCTCTCCGCCGTTGGCGGTGCTCACGTCCACCAGCGCCGTGGTGCGCCACTGGGCGGCATCGAAATGGCCGGGACCGCGGAAATCCTCCAGCTTGACGCTCACGTGGAAGGGTTCGCGGTTGCCGGGCGGGAAGATCGGCAAAGCATAGCGCGGGCCGGCGCCGCCCGCCGGGTTCTTGGTTTCGAGCGAGACCAATAAGGTAATGTCGCGTTCGCTGGCTACGTCGAATTCCAGGCGCGTGGGATTGGAAGAGACCGGCGCTTCGCGGCGCACCAATAGCTCCACCTTGCCGTCAATCTCCCGGTAGGCAGCCTCCAGCGCCGGAGTCTTCAGCGGGTTCGCTTCCGCCGCATATTTCAAGCGCATGCCGCCGGGGGAAACCCAACCGCCGGTGGCGCGCCGCGTGTTGGCAGCGGGAGGGTCGGCGGAAAGCTCAAACCGCTCCAGCCAGATGGAGCGTGGGCCCTCGGTGGGGTCGATCACCACGTCCACCGGGCTGGCGGAAGCGAAGTTGCGGAAGAACTGCGCCAGGTCGAAAATGCCAACCGCTTCCACCGCGTCCATGTCCAGCTTGCCATCGGTATCTTTGGGATCGCGCGGACCGTCGGCTACGGTGAAATCGGCGGGCGATAATTCCACTTCCTGCCACGCATTGGCCGGCGCCCAGAACCAAGCCGTATAGTTGCCGCCGCCGGGTTTCCTTTCGGCCAGCAGAATTCCCAGCGCGGTAGCGTGGTCGGCTTTTACCCGGAAGCGCAGCGACTGGGCGAGGGCCAGCTCGGCCGGCGCCGGCAGCACCATACCGGAGTTATGCCTGGCCGCGATGCGGTATTCGAAGGCCAGCGCGCCGGCGCCTTGGCGTCCCTCGCCCGCCGCCAGCCGCACCCGCCCTCCTTCGCCGGTCGCCCAGCCCCCGGTGCCCGTCTCAAAGGTCTGGCTGAACAACACCGGCGGCTGCTGTGCTCGCATCAGTACGGCGTTCAGCGCCATCGGAACCCAAAACAATCCGCGGCGAAACTTCATGAATCCGATTTTACCGGCTGGCCGGTCATTTTGTCCTGGCGCGCCCGGTCGGAGGTGGATTCAAAAAGCGAGGAAAACACGTCGCTGAGTTTGTCGGCGGCTTGTTTGGAAAACATCCCGGCCAAGCCCGATATGGCGGCCACGCCGTGCGGGCTGACGGCGCCCGAGCTGGCGGTGGGGCTGAACAGGCCGCCGCGGATCAGCGCATAGAACAGCAGCGCCAGCGTGACACCAGTAAAGGGTTGGAGCGCATACCACCATGCCCAACTGGCCACGAGTGTGCGATTACCTACAAAACCGGCGAAAGATCGGGTGGCATGCAGCAGACTGCCGAGCCCGCCGAACACCATGGCGAGCAGTAGCAGGTCGAGTTCCCGAGATACACGCATCGCGCCCCCGCCGATCATTACCAGCGAATCGCCGCTGTCGGCCACCGGCCAGAGCCATGCGGCGGCCGCAGCCAGGCCAGCGCCCCCGGCTACCAGCCCACAGCCGATTAGACGGCGCATCCGCGGCGGCATGGGAGTGGGAAATGAGGGAGACAAGTGCTCCATGGCGCCTTTACGCTACCACGGAGCCGGCTCGATTCCAGGGCTGCGGCGGCTCATCCCAGCGCCGCTCACGACGCCCGTCGAGCCTTAAGCCGGTGCCGCTTGGCAGCCCGAGGCACAAGTGCCAGGTGGCCGCGTTTCGAACGGGAAGTTAATTTAATTCAATTAGATACGAATCTTGGCGTAGATGTCGCCAAGGCCCTTAGCCGCGGCGCGCGGTGCGCCGGGAAGGGGCCGGATCGGGCGATTCGGCGAGCTTTGAAATTTCTTCCGAAGTCTTGTGACCGGCCGCGGCCCCAAGCGGAGTTAGCCGAATTCCGGCCCGGCCGAGGGCTTCCGCCATCTGTCGCGTAAGCGCCGCGGCCCTTTCGCCCGCCTTTAGGATCTGCTCGGCGTGGTGGCGATTCGGATGGGCTTGCTTAGTGCTCTCGATAATGAGTTGACTGTACCCTAGGACGAGAGTCAAAAGGTTGTTCAACTCGTGAACTGCCACCGCGGACGCCGTGCCGCTGTTCGGTTCTTCACTACGCCGGCTTTGCACTTTTCCCTGTTTCGGCTTCATCGGGGGAGTGAATGATCAGTGTACTACGAGGGAGCGAAAAATCAAGGGATTAACCTAAGCTAACCCTGTATGAAAGCAGACAGAACCGAAGTTGCCCACAGAGTTCTCCTAGAACCTGAGACGGATCCCGGAGCCGCCGGTTCCACAAAGCGGCGAGGCGCCAAATGGCGTGCCGACTTCCGGTCCAACATTGTTCGTGCGGGCCGCGGCCGCCTTAGTATAATCGTCCGACAGAGAGAGGAACCCAAAATGACACGAAGAACACTTCTTGGAGCAGCGGCGGCAGGCGCGGCCGCGGTGGCCACGGGATGGTCCGCCGAGCCGGCGTTCACCTTGCCGAAATTGCCCTACGCCTACGACGCGCTGGAGCCCTACATCGACGCCCAAACCATGCAGATCCATCACGACAAGCACCACCAAGCCTACGTCGATAACCTAAACAAGGCAGTAGCCGGTGAGCCCGCGCTGGCCGGAATGACGGTGGAACAATTGCTGGGCAAGCTGGACTCCCTGCCCGCCGCGGTGCGCACTGCCGTCCGCAACCAGGGCGGTGGCCACGCCAATCATTCGTTGTTCTGGCTGACTCTGGCGCCCGCTTCCCAGGCAGGCAAACCCGCCGGCGCGCTCGCGGCCGCGCTCGAGAAGAGCTTCGGCGGCCGGGATAAGTTCGAGGACAAGCTGCGCGCCTCCGCCGCCAGCGTGTTTGGCAGCGGCTGGGCCTGGCTTTCCCTCGATGGTACCGGCAACCTGGTGCTCGACACCGCTCCCAATCAGGACAGCCCCCTCATGGCCGGGCGCAAGCCCCTGCTCGGCATCGATGTCTGGGAGCACGCCTATTACCTGAAATACCAGAACCGCCGTCCCGAATACCTCGCCGCCATTGTGCACGTCATCAACTGGGACTACCTTTCCCATCGCTACGACGAGTTGGCCCGATAGCAGGCGGGGTGGTGGGACAGACCTGGACAGACGATCGTTTTTCGTGGTCTGCCAGGCTCTCCAGGCCAGCCGCTCGACAGACGACAAAAAACGATGTCCCACCTGATTTCCCGCGCAGACTTCCCTGTGTGATCCTAGAAACAAGCGAATGCGCGAACACGAATTCATTAGGGTGGTGGAATACCATCCCGGGCTGGTGGTCCTTCCAGCCGCGGTCTTCTTGGTCACGCTGGCCGTTTGCTGGGTGTTGCGGCGTCTGCTCCTGCGCGGTCTGGACGCCTGGACGACGCGCTCTCGAAGCCGGGGCGGGGAAATTCTGTCGGAGGCTCTGAGCGGACCCACCGTCATCTGGATCTTGGTGCTGGCCACCCATCTGGCCATCGAAAGCTCCGATCTGCCCCGCGTGATCGCCGCCGTTTGGGCCCCGCGGCTGCTGGTCCCCCTGGTAGTGATTTCCTTCACCATGATGATGGGGCGGGTTGCCCGCGAGATGGTGCGCTACTGGGGCAACCAGGGGCAGGCGATTCTGCCCGTGACCACGCTCACCGAAAACCTGGCGCAGATCGCGGTCTTGATCCTGGGCGTCGTTATCCTGCTCGACCTGGAGCATGTGAACATCGCACCCATCCTCACCGCGCTGGGCGTAGGCGGCCTGGCGGTGGCGCTGGCGTTGCAGGATACCCTGTCGAACCTGTTCGCTGGGTTTTACGTGGCGGTGTCGCGGCAGATCCGCCTGGGCGATTACATCAAGCTCAACACCGGCGAAGAGGGCTACGTGGCCGACATCAGTTGGCGCTCCACTACCATTCGGGCGCTGGCCTCGAACCTGATCTTCGTTCCCAATGCCAAGCTGGCGCAAGCCAATGTAACCAATTACTGGCTGCCCGACAAGCGCATGGGTGCTTCCATCCAGGTGAACGTAGCGCACGATTGCGATGTGGACCAGGTGGAGCGCCTCCTCAATGAAGTCGGCCAGCAGGCGGCCGGCCAGATACCCGGTCTGGTGGCCGACCCGCCGCCTTCCGCTTTGTTCGACCCCGGCGTGGGCGATTTCGCGTTAGGCTTTACCCTGGGGTATCAAGTGGAAGAGTTCAGCCTGCAGTACGCCGTCCGAAACGAGTTGCGCAAGCGCGTGCTGCGCCGCTTGCGGGCCGAAGGCGTCCGGATTCCTTATCCCACCCGGACCTTGTACATGGAAAACGCCGCGGCCGAAACTCCCAAGGCGTGAAGCAAATCCGATGAAAACTTTTACGATAGCCGTGATCGCCGGCGATGGCATTGGGACCGAGGTGGTCCCCCAGGCGCGGCGCGTGCTCGAACGCGTGGCGCAACAACATTCCTTGACGTTTGCGTTTCAAGATTTCGATTGGGGCGCCGAGCACTATTTCCGCTGGGGCCGCATGATGCCCGCCGGCGCTCTGGAATTGCTGCGTCCGTGCGACGCCATCCTGCTGGGAGCCGTCGGCCATCCCAAGCTGCCCGACCACGTCACCCTGAACGGGCTGCTGTTGCCGATTCGCCGCGCCTTCGACCAATACGCCAACGTGCGCCCGGCTTACTTATATCCGGGCGTGCGATCGCCGCTCGCCGGCTACCAGGGCGGCGACATCGATTTTGTCGTGGTTCGCGAAAATACCGAAGGCGAATATGCGCAGGTGGGCGGATTCGTCTATCGCGACCAGCCCGAGGAAATCGCCATCCAGACGTCGGTCTTCACCCGGCGCGGCGTGGAACGCATCGTGCGATTCGCGTTCGAGCTGGCGGTGAAGCGCGGCAAGAAGAAAAAGGTGACGTCGGTGACCAAGTCCAATGCGCAGGGTTTCAGCATGGTGCTGTGGGACCGCGCATTCGCCGACGTGGCGGCGGAGTTCCCCGATATCGAAACCGAATCGTTGCTGGTGGACGCGGCGGCCATGAATTTCGTGCGCCGCCCCGCCAGCTTCGACGTGGTGGTGGGATCGAACCTGTTTGCCGATATTCTGAGCGATCTTTCGGCCATCATCATCGGCAGCATGGGCCTGGCCGCCAGCGCCAACATCGACCCGCAGCGCCGCTTTCCCTCCATGTTCGAGCCCGTGCACGGTTCGGCGCCGGACATTGCCGGCAAGGGCTTGGCCAATCCCCTGGCGCAGATTTTGAGCGCCGCCATGATGCTGGAGCACCTGGAACTCGGCGCGGCTGCGCGCCAGGTGGAAGCCGCCGTGGCGGCCGTCCTGGCCGAAGGCAAGACGCTCCCCGCCGACCTGGGAGGCAACGCCAGCACTACGGCCGTGGCCGACGCCGTGCTGGAGGCGCTGGGTTAGTGCTGGTGGCCATCCGTGGGGCAGACCATCGTTTTCTGTGGTCTGCCAGCCAACATCGCACTTTCCTTTTAGCCAGGAACTTGTGTTTGTCCAGGGCAGACGACAAAAAACGATCGTCCGCCCCACCTTGGAAGGCCCTCTAGTGCCGGCCGCCACGCATCCCCAATCGCCCGGGCACGAATCCACCGGGCGCCATGCCTTTCTGGTCGCTTCCGGCATTTTGCTGCGAAGCCTTACCGGGCTCGTGCGGCAGCGCGTTTTCGCCCGCTATTTCGGGCAGCAGAACCCCATCGCCGATGCCTTCAACGCGGCCTTCCGAATCCCCAATTTCCTGCAGAACCTGTTCGGCGAAGGCGTGCTTTCGGCGTCGTTCATTCCGGTGTATGCGCGCCTGCTGGCGGAAGGCGACGAAGAAGAATCCGGGCGCGTGGCCGGCGCGGTTTTCGCTTTGCTGGCGCTCACGGCTTCGGTATTGACAGCGGTTGGCATGGCGGCCGCGCCGTACCTGATCGACGTCATCGCCATGGGTTTCCATGGCGCCGAACGCCAGCTCACCATCCAGCTTGTGCGCATTCTGTTCCCTGGCACCGCCATGCTGGTGCTCTCGGCCTGGTGCTTGGGAATCCTCAACAGTCATCGCCGCTTCTTCCTTTCCTACACCGCGCCGGTAGTGTGGAACGCGGCCATGATCGCTTGCCTGGTGGGCTTTCACGGCGGCGGCCAATTAAGGCTGGCGACGCTGCTGGCCTGGGCATCGGTCGCCGGCAGCGCCTTGCAATTCGCCGTGCAATTGCCCTTGGTGTTGAAACTGGCCCCCCGCTTGCGCGTGCACCTCGATACCCGCTCGGGCCACGTGCGCGAGATTGTGGCTAACTTCGGCCCGGTGTTTCTGAGCCGCGGCGTGGTGCAGATATCCGCCTACGTCGATTCCGCCCTGGCCAGCCTGCTAGGATACGGGGCCGTGACCGGGCTCACCAACGCCCAAGCGCTCAACATGCTGCCGGTGAGCCTGTTCGGCATGGCGATCTCGGCGGCCGAGTTGCCCGCCATGTCGAGCGCATTGGGCAATACCGAAGAAGTGGCCGCCTATCTGCGCCGGCGCCTCGATAGCGGCCTGCGGCGGATTGCGTTCTTCGTGGTGCCCTGCGCGCTCGGCTTTCTGGCTTTGGGCGACGTGATGGCCGGCCTGCTGTTCCAGAACGGCGCCTTCCACCGCCCCGATTCGGTCTACGTCTGGGGCATTCTGGCCGGCTCTTCGGTGGGCCTGCTCGCGACCACTCTCGGCCGCCTCTACTCTTCCACTTATTGGGCTCTGCGCGACACCCGCACGCCGCTGCGCTTTGCCTTAATCCGCGTAGCGCTGACCACAGGCTTGGGCTGGCTTTCCTCGGTGCCGCTCCCGATCTGGCTCGGCATCGCGCCCCGCTGGGGCGTGGCCGGGCTGACGGCTTCGGCGGGCGTGGCCGGTTGGGTGGAGTTCACCCTCTTGCGCCGCACTTTGAATCGCCGCATCGGCCATACCGGCCTGCCCGCCGTGCTCACCGCGAAGCTGTGGCTGGCCGCCGTCGTTGCCGGCGCATTGGCCTGGGCCGTGAAGTTAGCCATCGGCGTCGCCCACCCGGTATCCGGCGGCGCTCTCATCCTGGCAACCTACGGCGCGGGCTATCTTGCCCTGACGTATGCACTGCGCGTGGAAGAATCGGCCGATGCGGTAGCGCGGGTGAGGCGGCTGGCGCGGACGGGCTCGCGCTAGCCTGCAGAAACAAAGGCTATTTCGGGACGGGGAGACACCGGCAGGTCATCGATTCGAAATGGTCTACTCAAAAACTATGGTTCCCAACGGCCTCTCCGCCCCCAAGCTGCTGATTACAGTGTCGTCCTAAGCATAAGAACGGCCACTGATCAACTGATTGCCAGCTTGACCGGCTTGCCGACACGGCTGAGCATTTCCACGAGCGTATCGATGGTAAACTTGGCGGCTTTCTTATTCACCACGTCGGACACACGCGGGCGCGAGACCATCAAAATCTCGGCGGCCTCGGCCTGCTTTAAGTGATGTTTCGCAATCCAGACAGACAGCTCCTCCATCAGTTGCCGCTTCAGCAGGCGCGTGTCATTGATCTGTTTGCGGGACGCAGCCTGTAGACGTTTGGCCTCGTCCGGCGTAAAACCCAGTTCCAGGAAGAGGTTCGCGCCCGGCTTTGTCACATGGCGGATTTCGGTGTCGACCTTCATTTCTTT
>Ga0187848_10002116_pt1 | contig 16125 bp, 11 predicted proteins | sample June2016WEW_4_40_FD_132424 | JGI IMG/M metagenome (GOLD analysis project Ga0187848, IMG submission 132424) | Peatland microbial communities from SPRUCE experiment site at the Marcell Experimental Forest, Minnesota, USA - June2016WEW_4_40 | ecosystem: Environmental > Terrestrial > Soil >... | reverse complement strand
TTTGGTCAACTCGCAGTCGGCGGGCTGCTTCTCATAGACCTCGTAATCGGTGATGAACTTCTCAGCCGTCTCGCACAGCAGCACCTTGTGACCGAACTCGAGCGGTTTTTGTCGCCTTCCCCGAAAAGGGGATTGTGCCGGGAAATCTAGGGACACATTATGAGTTATGCAGGCTTGCAGTTAAGGCATCGGCCACCAGGGAGCCTGCAAAGGGGCGGAGCCTGCAAAGGGGTCGGGTGTCTTTGTTTCGTCTGCGGCCTGGTCCAAAACACCTGGGTCGGTGCCAACGATGGGACCACGCCGGCCTACAACGGCGGGAACATGGTTGACGTGGCCGACTACCAATACGACGCGGATGGCAACATGACCGCCGTCACGGAGCACGTGGACGGCAATTCGGCTGATTCGGGGCGTGACGCACGAAGCCCTCACCCCCGGGCACCACGCCAGTGGTCGCTCCCGGAGGGAGAGGGGAGCTTTTTGAACAACCTCTCAGTTTCGACCGGTCGCAAGTCCTCTTCCACGGCCTGCGGCGTCACTCCGTTTTCCGCCGGTAGGAGACCGACAGCTCGGGGGTATCGTCGACCACGAGGAACTTCTCGAACTTGTAGATCTCCCCGGTGATCGGGATTTCGATCCGCACGGGCAGCACGCCCTGGGCCTTGGCCGCCGCGGCCTTGTCCAGTTGCTGCGCGGCTTGCTCCATGGCCTTCATCGCCTCCTGCGCCTGCTTGAGCTCCTGGGCCCGCCGCTTCAGGCACTCCACGACGCCGAAGTGCCGGAAGGGCAGCGTGAAGTTGCTCACTTCCTGCAAGTTCCCGGCGCTGTCGGTCACGTGCAGGCTCTTGGGCAAGAAGACGGCCCAGGCCAGGTGCCCGACCGGAACGTCCGACTGGGGCAGAAGGAGTTTCACCTGGCCGCGCTCGGCCAGATCGACCTTCTTGCCGACGAAGACGATCTCCACGTCGTAGGGCTTCAGGTCCTTGGGCTCCGCCATGCTCTCCGGCCTCTCCTTGAGCTTGTGGACGCGGTCCGCCTGGACCATCTGCCCCTCGGGTCCCTCCTTGCGGCGCTTCTCGCGGCGGGCGCGGTAGCTCTCCTCGTCGTCCTCGTCCACCTCCTCCGACTTCTTCAGCGGGATGAGCACGTCGCCCTTGCCGTTGCGGGCCGGAGTCACCGGCCGGTCGTCCACCAGCGCGCTCCACATCTCGGCGCCTTCCGGCAGCTTCAGCGCCAGGAACGGCTTCAGGTTGTTGCGGACGATGAACATCATCTTGGTCACGGGCTTGCCGTCCGGGGTGATTACCGTGGCGGCTTCGCAGAAATCGCTCATCGCCACGAGCACCGAGAGGTCCTCGTGCCGCGTCAAGCCGAGGCTCATGGCCGGTTGCGGGGCGGCATAGCGGTAAGCGAACAGCACCGGCGAGCCGGCCGCGTTCCACAGCGTGGAGGGCAGCTCCTTCACGTCGATCCGCTCGAAACCCTCCGCCGCGGGCGCCACTTCGTAGTTCGAGCGGACTTCGATTCCCACGCTGCCGCGGTCGATCTCGGCGTCGGGATGAGCCACCAGCCCCACGGAGACCGCCTTGTCGCTCTCCTTGAACCGCCGGGCGTAGGCGACCGTCACCGCGCATTCCCCTTTGACCAGGTCCTTGGTGTCGATCACCAGGACGCGGCTCTTTTCCTCGGTGAGGAGCGAATGCCCGCGGACGCAATCCCCCTCGACGCTCAACAGTTCGGTATCTTCCGGAAGCGTGATCCGCAAGCGGTCGATGCCCGCGTGCAGCACCTCGTAATGGACCAGGGCACGGCACACCAGGCGGCCCGGTTGCAGCGACACGAGGGTGTTCGTGGTAGCGAAGCGTTTGGCCGGCTGCGGCTTCGGGCGGCTGACGACCAAACCGACCGCCGCCGGCGACCGGGTGTAGTGATAGGCCAGCAGTGGGCCACCGCCGCTCCGCAGCCGCTCGGGCAGTTGGCTGACGCCGATCCGCCGCGCGGTGGCCTCGCCCGGCTCGACGCTCATCACGTCCGTGCTGCTGACGGCCAGGTAACCTTGCTCGCGATGGCTCTGTTCGACGCGGGGGGCTGCCAGCGCCAGCTTGCCCCCCTCGGCCGGCAGTTCCAGCTCCTCGACGATCTCCAGCGTCTGATCGCCCAGGATCGGCTGCGCCAGCAGTACGGCCGCCAGCTTGTCGCCCGATTTGTCGGCGGCAGGCTGCTCGTTCCAGCGGACCACGTTCTTGCCCGTCACGCCCAACAGCACGGCCTTGCCGTCGAGGCGGAAGCGGAGTTCCCTTGTCGGCGTGTGGAGGAGCTGCACGTTGACGAGGGAGTGAACGCGGACCAGCCCGTCCTCCACGGTGGCCAGCGTTTCCGTGTCGGCATACAGCCGCGTGGGCCGCGGGACTGCGGGCCGGGCTTTCCAGGCGACCGTCAGGCTTGTGCCACCGCGGCAGGTCGCCGTCAGAACCGTCGCCTGGTCCTTCGAGACCGTCTGCGAAACCAAGGCCCCTTCCGCTTGGACCTCCAAGCCCGCGCCGGGCAGAGTCGCCTTGAGCGTCACCAGCGGGGCGCCGATCAGCGTCAGCTCGAACTGCCGGCCCTGCGCCGATTCGACGACTTTCGGCTGGGTGAGCAGTTCCAGCTTGTGCTTGTTCGGACCGGAGAGCAGCGCCCAGAGCGTGCCGTCGCGCTGGACGAGGGGGCAGGGCTGGCCGTCGGCCTTCACGGCCACCACGCCCAAAGTCGGAGGCCCCAAGGGAACGAGCGTCCACGCCTTGCCAAGCGTGCTCACCTCGGCAGTGGCCACGATCGAGGCCCGATCCCCGGCCACACCGGCCGTGTACTCCACCTGCGCGAATACGTGATCGACCGGCGGCAGGTTGCGATCCTCCCGCCCGCCGCGTCCCAACAAGGTTGCCAGCTCGTTCCAGGGCAGCGTGATCTGCGTCTTGGCCAGGTCCGGCAAAAGGGGCTTCGCCTCGACCGCCTCTGTGGCACGCGATGCGTCCTTGGCCGCCGGCGGGGCCGCCATTGCGGCCCATGGGCCAATCAAGCCGGTCGCGGCGACGACGATTGGGAAGTACGATCGGAGCATGGCGCGATCTCCAGGGGTTGGGGTTCCAGGCAGGGTTAGGGCTGGATTATATGGCGCCGTCCCACGTCAGTCCACAACCGCCGGCTTCCCGCAACCCCGCCCAGCATCCGGCTTACGACGAATAGGGCGGCCGCCGCGGCCGGGCACGGGACCGCCCGGCTCTGTCCTCCGCGCCGTGCGCCGCGATAATACCGGCATGTTCCGTGTACCGCTGGCAAGTGCAACCTGTTTCGGCAATAATAGTGCCCATGCCCATACCTAGCCGGCGGCAAGTCGCCCACCCGCAAATACGGCTGCCAGCAGAACCGCTAGCTCGTACTTGACGCCGGGAAGACACCCCGACCGAGTAGAGCGACCTGCACAGCCTGGCCCTGCCTTACGATGCCAAGAAAGGTAACAATCATGAAAGCTCTAATCGTCCAGGCGCTCTTCGTCATGGGACTGGTCGCCTTGAGCGGCCCGAGCGGCATCGGGGCCGATCTGCCGCGCAGCAGCCCGGAATCCCAGGGCATCTCCTCCTCGGCCGTCTTTTCGTTCGTCGAGGCGGCCGACAAGAATATCGACTCGATGAACAGTTTCATGCTCTTGCGTCACGGCCGCGTGGTGGCGGAAGGCTGGTGGTCGCCGTACCACGCCGAAGCCCCCCACTCGCTGTATTCGCTGAGCAAGAGCTTCACCTCCACGGCCGTAGGGCTGGCCATCGCGGAGGGAAAACTCGGCCTGGACGACGAGGTGCTCAGGTTCTTTCCCGAAGACGCCCCCTCCCAGCCGAGCAACAACCTCAAGGCGATGCGGGTGAGCGACCTCCTCCGCATGTCCACGGGGCAGCAGAGCGAACCGGCACGCACGCCGGATCGGCCCTGGGTGCAAACCTTCCTGGCGCAGCCCGTCCCGTTCAAACCGGGCACCCATTTTCTCTACAACACCTCGGGGACGTACATGCTCTCGGCCATCGTGCAGAAGGCGACGGGCATGACGGTGCTCGATTACCTCCGGCCGCGTCTGTTCGAGCCTCTGGGCATCCGACACCCGACCTGGGAGGCCAGCCCGCAAGGCATCACGGCCGGCGGGTACGGTTTGAGCATCCGCACCGAGGACATCGCCCGCTTCGGTCAACTTTACTTGCAGAAGGGCAAGTGGCAGGGGAAACAGTTCGTGCCCGCGGCGTGGGTCGAGGCGGCGACCGCCCGGCAGACCTCCAACGGCAGCGACCCGAAGAGCGATTGGGACCAGGGCTACGGATACCAGTTCTGGCGATGCCGTCATGGCGCCTATCGGGGGGACGGAGCGTTCGGACAGTACTGTATCGTGTTGCCGGAGCAGGATGCGGTGATCGTCATCACCAGCGGCGTGAAGGACATGCAGGTGGTCCTGAACCTGGTCTGGGACAAGCTGCTGCCGGCCATGCAGCCTTCGTCGCTGCCGCCCGATGATGAAGCCGGTAGGAAACTCCAGCACACGCTGAGGGGCCTGTCGCTGGGTTGCCCACAAGGCGCCGGCCCTGCCGCGAAGGTAATGGGCAAGAAATACGTGTTTCCGGCCGGTTCGCGCACGCTGGAGATGACACTTGAGGGCGACGGAAAAGACGGCGAAGTAACCCTGGCCGTGCGGCACGACGGCCTCCAGCAGCGGATAGTCTGCGGTCGCGGCACGTGGCGGAAGGGGCGGGTGGCGTGGGGCGCGTTACCCCAGCAGCCCGCGGCGGCCAGCGGCGCCTGGACCGCCGCCGACACGTTCACGGCCAAGCTCTGCTTCTACGAAACGCCGTTCATCATCACGCTCCGCCTAAGATTCTCTGGGAAGGAGCTGCATTTCGATGCGGAATCGAACGTGGGTTTTGGACCGACCAAGGAAGCACAACTGGTCGGGAAGACCGAGTGACGCTTGGTAACCGTTCACACGCCGGGGAAGAGGGGGACAGGTCCATGTCTTCGGACGTGGCTGCAACTGCAGGAAGACGCTGGTTCGCCGAAAAATTGACCAATCCCCGCCCGGCCTGTGAGCGGTTACGGAAGGAGTAGCCGAACGTGCACCGATCGAATCCGCGGCGTTTTCACCGGGCCGCCCTGCCTCTTGCGGTCTTGTTTTGCGGTTGCTTGTGCTGCGCGGCGGCAGGCCATGCGGCCGATCTCCACTACAGCGTGTCGTGGATCGGCAATAGCTTCGCAGGGAAGACTGCCTGGGTGCAGCAGGACATCGAAGGCCTGTGGGTGGAACCCGACGGCACGGTGTTCACCAACGTCTACTGGGACGAGGCCGGCGGCAACGTCCAGCAGTACCGCGACGGGCAACTGATCGCCATGGCCGGCCACACGCACGGCTGGGGATACGAGGGCGGCGAAGCCGTCGCGGCCAACTCCAAGTACCTTTTCATCGTGCAGAACATCGACAACGAAGGCGGCGGGCTCAAAGGGCACTCCTGGCCGCCCAAGGGTCTTGCCTGGTCGGGCGTCTCCCGGCGGCAGCGCAGCGACATCCGCCGGGCAGCGCCCTTCCCCGGGGGACACGGCAAGGAGGGGGACGTGCTCCAGGGGGCCTTCCTGCCCGTGGCCGAATTCGCCGAGCATGGCCGGGGCCGGGTGCGCGGCCTGTGGGCGACCGAAACGGAACTGCTGGTCAGCAGTCCGCTGGATGGCGCGGTCAAGGTCTACGACACCCAGAGCATGCGACCGCTTCGCTCCTGGGACGTCGAGCGGCCGGACCGGCTGTGCCTCGATCGCCGCGGCCGGGTGTGGGTCCTGCAAAGGCCGCGGGCCGAAGGAACGTGGCAGGCGCTGCATTTCACGCCGGCCGGCCAACGGTTACCGCAGAAGATCGAGTTCCCGGCCGGCGTCGCGCCCACGGCGATGGCCGTCGATCCCGGGAATCGCCTGCTGGTTGCCGATGCGGGAACGGACCAGCAAATCAGGATCTACGACGCTATCGACACGGCGCCGGAGTTCAAGGGAACCCTCGGCACGAAGGGGGGCATCTTCGCCGGACCAATCCCCGGCAGGTTCGGCGATCTGCGGCTGAACCGCCCGGCAGCCGTCGGCGTGGATGGTCGCGGCAACGTCTACGTCGCCTCGAGCGGCGCAACTGCCGGCGGCAGCACGGTCCTCGAATGCTACTCGCCCGCGGGCCAATGCCGCTGGCGCCGGCTGGGCCTGGAGTTCGTCGACCTGGCCGACGTCGACCCGGCTTCCGAGCGCGACGTGTTCACCAAGGAGGAACACTTCGCCATGGATTGGTCCAGGTCCGCGGGCCGGGAGTGGTCTTACCAGGGCTACACGGTCAATCCGCGAAAATATCCGGACGATCCGCGGCTGCACCTGCCTGCGACCCACGTCTGGGTGCGGCGCCTTGCAGGCCGGCCTTTCTTGTTCGTTTCCGACATGACCGGCGAGTTCTTGCACGTCTATCGCTTCAGCCCGCAGACCGACGGCGAGACGGCCATCCCCTGTGCTCTGCTGGCCAAGAGTCACATCCCGGGCAAGGATGGCTACCCCGCGCATCAGCCGGAACAAGGGCAGTGGCTGTGGCGCGACCGCAACGCCAACGGCGCGATGGATGCCGGCGAGTACCAGTCGAGCGGCAAGGACGCCCGCGGCATCCCCGTCCCCGACGAGCGGGGCAATATCTGGTATGTCGACGGCGACCAAGTGTGTTGCTTGCCCCTGCAAGGCGTCGATGAGCGCGGGGTGCCGATCTGGGATCTCGCGACGGTTCGCCTGGCCCCGCGGCCCGCCGAACTCGACGAGGTCCGCCGACTTCAGTACCTGCCTGCCGCGGACGCCATGCTCCTGGGCGGTAATCGGGGCGACAATCGTAACCAGCATTGGAAGCCGATGGGCCCGGTGTTGGCCTGCTACGATCACTGGAGCGCCGCCACGCGCCGATTGCGGTGGCGCGTCGTGCTGCCGTACGCAAAGGGCTCGCAGGGTCACGAGTCCGCCGAACCGATCTCCTTCGACGCGGCGGGCGATTATATCTTCGTTGCCTATACCCGCGGCCTGAAAGCGGACGGAGTCAAGTACGCCTACGTGAAGGTGTTCACGCTCGCACAAGGGGCCCCGGTGGGCAACCTCATCGCCGAGAAGGAACTGGGCGAGATCGGACTCTTGGACATCGTGGAGAGCGTCCGGGCGGTACGACGCGCCAACGGCGAGTACGTGGTCTTCCTCGAGGATGACGCGAAGGCGAAGATCGTCATGTTCCGCTGGCAGCCATAGGCGGGGAAACGCAACCTGTGAGCAGTTACGGATCCGCTCCAAGAGAAAAGGTTTGCAGAACGGCCGGCGCGTGATACAATCGAGAACCAGGGGCCCGCGGCGGCCGCGGGCCAACGCCATCCGGGAAATGCCGGCTTTCGCAAACGTTCAGGGGAGAAGGTCATGAACAGGGCGGTTGGAAGAGCGGCGGTTGGGTTGTTCCTCTTCTCGATGGCGATCGGGTGCGCATCGGCGTATGGGCAGGCCAGTCGCAAAGGCAACGCTCCGGCGGTCGTGCTCGATACGCTGAGCGTCTGGCGGATTCATGAGACCCTCAAGCCGCCGCTGATCCGGCTTGACGACGGCCTCAAGCCCGTCACGTCGACCTACGAATGGCTCGACCGGGAAACCGCGGCGGCGCCGGCGGGCTGGACGAACCCCGACTTCTCCGACGGCAACTGGCTGCGCGGGGGCGCGCGGGCGGCGTCGCGCACGCCCTACGTCGCCGGCCTCTGCCTGCGGGCGCGGTTCGAGGTGACCGAGCCGGCCCAGGTACAGGACCTCACGCTCTCGCTGACTTACTACGGCGGCGCGATCGTGTACCTGAACGGCCGGGAGCTTGTCCGCGGTCACGTCTCGAAAGAGGGCACGCCGCCCCTGGCGGACGGGTATCCGCCCGAGGCCTTCGTCACGCAGGACGGCAAGATGCTGCCGGCCGCCGATTGGCAGATGGATAAGTATCCCAAGGCCCTGGCGGTCCGGGCACGGACCCTGGCGGACGTGGCGATCCCGGCCAGGCTCTTGCGCAAGGGCGTGAACGTGCTGGCCATTGAAATCGTCCGCGCGCCCTACCACAAGATTCTCGACGAGAAGAAGAACCAGGCCGCGGACAAACGCGAGCTGGCCACCCGCAACTGTCCCTACGAGCTCGCCTGGGGCACCTGCGAGGTTCGGCGGGTGCAACTGACGGCGGCCGGGGCGGCGGGCCTGGTGCCCAACGCCTCGCGCCCGAACGAGCTGCAGGCCTGGACCAGCGACATCTTGACCGCCGACTACACCAGCGACTTCGGCGACCGTTGCGCGGCCCCGCACCCGGTGGAATTGCGGGGGCCCGGCAACGGATACCTCTCGGGCAAGATCGTCCTGGGCTCGCCCAAGGCCATCGAAGGCCTGAAGGTCACCTGCGGCGACCTGAAGCAGGGCGCCGCCGTCATCCCCGCCGCGGACCTGCGGGCCCGCTACGCCGTCCCGTTCGGGCGTACCGCCTCCAACGGCTACGACCACGGCAACAACGCCGCGGAACTGGACTGCCTGTTGGAGACCCCACTGGATTCGTTCTGGGTGACCGCCGCCGGCAAAGGCGCGGTGGTGCCGATCTGGCTGACGCTCAAGGCGCCGAAGAACGCCAAGCCCGGCGTCTACAGCGGGCAGGCTACCGTCGAGGCCAAGGGCGAAAAGGCCCTCACCGTCCCCGTCCGCGTGGAGATCGCCGACTTCGCCGTGCCCGACACGCAGGACTACCGCACGTGGATCGAGCTGGTGCAGTCGCCCGACACGCTGGCCGTCGAGTACAAGGTGCCCTTCTGGAGCGAGAGGCACTGGGCGATGATCGCCGACTCGCTCGGCTACATGGGCGAGATCGGCAGCCGGGTGGTCCACATCCCGCTGATCGCCGAGACCAACAGCGGCAACGAGCAGTCGATGGTCCGTTTCATCAAGAGAACGGACGGCACTTATGATTACGACTTCTCGATCATGGACAGGTACCTGGACACCGCCCAGCGGTGCATGGGGCGGCCCAAGATCACGGCCTTCATCGCCTGGGACATCTACCTCAACACGCCCAAGGAGGAAGTGAAGTTCACGGGCAGGGAGGACGTGCCCAATCACGACTTCGACCGGGAAGGCGCGTGGAAGGCCGCCCGCTGGGAGCTGCGCGGCAAGGGCCCGGCCGTCACCGCCCTGGACCCCGGCACGGGGCAAATCTCGACCATCCGTCTGCCCCGCTTCGAGGACCCGGCCGCCAAGGCGATCTGGCAGCCCCTCTTCGACCAGTTGCACAAGCGGATGGCCAAGCGCGGGCTGGAGCAGACGATGGTGCTGGGGATGGCCTCCGACTACTGGCCGAACAAGGAAGAAATGACGGTTCTCGAAGAGGCCTCCGGTAATCTGCCGTGGATCAGCCACACGCACGGCGGGTCGCAGGTGGGCCGCAAGCTCAACAGCCTGGCCACGGTCGCCTACACGGCTTACGTGTGGAATGTCCAGTATCCCCAGGCCCCGCCCATCAACGCGGATGCGCCGCAGGGATCCGACACCGGGCGGATGTACGGTTGGAAGCGGCCCGAGCTCTACGCCGAGTTTCGGCGATTCACGGCCCTGAACGAGTGGCCGCCGTCGACGATCCTGCTCTTCTCCGAGATCCAGATCAGCGGGAGCCAGCGCGGGCTGGGGCGCGTGGGGGCGGACTTCTGGCCGGTCTACAAGGACAAGCAGGGCCGCCGCCGCGCCTGGATCTGGGACCGCTATCCGCAGAGCCTCTGGCACAGCTGCAACCTGATGAGCCACATGCTCGTGCCCGGCCCCGCCGGCCCGGTAGCCTCCACCCGCTACGAGCTGATGCGCGAAGGCATCCAGGAGTGCGAGGCCCGCATCGCCATTGAGAGCGTGCTGACGGACGAGGCGAAAAGAGCCCGACTCCCCGCCGATCTGGCCGAGCAAGCGCAGCAACTGCTGGACGACCGCGTCTGGCAGGAGTTGAAGGCCTTCGGCGACATGCAGCTCACGGGCCGCTCGTATGCCACGGCCAAGGACACCTGGTACTACGGCTGCGGCGGGACGGCGGGCCACTACTGGTACGCCGGTTCCGGGTGGCGGGACAATGCGCAGCGGCTGTACACCCTGGCCGGCGAGGTCGAGCGAAAGCTGGGCCGGAAGTAAGGCCCGGGAGAACCCCAGTTGGGGCTACGACCGCATCGTCGGGGCGCTGGCCAACCTGGGCCATCGGGTCTCCGATCAAACGGTGGGCAACATCCTGAAGGCCAACGGCATCGCGCCGGAGCGGAAATGCCAGACGACCCGGAAGACGTTCCTGAAGTCTCATTGGGACGTGTTGGCAGCCATCGATTTCACGACGATCGAAGTCTGGACCATCGGCGGCCCGGTCACCTTCTACCTGTTGTTCGTCATGGAGCTTGCCAGCCGACGGGTTCACTTTGCCGGCTGCACGCCCAATCCCGACAACCTGTGGATGATGCAGATCGCCAGGAGCCTGACCGACGCCGAAGACGGCTTCCTCGAGGGCAAGCGTTACGTGCTCATGGACCGCGACGGCAAATTCTTTCCTGCCTTCCAGGCGATCTTGAAGACCGAGGGCGTGGACGCGGTGCTTCTGCCCGCGAAAAGCCCGATTGAACGCCCATCTGGAACGCTTTCATGGATCCCTGAAAGAGGAATGTCCGGAACGGATGATTTTCTCCCGTGAGGCCTCGCTGCGGAATGCGGTTCGTGAATTCCTCACCCATTACCACGGCGAACGCAATCACCAAGGAACGGGCAATCGCATCCTTGTGCCCGGCGACGAGGTGGGGCGTAGCTTCGGGGACGTCGAGTGTCGGGAACGTCTCGGCGGCCTGCTGCAATATTACTACCGCCAAGCAGCTTGACCGCGGACACGGCTGAGCAGTTCGACCATCCCTGCCAGACGGGCGATCTCTGCGCCGGCACCAGCGACGCGCTGGCCGGCGGGGTTCTGCCCGGTTGCCACCAGCCACTCCGCATCGCAGCCTCGACCGAAATCACGGCACTCGACCGCATTCAAACCCCCGTCGCCAAGGGCTCTGATGCCCGACGGAGTATTCTGACCACACGCCCTCGCAGGGCACCGCTGTAGTCGGGTAATCGAGAGGATTACTCCCAAGCCATGCTGGCCCTCCACTTCGATTGCGCGTGGGCGGAAGATGTTCTTCTCCCCCAGCAACAATCATAGCAGGGTTTGTGCAAAGGGGAAGCGGCCTGTCCGTCATCTTCCGCCGTGCCAAGCCACATTTCCGCCAGTCGCTTGGCAGCAAATACCAGCGGCCCGGTTAAGGTGGATCTCCTCGCCCGTAGCGCGCGGCAGGATTCCTGGGCTTGACGTTCAAAGGCGGGCTTGAAGAATACCATGGAACAGGGCATAATCTTACACAACTGGCTTCCTTATCTCCGCCAGAACGGCGGCGACATCCGCAGAGTAACGCTGCGGCAACTGGCGACGCACACGTCGAGTCTGCCGCGCTCGCCGGACGCGAATCGGCCTGCCGGCGGATGGAACAGGCAGTCCGTGGTGCAGTGGCTTGCCCAGTGGCGCGCGCCTTATCCGCCCGGCACCAAGTCCCTCTATTCCAACCTTGGCGTGGGATTGCTCGGCTACGCGATCGCAGGCTACGAGAACCGGCCGCTCCTGGAGGTCTGGGAACGTCAGTTTCTCGGGCTGTTGGAGACGAAGCACACCTTCTTCACGATTCCACCGGATAGCGCAAAGCTTGTCGCCCAGGGATACGGTCCGAAGGGCTTGACGGTCTCGCGGGCCCCACTGGGCGGTTGGCCTGCGGGCGGCTGAGTTCCTCGGGGCGAGACATGGGCAGGTTCCTGGCCGCCAACCTCGGCGAGCGGTCCGACCTTCCGGCGGTGACCCGGGCCGTGCAACTGGCCCAGAAACCCTATTTCAAGGCCTCCGCCAAGATGACGCAAGGCTTGGCCTGGCAGCGCGTGAACATCGAAGGCGAGTTCGTGATCGACAAGAACGGCGGCTTGAGCGGGACCTCGACGTACATCGGCATGCTGCCGGAACGGCACATCGGCATCGTGGTGCCGGCCAATCGCGGCAAATGCCACGCGACAACCGTGGGGCGGAAGCTGCTGTTGGCGCTCGCCGGGCAGCAGCGCCGCCCGGGTGCCTCCCGCGCCGCCGGGGCGTCTGCGGGACACAGGGGTACAGGGGAAAGTAGGTCCTGCCCGACAACTTCGACATCGCCCGGGCGTTATTGTCATCTCCAGTGCGCTGGCACGCCCAAACCGTCGAGTTGAGCACGTTTAGCGGGCGACCATGCTGCGCCCTGCCCGCCGAGTGAATCGCGGGCCAATTGCTACACGGCCGACCAGGCTGCGCCCGGTGCCCGGCCCGCCGTGTTTCCGTTGCCTACAGTTCACGCGGGGGGCAAGCCCGCCCGCTAAACTGCACTATTACCCCTTTCCCTCAACTCCGCGATCAGGGTGTCGAGGGCCTCGCGGAGCCGGGGGAGGATCTCGTCGTATGAAAACGCCCCCAACGGCGTGGCGCCACGCTTCAGGTTGACCGAATTCGGGCCGCACCATAGGCCCAAATCCGCCGAGTCGGTCTCGCCGGGGCCGTTCACGCGGCAGCCCATCACGGCAATGGTGATCGGCCACTCGGCGGCGTAGCGGGTCGCCTCGCGGACCTTTTCGGCCAACTCGACGAACGCGGCGTTCTGGACGCGGGAGCAGCTCGGGCAGGCGATGATGTCCAGCCCCCGCGGCGGCTCGACCGCAGAGCAGCCAGCTTCGCCGGGTACCCGCCCTGCCGCAATGTCCGCCAGGATCTGCCGGCCCGCCTCGACCTCCTCGTGCTTGCGGGCGGCGGGCACGGTGAGCGAGACGCGGATCGTGTCGCCGATGCCCAGCGGCACGAGCTGCTCCAGGGCCCGCCGCGTCTTGAGAATCCCCTCCGGCGGCATCCCGGCCTCGGTCACGCCCAGGTGCAGCGGCACGTCCGGCCGCTCGTGGGCGAATCGCCGGTTCACCTCCACCACTTTCGCCGGGTCGGAGTCCTTCAGCGATACGCAATAGCGGGTGAACCCCAGCCGGTCCAGGAGCTCGCAGTGCGCCAGCGCGCTGTGGAGCATCGGTTGGAGGGCGTCGCCGGCGGCGTGGCCCTGGCGAAATGCGGGGTCCACCGAACCGCAATTCACGCCCACCCGCAGCGCGCAATCGTGCGTGCCCGCCACGTCCGCCAGCAGCCGCACCTTGTCCTGCCATGGCCGCTGGGGCTCGTAGTGATAGAGATGGCCCGGGTTGTAGCGGATCTTGTCGACCCACGGGGCCACGTCGGCCGCCAGGCGATAGTTCTCCTGGAGGTCGACCGACAGGTTGGCGGCGGTCCGCCGGCGGATCTCGGCCAGGGCTTCGGCGTCGTTGCGGGTGTCGGCGGCCACGCGGACGACCGCGGCCCCGGCCCGTACCAGGTGCTCCACCTGGGCCACCGTGGCGACAACGTCGGCCGTCTTCGTCGCGCACATGCTCTGCACGGCGATCGGATAGCCGGCCCCGATGGTCACGGAGCCGATGCGGACGCTGCGGGTCGGATTGCGGGGAGATTGCACGGCGTGGGTCCAAGGGGGGAACGATCTATTTTAGCCGGTTCTTGGGAAAGATTTAGGGCGTGGGGTGGATGCCCTAATGAACGAAGCCCTCGCCCCCTACCCCTCTCCCAAAGGGAGAGGAGAGCAGCGGCGGGGCTCTGCGTAATTGAAATTGGAGAAACTGTGCCGACTTTGCCGATAAAACCGACGTTGCGGGCACTGCCCAGCGGCGGTTCCCGCGATTACTTGCCGTTTGGGGACGGCCGGCATTTCGCCGCACCCGCAAGCGGATACCCGGCCACGGATCATGGCTAAACCCTTGTTTAGAAACATGTTGCGATACCTGATCGCAAGCGCTGGGCTCGTGTTTTCCGGATGTGCCATGTTTCCGGAAGTCGTACACCAGCCGACGCTTCACAACCCGTTTCCCCAGTTGTCCAAGGTGGCCGTGGCCCCGTTTTTCAATCTGAGTCTGGAGCCCACTTTGAACGTTCGCAATGTGGCCAACGCCTATTGCAACGAGCTGCAATTGCTGCCCGGCTTCGAGGTAGTGGCGGTGGCGGTTGTCGAGCAGGCGATGCGGGAGAACCACATTTTGCTGCGGGATGCGGCCGACGCCCGGCGGCTGGCCCAAATCCTCGGCGTCGACGCGGTGGTGATCGGGGCGGTCACCGATTACTCGCCCTATTATCCGCCGCGGATGGCGATGCAAGTGGAGTGGTATGCGGCCAATCCGAACTTCCACCCGATTCCACCGGGCTATGGGTTGCCGTGGGGGACGCCGGCGGAGAAGGAAATTCCCGGTCCGCTGGTGTTCGAGGCCGAACTGGCGTTGGCCAAGGCCCAACTCCAGACACAAACACCGCCGTATGAGAAGTTGCCCGCCGAGGTGCCCGACCCCCGCGGAGACCCGCCGGCCATGCCGGGGCCACCAGCGACCGACGCGCAAGGGCAGGCCGGAAAGGCAGCGGCATTGAATCAGGCCACCGCGGTCCGGACCGTGGCCCACCAGGAGCCCGCGGCATTCGCCCGTCCCGGTTCGACGGCACAGGGCCCGGTACCGGGCTTGCCCCCCGATTGGCCGGACGCGCGGGGCTTCGTTCCGCCACCCCCGCTGAATCGCCCGCCCGCGGGCCACCCGACCGAGAGACCCGTGCTGCAGCACACCCGGACCTACAACGGCCATGACCCCGAGTTTGTCGAAGCCCTTGAGAATTACTGTTATTTCCGCAACGACGCCCGGCTCGGGGGGTGGCAAGGGTATCTGCAGCGGAGCGACGACTTCATCCGGTTCTGTTGTCACACCCACGTTTGGGAAATGCTTGCCGCCCGGGGCGGCGCCGGCGAAAGCCGAGTGGTGTGGCGGTGGTCAGGAATCCGATAACAGAAATGACCGGCCGAGCCATGCGGGCCCACTGGGGAACCCGGCGCGGCGGCCGGAGGCTCGCCGATCGCGGAGGAGAGGAGCGGCCATGAGTCAGGACATCAACGTGCTGGCCCTGGTGAAGGGGGCGGAGCGATACGTCTTTCTCTACGACGATGCCAGCCGCGCGGAAACGCTGCGGACGCTGGGGCGTTATGCGTCGAACCCCGAGCTGAGCTTCACCTGGTACGACGCCGCCGTGCTGAGCCAGAAGATCCGCCAGGAGAGCCGGCAGCGGTTCTCGCCCCACTCGCGGTTCGACCTGCCGTTGGCGAGCGACCGCGAGGAATCGTAGGATGGTGATTCATCCTGATGGGGATTCACCGTGTGCCACTGCTTCACAGAAGCAGTGCTGAGAAGCACGCCGATCCACTGCTTCTGCGAAGCAGTGGCACACGGCCATGGGTTACCCCAGTTCTGAATTACGGCACTAGCACCCCATGCGCACCGCGCTCGGCCGGTTTCTACAGTATCTCCGCGCGGAGCGGAACGCGTCGCCGCTGACGATCAAGAGCTACCGCGAGGATCTCACGGCGCTGGCCGACTACCTCGCCGAGGCCCGCGGAGGCCAATGCCCTGAGCCGCTGGCCGTGGGCGTGCTGGAGCTCCGCGGTTACGTGGCGGCCCTGCACGAGGCGGGTTACTCGCGGGCCACGATCGCCCGGCGGCTGGCCTCGCTGCGGAGTTTCTTCCGTTTCGGCCAGCGGGAGGGCTGGGCCAAGACCAACCCGGCCAAGCCGCTCCGCAACCCGCGGCCGGGCCGGTCGCTGCCCCATTTCCTCTCGGCAGGGGACGTGGGCCGGTTGCTGGCGGCCCCGCCGGCCGACGTGCCGATGGGTTGCCGGGACCGCGCGATCCTCGAGACGATGTACGCGGCCGGGTTGCGGGTCAGCGAAGTGGTGGGACTGAGCCGCGGCGACGTGGACCTCGACGCCGGCATCCTCCGCGTCCGCGGCAAGGGGCGCCGCGAGCGGCTCTCGCCGATCGGCTCCTACGCCGTCCGCGCCCTGCGGCGGTGGCTGGGCGTGTGCCGCCTGCACCCCAGCGAGCCGG
>Ga0187848_10002108_pt1 | contig 16160 bp, 10 predicted proteins | sample June2016WEW_4_40_FD_132424 | JGI IMG/M metagenome (GOLD analysis project Ga0187848, IMG submission 132424) | Peatland microbial communities from SPRUCE experiment site at the Marcell Experimental Forest, Minnesota, USA - June2016WEW_4_40 | ecosystem: Environmental > Terrestrial > Soil >... | reverse complement strand
TCGCCCTGCTTCACCGGTTTGCCGACGTGTCCGGCGAACCCCAGCCGGCGCCAGCGCTCGGCATCCCCCGCTTGGCTGAGGGGAACCATCAGCACAACGGCGGTGCGCTCCGCCTGGAGCGCCCGATGCACCAGAGCCGGGAACCGTTCGCAGTCGAGCCCCGGCATCTGTAGATCCACCAAGATGGCATCGAAAGGACGATCCGCCGCGCTCCGCAGCGCATCCAGCGCGGTTTCGACATCGCCAGCCTGTTCCGCGCCAGCCTTCCACAACGCCATCAATTCCATGATCAGGCCACGGCTGGCCGGGTTGGCGTCCACGACGAGGATTTGCCAACCAGCCAGGGAAAGAGAGCGCGGTCGCTCCACGGCGAGCTGCCGTTCCACCGGGACCGTGAACCAGAACTCGGAGCCTTTGCCCTCCTCGCTCCGGACGCCCACCTCGCCACCCATGAGCTCCACCAGCATGCGCACGATCGATAGACCCAGACCGGTCCCTCCATACTGCCGGGCGGTGGAAGAATCGACCTGGGAGAACGGTTGAAACAACAGGTGCCTTTTATCCTCGGAAATTCCGACGCCAGTGTCCTTCACTTCGAAGCGGATCCGGGCCGGATCGCCGGCGCCAGCCTGCTTGACCCGAATCGAAACCTCGCCCGCGCTGGTAAACTTAACGGCGTTTCCGGTGAGATTGACCAGAACCTGGCGCAGGCGGCTCGAGTCGCCGCACAGTTCGGTAGACACGTCCGGCTCGATAAAAGCTAACAATTCCACACCCTTTTCCTGGGCCTTCACGGCCATAAGGTCAGCCACCCCTTCGACCAGGTTGCGCAGGTCGAATGGCTGCTTCTCCAGCTCCAGTTTGCTGGCCTCCATCTTGGAGAGATCGAGGATGTCGTTCAGGATAGCCAGCAACGCTTCGGCGCTGTCGCGAACGGTTTTGGCGCGGCTGCGCTGCCGCGGATCCAAATTATCCTCCAGCAGGAGCCCGGCCATTCCGAGAATGCCGTTCATGGGAGTGCGGATTTCGTGACTCATGTTGGCGAGGAATGCGCTTTTGGCGCGGTTGGCCCGCTCGGCGATCTCCTTGGCTTCCCGGAGTTGCTCCTCCGCCCGCTTCCGGTCTGTGATATCGATGAGGGTGCCCTCCAGCACCCCGCCGTCCTCTGCGTCTACAAAATAATTGGCATTCGTGAGCACCCATACGGGCTGGCCATCGCGCCGCCGGTACTTCACTTCGAAGCCCGTCAGCGCCTTTTCCCTCATCAACGTTTGCGCGAACCGTTCCCGGTCCTGCGCGGAAAAGTAAAATTCGACGAGGCTCTTGCCGATCAATTCCGCGGGCGAATTGCAACCCAGAGAATAAGGGCCGTCGCCTGGTTGCAGTCCAGGATTCGCCCGGTCGCCGAAGTGCGAAGGACGCCGGCGAGATTCCGCGCGAAGAGCATGCGCCACCGTTCTTCGGAAAGCTGCAGCGCCTCTTTGGCTTGCCTGGATTCGCTGATGTCCTCCACGTGGATGATGAAGTAGCGGGGACTGGCTTCGGCGTCCCTCACCAGGGAGGCGCGGATGCGCACCGGTATCAAGTTGCCTTGCTTATCGACATAGCGCTTCTCGTAAGCTACCGGGTAGTTCGCCTCGGGCAGGGATCGATGGAATAGCCGGCTGAGGTCCAAGTCGTCCGGGTGTGTCAACTCCAGCCAGCTTTTCGCTTTCAATTCCTCCTCGGAATAACCCAGGATGCGGCAGAGTGCCGCATTCGCTTGCAGGAAAAAACCGTCGGGCGAGACTCGCGCGATGCCGACCGGAGCATCCGCGAAGAGCGTTCTGAATTGTTCTTCGTTTTCCCGCAAAGCATCCTGGGTGCGCATGCGCCCGGTGATATCCCGGACGACCGCGGCGATGGACATCAGATGCCCGCCGGCGTCATAAATCGGAGACGACGACACGCTGACATTGATTCTCCGGCCGTCCTTAGTGAATCCCATGCCATCCAATTGCGAGATCGTTTCACCGGCTTGGAGAAGCTTCAGCGCCCGCCATAAGTTGCCGGTCAGGCCGGGAGGGACAAGGATGGAGACGGACTTGCCCAGGGCCTCCTGGGCCGAGTACCCGTACACTCTTTCCGCGGCGCGGTTCCAACTGGTAATCGTGCCCTCGGGCGTGTGGCTTAATATGGCGTCCTCGGACGATTCCACAATGGCCGCCAGAATTTCCTGTATGTTCTTAGCCGCCCGGCGCGCGGTCACATCCTGTTTGACGGCAATGTAATTGGTGATCGCGCCGAGAGAGTTCCGCAGCGGAGCGATGGTAATTTCTTCGGGGTACTCGCTGCCGTCCTTGCGCCGGTTGGTGATTTCGCCGGCATAGACGTTTCCCTTCCGGATACTCCGCCACACCCGCTGGTGGGATTTGGGGCCTTGCGGGCCAGACTGGAGCACAGGTGGGTGTTGTCCGATCATTTCTTCCGCGCCGTAGCCCGTCAGCTTGGTGAAGGACCGGTTGACATATTGGATGTGCGCTTCGGCGTCGGTGATCACGACGCCTTCGGCGATTTGGTCCAAAGCAGCCGCCAGCATGTTGCTCCACTCATGGCTGGGCGCGCTTCCACCGTCCTGCCGCGGCGGAGAAACCATTCGCGCAACCTCCGCCGGGGCCGGCACAGTCCCGGCAGCACCCTGCGAAGGCTGTCCGCCGCTGCCGGCCTCTTGATCCGGCGACGGCCCCTGCGCGCGCACCGGCTCCAAACGGGGGGAATCTTCAGCCGTGGAGGCGATACCGGGCGCGGGCAGCCACCTTTCGAGTACTCCTCTCAGGATCTTGGAGTGCACCGGTTTGGCAATGTAGTCGTCCATTCCGGCGTCGAGACAACGCGCCCGGTCGCCGGCCATGGCGTGCGCCGTCATCGCCACGATCGGCACCCGGTGATTCCGCACCGCGCTAGCGCTGTCTCGAATCAACCGGGTGGCTTCATAGCCATCCATCCCCGGCATTTGGCAGTCCATCAGCACCAGGTCAAAATCCGCCCTGCCAAGCGCCTCCAGCGCCTGTTGTCCATCGGAAACCGCCTCCACCGCGCGATAGCCTAGCTGCTCGAGAATCCCGAGCGCCAGCTCCCGATTGGTCGGATTGTCCTCGGCCACAAGCAGATGGGCTCCACGCCAGGCGCGCCGTTCCGGCCGCGCAGGGACTGCGTCGAAGAGGTTCGCCAGGCAGGCTTTTAGTTCGCGCTGCTTGACGGGCCTGGTGATCGCCGCCGCGCATCGCGCATACGAGCCGCTCGGGATGTGCAGGCGTTCCCGCCAAGGAAGGATCAGCACTACCGGCGTTTCGGCCAGCATCGGATCCTCGCACAAGGCGACCCACAGCGGCCGGCCCTCCCGCGTCACGCCCGAGTCCACGATCACGGCGTCGAACCGCTCCGCGGTGTTGTGCAACCGCTCGATTGCGGCTTCGCCGCCGTCGGCACACTCCGCCCGGCATCCCCAATCCGCCAGCAAGCGCCCCAGCAGATCGCGGCTGGCGGCCTTGCGGTCCACCACCAGGGCGCGCTTTCCCGCGAGCGGGCGAGGCGCGGTCCGATCGCCACTCTCGAGAGCAAAGGCGGCTGTAAACCAGAAGTTTGAACCCAGGCCCTCTTGGCTTTCGAATCCCACATGGCCACCCATCATTTCCACCAGCCGGCGGACCAGCGTCAAGCCTAAGCCTGTGCCGCCGTGACGCCGCGCGGCGGATGCGTCGACTTGCGAGAATGGCTGAAACAGCAAGCTCTGTTTTTCCAACGGCACTCCGATTCCGGTGTCGCGCACTTCAAACCGCAGCAGTGCCGGAGGGCCAGCCGATTCCATCCGCACGCGGATCGAGATCTGGCCGGCCTCGGTGAATTTCACCGCATTGCCCGCCAGGTTGGCAAGCACCTGGCGCAGGCGGCGCGGATCGCCGCGAAGCTGGGTGGGAACGACGGCGTCGATGTGGCAGAGCAGTTCAATCCCCTTATCCTGGGCCTTCGCCGCCAGCAGATCGCAGACGGCTCCGGTGATGGAATCGAGATCGAAATCGACGCTCTCCAGTTCGAGCTTGCCGGCTTCGATCCAGGAGAAATCGAGGATGTCGTCCAAAACGGACAGCAGAAATCCCGCGCTATCCCGCACCGCCTCGGCATAACGGCGCTGGCGCGGCTCGAGGGGTGTGCCGAGCAGCAGTTGATTCATACCGATGACGCCATTCATCGGTGTGCGGATTTCATGACTCAGATTGGCCAGAAACTCGCTCTTCGCCAGGCTGGCTGTTTCGGCGGCTTCCTTAGCGCGTTTCAACTCGTCGTCCGCGCGCTTGCGTTCGGTGATGTCGCTGGCTACGCCAACCTGGGCGACGGTGCGGCCCGCCCGATCGCGGACCAACGAAGTCGAGAGCGAGATCGGGAACTCGCTGCCATTCTTGCGAAGGTTCCAAACTTCCCCCTGCCAGCCGCCGCGGCTGGTGCCTTCGTCAATCGCGGCATCCAGTTCCGGAGGGTTCTTCGCCGATCGGACCTGGTGGATGTTTCGGGAAAGGATCTCTTCGCGGGTGCAGCCGTACAGAGCCAGGAACGCGTCATTGACAAAAAGGATGCGGCCTTCCAGGTCGGAGATGCCGACGGCTTCCCGCACGGTGCGAAGCGCGTCCGCCAACATGTCCCGCTCTTCGCTCGCGCGCTTGCGCGCGGTAATGTCGACCATGACGCCACGGACGGCCGCCACCTCGCCGCGCTCTTTCCCAACGGTAACCATATCCCGGAACCAGACCGCGTGGCTATCGGAGGCGAGCATCCGGTACTCCACAACGTAGTCCCGGCCCGCGGCCGCTTCGTTACGGGACGCGATCGCGCGTTCCCGGTCGTCGGGGTGGACGTGGTCGTTCCAGAACGCGGGTTCACGAAGCCAGCGCTCCGCGGGATACCCTAGGATGGTCTCGGCGCGCCGGCTCACGAAGTTGAACCGCCGGCTAAGCGGGTCTGCTTCCCAGACGATGCCATCGATGGAATTGACCAGGGCTTCCCGGCGACGGGTGGCTTCCCGCAGGGCTTGTTTGTCGAGAGTCGATTGCCGGAAGTCCCGGCAGTTATGGCGCGCCTGGACCAGGATAAAAGCTAGGAAAACGGTCACCACGATGGCGATCGCGTTGCCGCAACTCCCTCCCTGAATCAGCCCCAGGAACAGGAGAGGCCCGAGCAGAAGCGCCAGGAGCCGATAGAGCACCGGCGGGTCGGGTGCGAGAGAAGTGGTGGACCCGGCGGCGATTCCGGCGGTCATCAACATTACCATCCAAGTGGGCCACGCCGAGCCGCTGGCGATCATCTCCTGGAGCGCAAAGGCAACCCAAACTACGCCCGAGCCATAAACGCCGGCGTGGAAATGGCGTCTCCAGCGGTCGGGATTCGGCGGGTAGCGCGAGTCGAAAGGCAACATCGCGGCCAAGCGCACGCCGACCACCAGAAGCAGCAGCAGCCCGCACGGTACTACGAACATCAGGCGCCGGGTCTCTCCAGGCACCACGAAGACGGTAGTGAACAGGACCGCGGGATAGGCGAGCACTCCGTGCGCACAACGATAGGCCAGGGCCTGGGCAGCTTCCCGGGCCATAAGGGACGCGGCGCCAGCCGCCGAAACCGGATCGACCGGCGCTTGCCGCCCGATATCGGCGCCCGGCGACTCAGGGGGAGTTGCTCCGAAATATTGGCCGATCCCGTTCATCGAGACGCTCACATGGTGCGAGAATCCGTTTTCGCCTGGTAGTACACCGAGCGCAAATGCCATTTCGATTCAAACTGCGGGGCGACTCCGTTGAGCGATTCCATGGCGCCGATCACCAGGTAACCGTTCGGCTCCAGAGCGCGGTGGATTCGCCGGAACAGCGAGACCTTATCGGATTCGTTGAAATAGATCGCCACGTTGCGGCAGAAAATAATGTCGAACTTGCCCAGCGCCGACAGGTCGCTCATCAGGTTCAGGTGCTTGAAAGAGGCTATGCCGCGAATCTCATCGCGAATCTGCCACCCATCCCGCGCTCTGATGAAGTACTTGTCCCGAAGGGGCTCGCTTAATCCCCGAGCAATCTCGGTGGCGTTGTACCAGCCGCGGCTGGCACGGATAATCGCGTCGTTGGATATGTCGGTGCCAATCAGGCGGACGCCATACCGGTCAGGATCGCCGAGCAGTTCTTTGAGCAGGATGGCGAGGCTGTAAACCTCCTGCCCGGTGGAACAAGCGGCGCTCCAGATGCGAATTCGCGCGGCGCCGGTCCTTCGCCGATCGATCAGATCCGGCACGATCCTGTGGCGGAGCAGATCGAAAGGCGCGGTATCCCGAAAGAATAGCGTCTCGTTGGTGGTGATGGCATCGATGATGCGTTTTTGGAGAGCGCGGCTCGATTCGGACTTCGCCCGCTGCACCAGGCAGCCAAAGCTGCCGCACCCGGTTTCTTCCACCAAGCGGCCCAAGCGGCCTTCGATCAGGTAACTCTTGGACTGGTCCAGGGTGACGGCGCAGATCGAGTAAATATACTCCGCCAGGGGCCGGCATTCCTCGGGAAGCAGCTTGATCACGCCGCACCCTCGCGGACCGACCGGACAATGGCGGCGGCGATCCGGTCGAGCGGCGCGACCGTATCGATGAGGCCGGCGGCGATCGCCTCTTTCGGCATACCGAAAACCACGCAACTGGCTTCGTCCTGCGCGATGGAACAACAACCGCCGCGCTTCAACATGCGCAACCCCGCCGTTCCATCGTTTCCCATACCGGTCAGAATCGCGGCAACCGATCGGCCGGGGAATTGTAAGGCCGCGGAGCGGAACAGATAATCCACCGCCGGCTTGCAGCCGTTCTCGGGCGGATCGTCGGTGAGCCGCAGGATCGCTTCTCCCCGCGGGCCGGCTTCCAGTTTCATTTGCAGACCTCCGGGAGCGAGGTAGGCGCAGTTCGGTTGTGCGATTGTGCCATCCTGGGCCTCGCCGACGCGAACCGCGCTCTTCCGGTCGAGGCTGGCTGCCAGCGGTTTCGTGAACAGGGCCGGCATGTGCTGGACGATAAAAACAGGAGCTCCCAAATCGCCGGGAAGCGCCGGCAGCAGGTTGCCCAGGGCGGCGGGTCCCCCCGTGGAGACGCCGATCAGAACCAGTGGGGAACCGTTCCGCTGCCGCCTCACAAGGGTCCGTTCCGGCGCGGCGGAAACCGGACGCGCCGGCGCGACGTCGGACCGAGGCGGGGGACCCGGCGTCCCTTTCAGTATCAGACGAATGTCCCGCCGACGCTCGAAGGCCCGGACCATCGGCTGCAAATCGCCGCGTAGCTTCGCGATATTTCCGGCCGGAGTTCCACCTTCGGGTTTGGTGATGAAGTCGAAGGCGCCCAACTCCAGCGCGCGTACGGTCATCTCTCCGCCGCGTGTGGTTAGTGCGCTGAGCACAATGACGCCAGCCATCAAGCCGACACGCCCCATGGCTTCCAACACCTCGATGCCGTTCATCTCCGGCATCTCAATGTCGAGCGTGACCAGGTCGGGATCGAGGGCGGCGATGCGCGACAACGCCAGCTTACCGTTGGCGGCTGTCCCGACTACCTCCACTCCCGGGAGCCCGGCCAAGGCATCGGAAACGATTCGCCGGAATACCACCGTGTCGTCGACCACCAAGACTCGTATGCTCACTGTTCGATCCCCGCCAGAGCGATTACTGCATCCCTTCCGCGAGAATGGCGCCGGGGTCGAGAACCGTGATCGCGCGACCGCCAGTGCGGTAGACGCCCTGGAAGAATCTCCCTTGCCCCGCGCGAACGTTGGCTGGCGGCGCCTGCCATTGATCGCGCTCGGCCTCGACCACTTCGTCCACCAGCAGTCCGACGAATTCATTGCGGTCCTCGATGATAAATATCCGGCTGTCGCCGCCGGGAACCGCCTTGGCGAACCCAAGCCGCAGGCCGAGATCGAGGATGGTGACGATCTTGCCGCGCAGGTTGATGATTCCAGCGACATCCGCTGGGGCATGCCGCACGGGAGTGAGCGGTCCCAGGCGGATCACCTCCTGGATTCCAGCCGCATCCAGGGCACAGAGCGCTTCGCGCACGAAAAAAGTTGCCAGCAGAACCGTCTGCCCGGCTTGCGATGTTAACGTAGTGGCCATAAGATCCTCCCGAACAGACTCAAGCGGCAGCGTTCCAGCGGTTGAGGACACCGGTTAATTCGGTCGAAACCCTGACAAATTCGCTGGACGGGCCCATCGCCTGTGTGGCCGCTTCCTTCTGGCCCGAAATCGCCATCTGCGCGATCTTCGAGGCTTCCTCGTGGAACTGGGCGTGAAGCCGTTTGCACGTATGGTAATGTTCGGACTGCTTCTGCGCGTCAGAGATCTCCTTGCCGTGGAGCCACTTCCCGAACTGGCACTGGTTATCCGCCCGGATCGCGCTGACCGGTGTGTCGAGGTGGCAGCTGACAATCGCTGCCTTCAGCCGGGCTATCCAGGAGGAATGCGCGGCGATCGCGTATTGGATCATGGCATGATTGCCTCCTGAGACATGGAACCGCGAAACGGTCGTCCGCAGCCGTTCGGCTAACTTGGAAAGATCGGTAGAGCTGGCTCGTATCTGTTCGCTGCCTTCCGCCATCTCGCACGTCGCCTGGTTTACAACGGCGATCTTCTTGGCAATGTCTTCGGTGGCTTTCGAACTCTCCGACACGCGCAGGTTGGCGTCCCGCACTCCGTTGGAGGCCTCGCCGATGTTGCGCGCGATCTCCTTGGTGACCGTGGCCTGCTCCTCGATGGCCGCGGCGATGGAGCCTACGATGTCGCTCACCTCATGGATCACCTGCGAGACCTTGCCGATTTCGGCGATGCCTCCGGAAGTGGACGACTGCACGCCCGCGATCCTTGCCTTGATGTCTTCGGTGGCGGCAGCGGTCTGCTGGGCCAGTTCCTTGATCTCATTGGCTACCACCGCGAAGCCTTTGCCGGCCGAACCGGCGCGCGCGGCTTCGATGGTGGCGTTGAGCGCCAGCAGGTTGGTCTGGGAGGAAATCTCGGTGATGGTTTCAGTGACTTTGCCGATCTCTTGCGCGGCCTGGCCGAGCTGATTCATCTGTTCGCTGATACGGGCCGCCTGGCGGGTGGCCTCTTCGGTGATGCGGCGGGCCTTTTCCGAATTGCCGGCGATTTCTCCGATGGTGGCGGTCATTTGTTCCGTGGCACTGGCAACGCTCGTCAGATTGGTGGTGGTTTGCTCCATACCCGCGGACACGGACATCACGTTGGCAGTCATCTCCTCGGCAGCCGCGGCCACCGAGTGGGTTTTCTCCGCGGTCCGCTGCCCGCCCGCCGACATCTGGCCCGAATTGGCGGACAGTTCCGTGGAGGAGGAAGACAACACGTAGATTCCATCGGTGACGTCCTTGAGAACCGCACGGAGGCCAGTGGTCATGGATTGTACAGCCTTGGCCAGCGCGCCGATTTCGTCCTTACGCACCATATTCTGCGGATGCACGTCCCGCGTGAGGTCTCCGCCAGCCGCATTTTCCATGAATGTCACCGCTTGTGAGAGCGGTACCGTAATGCTACGAGAGAACACCAGGCCGAGAGTCACGGAAACTGCTAGCCAGATCAGTCCAAACGCAATCAGCAGGGTCTTGCTCCGGGAGACCGACGCCGCGAGTTGTTCGTCGACGCTCTGCAACCGTTCGTCGCGGTACTTCAGGTAATCGCCAAGGTTGGTGTGCAGTTCGTCGATCTCGGGTACCACCTGCTCGCGGTAGATGGTCCTCGCCTCGGCCTGCTTGCCAGCTTTGTCCGCCTGAATGAGGCGGTTATTCCCTTCCCGCCACTGCCGGACCGTTTCCTCCAGAATCTGCCTTCGGCGGTTGCCCTCGCCCGAATCGGACAGTGCGGAGAGTACTTCCAGGTAGCCCAGGTACTCCTTGCGGACGGCCTGAATCCGGCTCATAATCCTGTCATCGAACCGATTGGTGAGCAGTCCGTTAGTTACAATGACTCCGATCGCGTTGACTTGCGATGAAATATTGAGAGCCAGCGCCCCTTTACGTCCTTCTTCTGTGGCCGCGCCAAGTCCATGATTGAGCGTCTGGACAGCCCAAAACGCCACCGCCACGAGGCATACCAACTGGAGCACGCTCGCCCCAATCAGGAGGCCTATCTTCTGCCCGATTTTGATATTCGCGAGTTTCATGAGACTAAAAATCCTCAACAAATCGAGATTATTGGACCTGGAATCTCGATACCGTCCCCTGCAGCGCTTCGGCCAGTTTGGACAGGTCAATCGCACTGGCTCGAACCTGCTCGCCGCCGTCCGCCATCTCGCGGGTCGCCTGGTCAACGCCGGCGATCTCTTTGGCAATGTCCTCGGTGGCTCTCGAGCTCTCGGACACGCGCAGGTTGGCGTCCCGCACGCCGGTGGAGGCCTCGCCGATGTTGCATGCGATGTTCTTGGTGGTAGTGGCCTGTTCCTCGATGGCCGCGGCGATGGAGCCCACGATGTCGCTCACCTCATGGATCACTTGCGAGACCTTGCCGATTTCGGCGATGCCTCCGGAAGTGGACGACTGCACGCCCGCGATCCTTGCCTTGATGTCTTCGGTAGCGGCAGCGGTCTGCTGGGCCAGTTCCTTGATTTCGTTGGCAACCACCGCGAAGCCTTTGCCGGCCGAACCGGCGCGCGCGGCTTCGATGGTGGCGTTGAGCGCCAGCAGGTTGGTCTGGGAGGAAATCTCGGTGATGGTTTCGGTGACTTTGCCGATCTCTTGCGCGGCCTGGCCGAGCTGATTCATCTGTTCGCTGATACGGGCCGCCTGGCGGGTGGCTTCTTCGGTGATGCGGCGGGCCTTTTCCGAATTGCCGGCGATTTCTCCGATCGTGGCGGTCATCTGCTCGGTGGAGGAGACTACCGTCGACAGGTTCGTCGCGGTCTGTTCCATACCGGCGGCCACCGACGCGACGTTGGCAGTCATCTGCTCGGCCGCCGCGGCTACCGCGTGGGCTTTTTCCGAAGCCCGCTGCCCGCCTTCCGACATCTGGCCCGAATTGGCGGACAGTTCCGCCGACGACGAAGACAGCACGTGAATCCCGTTGCCGATGTCCTTGAGAAGCCCGCGCAGGCTATCGCACATAGTTTGCATACCCTTGGCGAGCAGTCCAATTTCGTCCTTACGTTCCAGGTAGGTGGCGGATACATCACGAGACACGTTTCCGTTTGCGATGTGCTCCAGATGGCGGGTGGCAACTCCCAGCGGTGTGACAAGGGCCCGCGTGATCGTCCTGCCGAGGAATATCGATGTCAGGAGGGAGAAAACCGCGAACCCAGCGATAAAGGTCTTCATCTGGGTGAGGGTCGCTTTTTGCTCCCGCACTGTAAGCTCCAAACGCGCTTGGAGGTACTGCTTATAGTCCATAAGGGCCGACTTGACCGCCGCAAAGCGGACTGAGGCTTCCTGCGTCGCCTTAACAAAGTCCGGGCGCCTGCCCGCCAAGACGGCGTCCATGATGCGGTCGTTCCACTCCCGCCAGGGAGCCACCGCCTGTTCGATATCGCTCAGATGATTCCTGTCTTCATCCGTGGTTGCGTTTGCTTTCAAATATTCCAAGGCCTCCCTATACTCCTGGCGCAGAGCCAGCACGGCATCGCGTTCACGGCCCGCGTGTCCGGATGCGACCAGATTGTTCATGTGCACGGCGAGCTCTGAGAGACTGCCTTTGATTCCCGCCGCCATGTTCATCTTGTAGGCATACGTTTGTTCTTTCTGGTTTGCGGAACTGGCGCTACCAAACGCCCACAGGGCCAAAGCCGCCACGCACGCGAGCTGCACCACGCCAATCCCGAATGCGATCCCGAGTTTCCGTCCGAACGACATATCTTTGAGTTTCATCGCCGAAATCTCCTTAATCGTTTCCGGCCTTTCGCCGTCAGGCCACCGGGCTGTTCGCCCTCTTTCCGATCGCTTTGAGGATGCTCTCGGTCAACTCGTCCGGGTTGAGTTTGACTTGATATTCACTGACGCCGGCGGCCATGCCGAGCGCAATCTCCTCTTCTCCGGCGAGCGAGGAAAGGGCGATGATCGGCAGCCCCGTGAACCTCTGATCGGCTCGAATCTGCCGCGTCAGCGCCAGGCCGTCCAGCCGGGGCATCTCCACGTCGGTGGCCACCAGGCATACGTCATCGGCGTGCTGGTCGAGCAGCTCCCAAGCCGTCTGTCCGTCGGCGGCGGTCAATACCCGGCAACCCACGGCTTCCACCAGCCGTTGCACCTGACTGCGGAAAAAGTCGGAATCGTCGGCCACCAGCACAGTGGGGCGTTCGCCCGATGCGCTCGCCGACTGGGCCGGCGCCAATTGCTGGGCCCATTCCGGCCGCGCGGCCGCGGCGAGGTCGAAAATGTCGAGGACCAGTATGGTGCGGTTCTTGAGCACGGCCGACCCGGCAACGCCGGGCTGCCGCAGGGTCACCGTATCGATGGCCAGCGCGGCTTCCACCATATCCAGAGGCTCGGCCGCCAACAGCCCCAGGGGTTGGCCCATGCTCTCGAAAACAATCACTACCCACCGTTGCGTGCCGGTGAGTTCTCCCACCGCCGCGGCATCCCGCAGGGTCACTACCGGCAGGCTGGCGCCGCGGTGCTGCATGGTGCGGCGGCCGCCCAGATACTCAATCTGCTCGGGCCGGACCCGTTCGATTCGCGAAACCTGTTCGATCGGCACCGCGCACACCTCGCCAGGCGCATTTTGGAAGAGAAGCAGCGAGTGACGTTCGTCCTCGGCGGTTTCGGCGACCTCCCTTTTGGAAAGAGACTCAGCCGCGCCGGCAATGAGGGCCACCCGCGCCGCCAGTCCGCTAACGTCCAGAATCACCGCGACCCGTCCGTCGCCGAGAATGGTGGCGCCGGCGTAGTCGAGAATGCCTTTCAGATGCCGGCCTAGGGGCTTCACCACGATCTCGACGGTGTCGTGCAGCTCCTCCACCACCAGGCCGTATTCGAAGGCGCCGGTATTCACCAGCACCACGTTCAGGGCTCGCTGAGCGGCCGCCGTGCGAGGCAGACCGAGTGCGTCGGCCAGATAGACAAGGGGGACCATCCGATCGCGCAGGTTCAACACCTCGGCGTCGCCCACGCGGTCCTTACGTTGAGCGATCTGCGCGTAAGGGATGCGGATCAACTCGCCGACGCTGACCTGCGGTATGGCGAAACGCTGCCCGTCGTCGGAGATCAGCAGGGAGGGAATAATAGCCAGAGTGAGGGGCAGCTTGATGCGGAAGCGGGATCCCTTGCCCGGAGCGGAATCGATCTCGATCTTGCCGCCCAGCCGGTCCAGGTTGGTCTTGACAACATCCATGCCGACGCCCCGTCCGGAGACATCGCTGACTTTCTCGGCCGTGGACACGCCAGGACGGAAGATGAGGGCCATCTTCTCGCGGTCGGACATGTTCTGGAGCTGCTCGCGCGTCACGATGCCCTTGGCGAGGGAGGAGGAAGCAATTTTCTCGGTGGCCAGACCCTTGCCGTCGTCGGAGATCTCGATGACGACTTGGCCGGCCTGATGAGAGGCTCGAAGATAGATCGTTCCGCCGGACGGTTTGCCGGCGGCAACGCGGTCGGCGGGCAGCTCGATGCCATGATCGACGGCGTTGCGGACCATGTGGGTAAGGGGGTCGCTTAAACCCTCCAGGATCGTCTTGTCGATCTCCACGTCGCTGCCGTCCAGCTTGAGCTGAACTTCCTTGCCGAGGTCCCTTGCCAAATCGCGCACCAGACGCGGAAACTTGGCGAAGAGGCCGCCGACCGGCTGCATGCGGGTCTGCGTGACCACCTCCTGAAGCTCGGAGGTGACCAAGCTGACGCGTTGAGCGCCGGAGCGGATACCGCGCTCATCGGTACGGGACAGGGACTCATTCAATTGATTGCGGCCGAGCACCAACTCGCCGGCCAGGGTCATGAGGGAATCGAGCAGGCTGACGTTCAAACGGATCGTGGTCTCAGCCGCGGTCACTGGCGCGGCGGCAACGGTTTTGGCCGGCGTTTCCGCCGGCGCAGCCGCCGGAGGAGGAGGAGGCACCGCTGCGGCCACCACTTCAGGATCTGGCGTAACTGTCTCCAGTTTCGGCTTTTTCGGGACGGTCTTGTGCTTCGGTTTTGCCGCCGGATCCACGGCCGGGCCACCTAATGGCTTCGACTCGCCGTTCTTTTCGATGAGACGCACGCGTTCCGGCGGCACTTCGACCACCTGGCCGATCAGGTCCGGTTCGAGGACGGTCGCGTAGAGCACCTCCAGCATGAGTCCATTGGAGGGCTCCTCATCGAGGGTTCCGGCCGAATCGAGGTCGAAGACGGTCTCGAGAATGGTGCCGCATTGGATGAGGTTCTTGAACACCTCCCAGGGGGTTTTGCCCCGGCGCTGGACATCGTGGATCAGGTCGTATTCGATCAGGTAGATGCACTTGCCGCCCCTTCTAGCCTGGCTCAAATCGAAGGCCGATATCTCAATGTGTTTGTTCGGCTCGGGAAGCTGCATTTCGACCTGCTCGGTCAAGGAACTTTTCTGGTCGGCAGGCAGGCTGCCAGCGGCGAGGGACGTGAGCGCGGAGACGAATTCACCGATCTCGACTTGGTCGCTCTCGCGATGGTTGCCGATCAGCTCCCGTAGCTTGTCGAAGGCCGTCAAGAGAATGCTGACCACTTCCGGAGTCGGAACCATCTGCCGGGAGCGGATCAGTTCGAGCGCATTCTCGATCTTATGCGCCAGTTCACGGATCTTGACCAGATCGAAGAACCCGGCTCCGCCTTTAATGGAGTGGGCGGCACGGAAAACGCGGTTTACGAGCTGCTCGTCGATCGCCGCGCCGCCGCCTTCTATGGCCAACAGGTCCGTCTCGATCGTGGCCAGATGTTCGCGGCATTCCGCCAGATAATCTTGTATCAGTTCGTCGTCGAGGTTAGGCTCACTCATTGCTTCCCTCTCAGTTTCCAGAAATGCTGAAATGCTGGTGCATGCGCATGGATCGGAAGAGCTCCAGCAGGTCGGCGGAAACGTGGATCAAAGCCAGTTGGCCGCCCACTTTCCGCAGAGAATTGTAGGCGGAGATCAGCAGACCGATCCCGCTCGAATCGACCATATTGACGCCGGCAAGGTCGACCACCAGATCGCGGACGCCCTGGTTGACGATACCGCGCAATTTCGAGCGCAACTCCGGCAGCGTAGCGGCTACGATGTTGTCCCCCGACGGTCGAACCACGGTTTTGTTGTCTTCGCGTGTAACCACTATCATTCGTTTTTCCTCTATAAGATGCGCTTGATTATCGTCACTACATTGCCCCGTTCGTTATACCTGACGCGGCTGGCATATTTACGGAAAATTTCGATACCGCGGCCCGAGCTATCCGGGAAGAGAGCCGTATGGTTCCAAGCAACGCGCCAGTTGAACCCATCCCCATCGTCTTCGACTGCGATCAGTAAGCAACTGCCCTTAAGCCTCAGATGGCAGCGAACCTGTTTGTCCGGGTCGGCATGAGAGCCATGCACCACTGCATTGGTCAACGCCTCGCGCACCAGCAGCTCGGCTGCAAAGCGGTTCGCCCCGTTCATCCGAGCCCGGCTGCGGCGCCGGAATTCGACGAAGAACTCCTCCACCGCTTGCAGGGTGGCCGGCAGCGCCACGCGCAATTCACAGGTGACGCTCGGGGATTGGCTCATCGCTCCACCTCCGCGCCCAATAGGAGGAGGTCGTCTTCGGCGGGGTGCTCCTCGGGACGCAGGTCGCTCACAATCGTGCCAAGCGATTCCGCCAGCGGCGCCTGGTGATGGCGGACGCAGGCGCTCACGAGCCGTTCCAAGCCTTCGCGGCGTCCTCCGCCGGGGGAGGACTCGATCAAACCATCGCTATACAGAAAGAAGCGGTCGCCGCGCGAGACCGTAATGTCCGTGCGCATGAGAATCGCGCCACCGAACATCCCCAGCGGGTCGCTCTGAAGCTCGACGATTTGGCCGACGCCGGGGTGGCGTACCAAAATCAGAGGTATTTGTTTACCAGCCTGAGAGACCCCTGAAATCAGCCGTTTGAAGATTTTGCTGGACAAAAGGGGCGGGTTCGGTTACCGTAGGGTTGGATGAAACCGGTTGGCCAGCGCACCGGAGAC
>Ga0187848_10002107_pt1 | contig 16164 bp, 20 predicted proteins | sample June2016WEW_4_40_FD_132424 | JGI IMG/M metagenome (GOLD analysis project Ga0187848, IMG submission 132424) | Peatland microbial communities from SPRUCE experiment site at the Marcell Experimental Forest, Minnesota, USA - June2016WEW_4_40 | ecosystem: Environmental > Terrestrial > Soil >... | reverse complement strand
TTTGGGTTCGCCGTTTTTAAGTGCCGATAGTATGCGTTGGTCAAAAAAGTCCATTTCAGGCTCTAATTAGCGAAATCAGACTTATAACCATTTTTAACCATTTTCGGGACAAACCAGCGCGCTTTATTTTTTGACTTGGAGGCAAATCTGCGCTTTTCAACCTTGCATGATATTGTTGGCACTAAACCAGTATGCACTGTTTTGTCCATACTTGACAGACCTTGTTTTTTGAATTGTTTCAAAAATATCTATTTCCAAAAAGCCCTGTAAGAGATGAAAGTCTTGGACAAGCTAATCGATTAAGAGCAGAGCGAAGGTTTCAGGAGTTTTCTCAAAGGGCAAAGTAAATTTTAAGCCAGCTTTTTCCGCGGTCGCTTTGACGTTAACTCCGACTGCTTCTTCGGAGTATCGTTTCATTGCCGGATGGATGCAAAGTCCTTTTTCCAAGTTGCATTTTTCACACAACTGACAAGACCCAGAAACAAGTCCAATGGCAAGAAGATACCCGCTTCCAGCAGCCGCTTTTTCAAGCTCTATAACTGTGTCAAGCAATTTTTTCATATCAGTCTTCCAAGCAGACCAAAAGATATCCACTTTTGCCTTCATCTCTTGGGTAACAGTGGGATCATCCGTTTTTGCAAGATACTTTATCAGTTCTGCGTCTCCTTCGGCTTTCGATTTAAATTTTATGAACAAGGCATAACGATACTCACTGACGATTTTTCGAAACTCCTCGGGCGAAGGAGCATAAGGGGGACAAGCCAACGTCTTTCCATATTTTTCGCAACCAAGCTTGCATTTGAGGACAACCCGATCTTCAATCACAATTTTTTCAACGGGGATTATCTTTGCGCCTACAGCACCCAATTCTAACGCATGTTTTCGAAGAAAATCGAGCGATTTTACTTTGTCACCTTTTGCCATGACAGTTCACAATTCCTTATGGATGGATTATCCCACCGATAACCGCGGCTGACAATTTAAAACTATCCTTCGCCCAATAATCCAGATTGGGTAAATGCATTCATGACAAAAAACAACATTATCGGATACTCGTAGTAAAAATTCATCGCCCAAGTGTAACAAGAAAAAAAGTGCTCAATCACCCGATAATGTACCAGAACCTTAAAGGCTTGTTCTTTCCGCGGTATGGTTAGCTTTAAAAGACAAAATAACACTTTTACTCAAAAGGTGTCGCTTGTTGCAGGATGCAAATAATGGTTGTCCATACAAGACTATTCAACATTGGCCTCCTTTGACTTACAGAGACAGGGCTCTTCCTACTTCGGGTCTTTTGTCAGATTTTGCGGAGTTTCTGAAAACTGGAAGTTCTGTTGATCAAATAAGAGAGTTGCAGCCATGGATTCCTTTCTGTGAAGGAAAGTGTTCATTTTGCTATTTTCCTGTTAGTTGCGATAAGCAGAGCATTATCCCTTATCTGACTGCTCTGAAGAAAGCACTAGGTCTTTACGCCAAGAACAATTATGTCAAGTCCAGCCTATTCAATGAACTCTACATCGGAGGTGGAAGCCCTACTATTCTTACAAATGAACAAATAGTGGGCATCTTGGATTTCTGCCGGGAGAACTTCAACTTTAGCACGAATTATCAGACCAAATTTGCGGCTTGCACCACCAATCTTTCCGAAAGTAAAATGCGCTTGCTTTCTTCGCAGAAGGTGAACCAATTGGATATTGGGGTTCAAACGTTTGATGATCCATTCCGCAAAATTCTGATGCTCCGTGACAGCAAAAGTGAAGTTGCAACAAAACTAAGACGTGCGAGAAAGCTGGGAATTGGTGTTAGCATCGATTTGATTTATAACTTACCAGGCCAAACGCTGAGGCAATGGAAGGCAGATATAGAACAAGCACTGGAACTTGAACTTGAGAGTATAGATTGTTATCCTCTGGATTTATATCCTGATACTTTTCTTGCAAAGAAAATTGAATCTGGCGAGTTGCCTGTGGCTGGCGATGCCGGTGTCGAAATGGAAATGTATCTTGAAGCTTCCAATATTTTCAGAGAGAATGGGTATTATCCTACTTGTCACAACAGATTCTCTCGTGTTAAGGAGGATTTTGAAAAGCCTTCTTCCGAGGTGGTAGGTTCTGGAGCGGGCTTTTTTATGGGCCATATTGGAAGCTTTTTGTATTCTGACATCGAGAATATCCAGGGTTATATTGAAGCGGTGGGACGTGGTGCTTTTCCGATTGAGCGGGTTACCAAGCTTTCGGTTGAAGATGAGATGAGAAAAGCCATGATGCTCATTTACATTCGTGTTCCTTTAGATCGTTACGTTTTTCAGTCTCGGTTTGGCAAGTTGCCCGAAGAGGTATTTCCAGAGGCAATTCATCGATTGCAAGTGAAAGGCTTAATTGAAACTAAAGATGGAAAAATACAGCTCACAGAAAAGGGTGACCCTTGGCGGTACAATGTTGCTTGGGAATTTTTCGATAACTAATCTTCCCCGAAAAACTTTTTGCGCCAAGCCTCGTTGATGCCAGCCTTAGCCATCTTCATATCAGTAACTATTTTTTCACCACTTTAATGATGACTATGCATGCTTCTACTGTATCATGCTACAACTAAGAGTTTAGCGAATTCGGATCTGCAATCGTGTGACCACACGTTCGATCATTAAAACTTAATTTTTTTAGGCGCTTTAGTTAATGCATCGCTAATGGCACGCGGGCGAAATGGGCATAAAAGTTGACCTGATACCGCAGGACTACTTGTTTGAAGGAGCGTTAACAGCGTTAGCTCGGTACTGGAGCATAAAGTAAATTTGCTTTGTCTTTTTAAACCACTTTTATAATTATCATGTAGTGGTGAAAACCTTTCGCAGATCCGCATAGTTATAGCAGGCTCAGTTAACATGTTTCTGCACTGTTTTAAGAGGCAATGAAGGTTGTGTCGGGTTCATTTAACTTTCTGCGTGACGAAACATCAGGCAGTAGTCATCATTATAGACGACCAGAAAAATTCGGCAGCCAAGAATATTATGCTTGAAGGCAAACTATTAGGGGTAAAGATTTAAGTGTGACATTCATGCTTTATGAGCAAGGTGCATTAAATGCCAACTCACGGTTCATTATCTAAAGCTGGAAAAGTCCGCTCTCAAACGCCGAAAATCCAGGCGACACCAAAAACATCGCCAAGCCCAAAAAACCGAAACAGACGCAACTACGAGAAACGCGTGACTCTGCAAAGGAAACCTGGGCAAAACTGGATGTAAGCGCAGAAGCAAAACTTGTTTTTTCAAGCCTTAAACATTCTTCAACGTCAGTGTAGTTTATCTATCACTTAACTAAACTCTATTTTGGTATCTTAAACCTTGACAGACGAAACCGCGGCTTTACGAGAAATTATAAATACCCTTATGGAGACGCCTCAGCCCACTTGCGATGATGTAAATCGCTTGAAAATAAAAACTGCAGGCAAATACCAGCTTGAAGAGGTACCTTCAAACGCTGATTTAATAAGCCTTTTAACGTCCAAAGAAACAAAACAGCTTCTGCCTATCTTGCGGAGAAAAAACACCCGCACAATTTCAGGCGTGTCAGTAGTCGCTACCATGACTAAACCTTACCCGTGCCCGCAACCTGAACCGTGCGCTTACTGCCCAGGAGGACCATCCCAAGGCTCACCGCAAAGCTACACTGGGCATGAACCGGCAGCCATGCGTGGAAGCCAAAATAGCTTTGACCCCTATCAGCAAGTTAGAAGCCGAATAGACCAGCTGACGGCTATTGGGCATAAAGTGGATAAAATCGAGTTAATAGTGATGGGCGGAACCTTCCCAGCTACCCCAGTTGAGTACCAAACATGGTTTATCCAACGGTGCCTAGACGCAATAACCAGTAAAACCTCGGCAAGTTTGGAAGAGGCAAAAGCAAACGCTGAAACAAGCAGCATGCGTAATGTCGGCATAACCTTGGAGACTCGTCCAGACTGGGCAAAACAGCAACACGTTGACGCAATGCTTGATATGGGAGTTACGCGCATCGAACTTGGCGTACAAAATCCAGATGACGAAATTTACCGTTTAGTCGGCAGAACCCATACTGTAGCAGACGTGCAAGAAGCAACACGCATCGCCAAGGACGCGGGACTCAAAGTTGTTTATCACTTAATGCCTGGAATGCCAGGTTCCAACCCGCAAAGAGACCTTGTTGCCTTCAAACAGATTTTCACAAACGCCGCCTTCAAACCTGACATGATAAAAATTTACCCATGCCTATGCATAGCTGGCACAAAAGCGCATGAGTTGTACCAAAAAGGAATTTACAAACCATACACAACACAGGAAGCGACAGCACTCATCGCCGAAATCAAAAAGCTAATCCCGCCATGGATAAGAGTGATGCGTGTTCAACGGGATATTCCTGCAAGGCTTATTTTAGCTGGCGTTAAGAAGAGCAATCTTCGTCAGCTTGTGCACGATCAACTTAAAGCGCAAGGCGTCAAGTGCCAATGTATCCGATGTAGAGAAGTGGGGCACAGAATGGCATTTGAGCATGTGAAGCCAGATATGGAAAAAGTCGCAATCCAATCCATCCAATATGACGCTTCCGAGGGCAAAGAAGTATTCATTTCAGCCGAGGACAAGGAAAACGACATCTTACTTGGCTATTTGCGGTTGCGCGTTCCCTCTGCGAAAGCTCATAGACCAGAAATTACCGCTTCACCATCCGCTATTGTGCGGGAGCTTCACGTTTACGGTCCACTTGTGCCAGTTGGAAAGCACTCTGCAGGCGCTTGGCAGCACAAAGGCTTTGGCGCAAACTTGCTTAAAGAAGCTGAACGCATGACGCGTGAGGATTTTGATCTGAAAAAGCTTTTAGTTATAAGTGCGTTAGGAACAAGAAGGTATTACATGCGTTTCGGCTACGAACGCGATGGAGTTTACATATCCAAAAAACTGGAGAAACCTCTATGAATCAACTTGAAAATTCGGGTTACAAGGGCGCAGCCTTAGAAGCCCTAAAAAAGGCAGACTGCGAAGTCGGCGACATCATACGAGTCACCAGCAAGGGCAAAACCTACGAAGGCATTCTCATACCCCGCTCAGAACTAAGCGAAGGCACCGCCGTTATCGTTAAAATGAAAAGCGGCTACAACATCGGAATCCGCATCAACCAAGATGTTAAAATTGAAAAAATTGGAAAAGGAGCAAAACCAGCCTTTGCTTCGCCGCAACTGCCAAAACAAAACCCAGCTTTGCCCCATGTTGTGATAATGAGCACGGGCGGAACAATTGCCAGCCGAGTTGACTACCGCACAGGAGCGGTGCGTTCTGCGCTTTCCGCAAGCGACCTTCACGGTGTAGTTCCTGAACTTTCAGATGTTGCCCGAGTTGACACAGAAATAGTCTTCAGCTTATACAGTGAAAACATTACCCAGAAACATTGGAAAGAACTAGCAGAAACCGTATCGAAACGCATTGAAGAAGGCGTAGACGGCGTGGTAATTGCGCATGGCACGGATACGATGGCTTACACTTCAGCCGCGTTAAGCTTCGCACTGCAAAACCTGCCCGTTCCAGTAGTAGTTGTTGGCGCTCAACGTTCCTCTGACCGCCCAAGCAGTGATGCAGCAACAAACCTTATTGGCGCAGTGAAGGCCGCTGGGGAAGGACCGTTCGCTGAAGTAGGCTTAGCTATGCATGAAACTGTCTCCGACACCGCCATTGTGATTCATAGGGGAACAAAAGTTCGAAAATGCCACACGAGCCGAAGAGACACCTTCAAATCCATCAACGGTTTTCCAATCGCCAAAGTAAAAGACCAACAAGTAACCATGCTAACAAACCAGTACCAGCACCGCGATACCAAAAAAAAGCTGGTTCTGAAACCAAATTTCAGCGAAAAAACAGCCTTAATCAAGTTCTACCCGGGGCTTGACCCAACCGTCATCGACTGGTACGTTGACAAAGGCGCAAGGGGCATTTTGCTTGAAGGCTCAGGTTTAGGCCATGTAAGCAAATACTGCTTTGACAGCATCAAAAATGCTGTTGCTAAAGGCGTCGTGGTTGCGTTGGCTTCCCAGTGCATTTGGGGAAGAGTAAACATGAACGTGTACGATACAGGCAGAGACTTGCTATCCTTCGGCGTAGTCCCTTTGGATGACATGTTCCCTGAAACAGCCCTTGTCAAGCTAATGTGGGTCCTCGGACAAACCGACAACACGCAAGAAGCTATAACGCTTTTGAAAACTAACATTGCAGGAGAATTCACGCCAAGAACGCTTCCACAAGAAGACATCTTTGAAGGAGGAGAAAAAGTTGGCAATTGACTACGCTAAAGTAGGCTTAAAAGTCGGGTTAGAAATCCACCAGCAACTAAACGCAAAAACAAAACTGTTCTGCAGTTGCCCACCTGAACTCTTCAAAGAAACGGCAGAAATCACTTTCCTGCGCCGATTAAGACCAACGCAAAGCGAACTAGGCCAAATTGACCCCGCTGCCTATTTTGAGTTCCAAAAAGGCGTAAAAATCCTCTACGAATCAAACAAAACAAGCGCATGCCTTGTGGAAATGGATGAGGAACCACCGCACCCCATAAACACGGAAGCAGTCGAGATTGTACTAACAGTCGCATTAATGACGAACTCTGTGCCGATAGATGAAGTTCACGTTATGCGCAAAACCGTCATTGACGGCTCTAACACAAGTGGTTTTCAGCGAACATGCATAATTGCCTCTGACGGATGGATTAAAGTTGGAGAAAAAACCATTCCAATTCAAGCTTTAAGCCTAGAAGAGGATGCAGCACGCAAAACAGGAACAGAAAACGAGGGCAAAACGATTCGTTACCGCATAGACCGCTTAGGCATACCGCTCATCGAAGTCACCACTGGCCCAGTAATCTACTCGCCAACGGAAGCACAGGAAGTCGCCTTCGCCATAGGCAGGATTTTACGTGATACTGGCAAAGTCATGCGTGGTTTAGGCACGATTCGGCAAGACCTGAACGTGTCTTTGCCAAATGGTGCTTTGATTGAGATTAAAGGTGTCCAAGAGCTTGAGTTAATCTCTAAAGTGGTGGAGTATGAGGTTCAACGTCAACTTGGACTAATCAGCGTAAAAGAGGAGCTTTTAAAGCGCGGCGTTAAACCTGAAGACCTCAAGCAAAAATTTGTTGACGTTTCAAGCATCTTTAAGGAAACAAAATGTAAAGTCATCCGAAAAGCGGTGGACAAAAAACAGAAAGTCATGGCTGTCAAGCTACCAAAGTTCGGCGGATTACTGAAACGTGAGCTTATGCCTGACTTCCGCGTTGGAACCGAACTTTCGGACAGGGCAAAGTTTTGGGGAAGAGTTGGCGGAATCTTTCACACTGACGAAATGCCCAATTACGGCATCACCCCTGAAGAAGTAGAAACCTTAAGAAAAGCGATTGATGCAGGTGAATTGGACGCATTAGTTTTCGTTGCTGATACAGCAGAAAACGTTTTGGACGCCTTAAAAGCCGTGGTTGAACGCGCACAAGAAGCAGTAACTGGTGTGCCGGCAGAAACTCGCACCGCAAAAGATGATGGAACAACAAGGTACATGCGCCCAAGACCAGGTGCAGCAAGAATGTACCCTGAAACCGACATCCCGCCAACACTGATAACCGACGATTTAGTTGAGAATGTTCGCAAAAACTTGCCTGAGCTTGCCGAGAATAAACTCTCACGCTTGATAAAGCAGTACAGTTTGAATGAGAAGTTAGCCAAGCAAATTGCCAACTCAGAATATAACTTTCTATTCGAAGAAATCGTTAAAGAAACTGGGGTTCAAGCTTCAACTGTGGCAGCGTTTTTAACTGAAACATTAAAGGCTCTGAAACGTGAAGGTGTTCAAGTCGAGAAAGTTGGAGAGGACCAAATAAAAAGTATTTTTAAGGCTGTCGGTTCAGGAGAACTTACGAAAGAAGCTGTACCAGATGTTTTTAGCTGGCTTTCAAAAAACGAGGGCAAATCCATGCAGGATGCCGTAGCCGCCTTGGGTTTGAAAATGTTAACTGAAGCTGACTTGGCGCCGATTGTTGACCGCACGGTTGCAGCTAACAAGCACTCAGTCGATAAGTTAGGTAAGAATGCTTACGGAATGCTTATGGGCGCTGTAATGAAGGAAGTCCGTGGAAAGGCTAATCCTGAATTGGTTGCCAAACTGTTGAAAGACCGCCTCAAATAACCCTTTTTTCTTGCAAAAGTCAGCGCTGAGCCGCAAATCCTAAAAAGGCTTAACATAGTGTATAGCAATGGGTAAGTGGAGAAGCGTTAAAATGAAGCACATTGAAGCACGTATAAAAACTCCTTTCGGAGAAGTCGTCATCGAAGGCGAAAATCCCCAAGATATCCTTGACATGCTTGGAGTTATTCCTGACAATTTTGTTGAGAAACTGTCTGATTTTGTCTCAAGCAAGCTAACACCATCAGGAGCACAGTTAAAAGGCATAGTTGAACCTACAACCGAAGGTCCAGTAATAGTCACCCGCGAAAACCTCACCCATTACGAAGCAGTCGGCTTGGTTCTTTACGCTTCTCAAAACAGAAAAAACACGGCGGCACAAGTAACTAAGCTTTTAGAGTCCAGCGGAATAAAAAGCATGGTCCCTGCACGGCTCAATGAGATGACGAAACGGGGGCAGGTGTTCAAGCCCGACCCGAACAAGCCAGAGTTCAAGCTTACAATTCAAGGCGAGAAATGGGTTGAAGAAGAGGTTCTCAAGAAGCTTAGAGGCAAAATGAGTTGAGCCAAAAAGCAGAAAAAATCCAAGTTCAAATCAAATATAAAGAAATTGAGCAGCAGTTTTCTGCTGACCCGCAAGACGTATGGCTCCTGGTAAACCAGTTTTTTAAAGACTTTATTCCCTCATTCGAAATAGCCCAGAAACTTTGGCTTAGCGTCGACCTTCAACAACTCGCCAAAGATCTGAACGGCATAGTGGCTTTTTCAAGCGATGGCGCAATCTTGCTGACTCCTAAGAGTAAGTTAACGGATAATGAAGCTTTATCGGTTTGGCTAACAGCCCAGTACCTTGGGCATAAACTAGGCATGCTCAACGGCGACTCGCAATCAAAAGATGAGTTGCAAGCTAAGCTTGGAAAAAGCGGCAAAATCACCAGCACGCGTTTGGGCGAACTGGCAAAAAACGGTGTAGTGCAGAAGACTGCTGCTGATAAGTTTAGGATAACAACCTATGGGGTTATGCAAACGCAAAAAGAGGTTATTCCAAAAATCAAATCAAAAATTAAAGCCTAAATTTTTTCTTAACAAGCGAATAGCAAAAATGTATATTACTTGCGAACAACACATTTTTATTGAGGTTGTCTAATGAATTTTGGAATCTTGTTGCCGATAATATTTTCAATTCTCAGCAGTTTTGGACTTGGATCATTAAGCATACCTTTTCTCATCGTTCTGGTCATAATTGGCTTGATAGTAATAATTCTGATAAAGCTGTTTCTAGTGCTGATTCCTGCAATTATCGTTGCTGCCATCGTATATTTTTTTACCGGCGGCGACTTATTTTTGACTGGCATTGCCTTCCTAATAGTTGCACTCTTATCGATACTCTCCAAAATCTGAAAAGCCTCTAAAACATCACGTAACCAAGTCTCTTCTTTTTTTAACCCACTTAGCTGACAAACGCTTTCTATAACTTGTTCTCTTAAAGAGAACAAATAAGGCTTTTATTTTCAGTTGCGCTAATGGTTGTTTCAGGTTCTGTTACCTCTGTGTCTCTTTCTTCTCCATGTTACTTTTCGTCTGCTAACTTGCGTACTATGGTTATTACCAAAGAAATTCAAGGGCAAGTCTTAAAAATAATTTATGATAAAAGCTTGATGGGGTTAGATTTGAGCATAATTCCTGGGATGGCGTTTTAGCTTTGGTAGGTGTTGCGGTTGGCTTTTCGTTTTCTCAAATATCTGATTACGTCAAGGAAAGAAAAAACAATAAAACCATAATTGATGCATTGATTTATGAACTTTCAATCGCTAGAACTACCTTGTGCTATGCGAAGAATAATAAAAACACACTACCTAAAAGTTCGTTACCGATTGTCACAGAAGTATATGATACATTAAAGCAAAAACTTGCGTTAATTCTAAAACCTGCATCATTATTTCCTGTTCAAAGAGCATACACGCAAATTAGACAAGTTTCCCCTATAGATAGCGGAAAAGTTACGCTTAGACCTTTTTCCTTTGTGGGCAGTGACGATGTTGCTTTCCAACATGACCTTGATGAGCAGATTAACGCAATAGACCAAGCTATTACTGAACTAAAAAAGTAGAGGAGTAGCGGTAACCGCACGCCTTTATCGCACCCTAAACGAGTGTGTCGCAATACTGTCCGTGTAGCTACTTATCCGCTATTCTTTCTCTCTTTACTTGCATTCTGAATTAGAGTTATCCATTTGTTTTTTCCTTCTATGGTTATTCCGCAGGCTTCGGAAGGGGTTTTGCCGTCTAACGCTTCACGCGGTCTAATGTAGTTGTGAAATATTTGATAGCCTTTCAGAACAGGTGTATCATTTATTTTTAGTCCTCTCATGGTTTTTTCTCTGAAGCAAAAACTCAATTAATTTATGAGATGCACGAACTTCAAGGCTAAGTTTTTTAAGGCGATTTTTGGGGAACGTTTCTACTAATAACCAATCGCCAATAATTGTAGATTCGATATAGACTCTATGTTTTGTTAGAACGGCCAAAAAGGTCGCCTTTTCCTTCTAGGCTTCTTTTTCGGTGGCACAGTCTTATCCTCTTCGCTAGGGTGTGCTATAGTTTACACCCCTCTGTATTTAAAACCTTCAAAAAAAACGGAGATGACAAAATTAACCAAGAAAACGTTATGAAAAGTCACATTTTCCCTTTTTCCTTGCGGTACTGTTTTTCTGTTTTAGTGAGTGTTTCCGTATAGCCTATGAACTGCTAACCTTTGCATTCTTTCACTGTGGCTTATCTTTCGGGGTTCAAACGGCTTTTCGGTTTCTTTTGTTGGTTCGTGTTTGGTTTTCATTTCATAGTTGTTTGATGCATTTACAAATTGGTTTCCGCCAATCCACTGTTTCCCACCGCGAACCCTCTTGAAAGTACCATGCCTATGCCTAATCCCATAGACATGTTTAGGATGTTCCCGATAACTCAAATCTATACCTCAAAAGAAAAATAGCAAGTCTTCGGTTGTTTTAAATAGCTCTTCAGTGAATAAAGAACTTTAAGTTATGTATTGCAATTAGTTGATGTCATATTTGGCAACAGAAATGGGTACAAATTACCAGCTTCTTATGGAGCAATATCTAGCAGACCAAAGGCTTATGGAACAGTACAGAGCAACTCAAGAATATCAAAGAAAAACACTGGAGTTGTTTTGGCAAGAACCATCCGTAATTATTGCAATTGCTGGTGCGGTCGTAGTTGCAGCTTATTCTTATATCAGTAATTCAATGACGAGCACAAATATTTTGTATCAAGTATTGCGGACTTTTCTCATAATATTTGGTGCATTAATGTCTTGGACTTCCGCTGAAACGGCAATAAAGCATAGGTTTTACAGAATGGTATTATTAGACGAAATTGAACGGATGGAATCAGAAATGAGATTAAAACAAATTCATGTAATTAAGGGAAAAGTAAAGTCACCTCGACAAAATGGTAAAATATACATTTGGGAGAAAATTAGTGCAGAAAAGATGCTTATTGCAAGTCTTCTTTTTATCACAATCGGTTTTGCAGTTCTTGGTGCATACAATGCGTATCTCTTGATATTAAGATTAATTTAGCAATAAATTGTTCCATGCTACTTTAATTAATCCGTTAAAGAGATAGCAGAACCAAGAAAAGTAATTATCCGATGAAAAGTAACAGCTTAATCAATCCGTTGAAGAGGTAACAGAACCTTGTTTCATAAGACTTTTATATTGGGTCATGGGTTCTTGGTTATTACAAGAAATCCATTAGGAACACGATAATATGATGGAACCAAGTAAAAAACCGTTGAATGTTCTCATAAAACAATTGCACGGAAATATTGAAGTTATTCTTAAAAATGGTTACGATTATAAGGGGAAAATGATAAAATGCGATGGGCACATGAACATTCTTCTTGAAGGTGCAAATGAATCCAAAGATGAACAACTGATGACAAACTACGGCAATGTGCTGCTCAGAGGAAACAACGTCCTCTACATTGTACTAGATGCCGATAAACATTAGATAGACAAACTTCTTGTTTTCCCAGTTACGTAATCGCAGGCTTCTTCAATAGCCACTTTTACATTAAACTTGCGGTTGAAAAAAGTGAGCACGTTTTTAAGGTCTCGCTCAAGCAATTCTTCCGCGTTTGCATGATCATTCATCACGTATTGTGGCCAGTCAATAATGAGTACGTGCCCATCAGGTTTTAGGATGATGTTGTAATCGCTGAGGTCTGCGTGAATAATGTGCGCTTTCAAGTACGCTTTCCTCACATTGCGCAATATTTCTTTTAGGATTTTTTCAGGCTTTTGAATCTCTTTATATTTGGATAATTCTGCGCCTTCAATCATTCCCATGGCGATAACGTGTCTGTTTTGGCTTATGGGCTCTGGCACTGAAACGCCGTTTTTGTAAACAAGTTGCATTGCTTGGAATTCTTTTTCTGCTGATACATGTGATTGGAAAAGCCATGTGGAATGCTCGCGTATGTAGCCTCTTTTTCTTCTTGTTTGCCTAAAACTTATTCTTCCTAGCCTGTGAAATTTCACAGCTATGCGTTTGCCGTCGCGGCTTAATGCGTCATAAACATCCGCTTCTTTTCCAACGCCAAGAGTTTTCCCAAACGAGTCAATTATGCCTGCTTTGACAAGTGTATTTATCGCCAGGCAATCGTAGCCTGCATAGTTTAAGGTGTACCCAACATAAGCTCCCTTTGTTCTGAAAATTAATCCTAGCTTGCTTAGTTTGCCCAAGGTAAATTCTATGCGGTCCATTGGTAGTTTTGCGTATTTTTGTATTTGCTCTATTGGTACAAATTCGCGTTTGCTCATTGCAGATTCGATAATGTTTAGTATTCTGAAATCTTCGCTTTCCAGTTGCCGGAATACCTTGACTGCTACTTCAGCACTTGACACACGTATAACATAGTTGCTTTTCACTATAAAGACTATGTTTTCCGTAACATTAACCGAGTTTTTTGGGTTGGACTTATATGGCAGTATTGTAAGAATACGGTTAAATATGCTAAAACCGCCTATACTTAACAGATGTTTAATCGTAATATTTGGTTTTGAAACATGTCAGTAGATCAAGAAAATATTTCCAAGATACTTTCGATCCTTTCGCATCCTTTGCGAAGGGAAATACTACTGAACCTGAGCGAAAAAAGCGAGTCATCCTTCACTGAACTGCTGAACTTGCTAAAGGTTGATACTGGAAAATTAAGTTTTCACCTTCGCTCGTTAGAGATTTTCATAGAGCAAACTCCTACGGGTAAGTACAAATTAAGCAGGGCTGGTGAAAGCGCAGTAAGAGTTATCCGTGACGTTGAAGGATGGGCAGAAGTAGCGGATGTACAAAGAAAAGAAAGCCAACTTTCGCTTGCTTCTCTAAAAAATAGAATTTCAGCTTTCGTAATTGATTTTGCGTTAATACTTGCAATCACCATGGCAATTATTTTTCTGCCCCAGGTCCTTTCTATTTCTTCGAAAACCTTTTTAACTGCATTAAGTAGCACAGTGCTTTTCATTACTGTGGGTCTTCTTTGGCTTTATTCTACTTTACTTGAAGGATTTAACAGTCAGACCATAGGCAAGCGCATTATGGGTTTGAAGGTCGTTAGAACTGATGGAAAGAAAATGTTCTATGACCATGCAGCAGTAAGAAACTTTGGGAAAATTTTGCCTCTGTTGCCCTTTGACTTAATTATTGGGTGGCGACTGAAAAATCCCACATTCATGAGGTACTTTGACAAGTTTGCCGGTACAACCGTCATTGACCTGCGTTCACCTCACCTCTAGTATTCCCGCTCATTTTTAATGTAAAATCTTATCTGTTGCCAAATACAATAGTTTCTGCTGGACAGGGATTCAGATGAGCGATATGGAACTGCGGGTTTCAAAAATCAAAGACGGCACAGCCATCGATCACATTAGAGGCGGATACGCATTGGATGTCATCAAGATTTTAGGGATAACAGGCAAGGAAAAACGGGTAATTACTATTGCCATTAATGTTCCAAGCAAACGTTTCGGAGTTAAGGACATCGTGAAATTTGAGGGTCGAGCACTTAACTCTCAGGAGGTTAATCGAATAGCTTTGGTTGCTCCTCATGCATCAATCAACATTATTCATAATTACAAGGTTGTTGAAAAGCTGGAGGTTAAGTTGCCGAAAACTATTGAAGGGATAGTTAAATGCGTAAATCCGTGTTGTATAAGTAACAGCGATGAACCAGTAGTCTCAAAATTTTACGTCAAGAACGAGGAACCTTTATCGTTGAAATGCCATTATTGCGGCATCACTTTAGAACAGGCTGATGTTCTCCAACAACTCTAGTAATGGCTTTATCCTAAGCTTTCTTGCGCCAACTCAAACAATTTTTTAAAATCTTTTTCATGAAAAACTTTGCCTTGATTTATTCCTGGGCACTCAAGCGTAAAATCAAAATTATGCAACCCTTTTTTCTCGTCAAATTTTAACTCAAAGGGATAAAACATGCAAATTAATGGCCTTAACGGGTAAATGCTGCATTGATTGTCTTTTAAGTAGACGCATTTGCCTTCACTTGTCTTTTTCATTTCATAAACGTAAGGAAGCTTATCCTTAATTTCTCCTGAAAAATCAGGGATGCGCTGGGAAGTATGAGCGGCAATCTTTTTGGCTTCAGCTTCTAAGAGGAGAATATGCCTAGTTTTTTGTTTAGGGTCACCGCAGCATAAACCACATCTATTGCATTCAAACAGTATGTTAACGGGATAAGTAAAGTCCACTTTTATTCAACAACTATACCTTAAAAGAGGTGCCATAAAAACTTCGTCTGTTACTTTTTGTTTTCTTCAGGCTGTTTGTTGCGGTGGCCTTCGCCATACTGGAAAGATCGGCTAAAGTTTTTCTCGAGTTTTCTTTGGAATACTTCGTCGAGGTCCATGTTTGGGCAGGCTAAGCGGCTTGCATCTAAAACATAAAACAATACGTCGATTAATTCTTCGGCTATTTTTTCTTCAGGTAATCCTTTTTTCCAAGCATCGCTAGCTTCGCCTAGCTCTATGAAGGCAAAAAGCAGTTTCTTTGGAATATCTTCAGGCTTATTGTAAAATCCTTTTGCAATAACAAGCGATTCTATTTGCTTCTTCATCTCTTCCAAATTCAACTTCGGTTTCCCTCTCAATTGTTAACAAAAACTGTAGCTCACTTATTTATAAGTGAATCTTGGCTGCTAAAGCTTGCAGGTTGCTTGCTTGTGACTGCTATGGCGCTACCACAAATTTTTATTTTCTATTAAACACGTAGGATATTGTTGACGAAAGTAACGAGTCGTTTGGCAGACAAATCTGTTGCCATGATATGGCTCTGTTCCCAAATCTGCACTATGGGGCTTAGGCTCCCAAATGTGTATTTATGGGCATCCTTTTAGGCAGTTAGAGAAGTCTGCCAAACGGCACCTGAAAGGTACATTTAGTTTTTTTGTTGGTTTTGTTTTTTCTCACTTTCCAGATTGAAGTGATGTAGGAACCTGTGAAAGATTGGGCAGCGAAGATTCCAATGCCGCCAGTTCAATTAAGCCGCAGTATAAAGCGTATATTCCCGCATATATTTTTCCCGTATCTGTATGTAACGTGCCGACTGGTCCTATTTCCTCCATCAACATCGCTACGTTCAGAAAAGAGTCAACCTATGGGCATCCTTCAAACACGCGGAAACCAATCATACCAATCACCAACGAAGCGATCATTATGCCAAGGGAAATCAACGCGTACTTAGCTAAACGCTTAAGAAACGCTCGCTGGGCAAAAGCTTTTCATGAGCGCTCAAACATTCTAATCAATCCCTTGCTTGATGGTTTGTCAGCATACGCCTTTACACATTTCATTAAGAGTAAAATAAACCGTATGTGGCCATCAGCATTGATAAAACCAAACTAATAATCAATGTAATAGTGTAAAAAATCATTCTTTTTAGGCAGGCAAACTT
>Ga0187848_10002105_pt1 | contig 16169 bp, 12 predicted proteins | sample June2016WEW_4_40_FD_132424 | JGI IMG/M metagenome (GOLD analysis project Ga0187848, IMG submission 132424) | Peatland microbial communities from SPRUCE experiment site at the Marcell Experimental Forest, Minnesota, USA - June2016WEW_4_40 | ecosystem: Environmental > Terrestrial > Soil >... | reverse complement strand
TCGCCCTGACTCTTCGAAGAGAGGAGGTCGAGGTCATGATCGGCGGTTTTCATGTAAGCGGCATGCTGGCTATGTTTCCTTCGGTGTCTCCGGAAATCCAGCAACTGGTGGACGCGGGTGTAACCGCGCGCCTGGGCCACAGTTCGATCCGGACGACCCAGGAGATTTATGCGCACATGATCCACGGCCAGGACGACGAGGCGGCGCGGAAGTGGGAGGAGTACCAGCTTAGTAACGCTCCCGAGAAGGGGAGCGCAGACGCTTAGTGAATCTTACCGGAGCGTTGTCGCCACGGTGCTCACCGGCCTCACCGGCCTCCGCCCACTTGACAAAAAGTGGGCTTCTCGGAAACTGGCCTTTCCGTTGCGGTGGCGGCGTTCAGAGTCCCGGCGGTTCGTCGCCTTCGAAGTCCGAGTCGTAGCCGCTGAACAGGAGGGATTCCAGACGCTGTGCATCCCAAACGACTTTCTCCGGAATTCTTTTGCGTTCGACCGTGAGGTAATCAGTGAGTCCGTTGACTGCGCTCACCACCGCTCGATGGATTAGCGGATCGCGCTTTACCGCCTCAGCGTAGCGCCATGCGGTTTCCCAAAAATCCCGGAACGCCTGGAGCGGCTACTTCCGCTTGTCTGAGAGGGCGTCCTGAAAATCCAGCCATCGTTCCTCGCCTTGAGCAGCGAGGCGGTCCTTTTCTGTAGGCGGCATGCCGTTTGTTGCTCCTCAGTCCGTAGAGGTCTGGACACCGTAGTGTACTCCCTGCAGAGCGGCTATGCGCAATCGCAGCGACTGCCGACCTTGGCGGATTCGGGGTGCCCGAAAGCCAGTTTCCGGGATGCCCACTTTCGGTCAACTGGACGGGCGGTGGTGAACACTGCGGCGTCAGGGGAGATCGATCGTAAGCGTCAGACGATCGATTCTGGACGCCCGTCAACTGTCGCCGTGCGGAAACTGGTGGTGGCCGCATGGCTCAGAGCGGCAGGCCCATCTTCTTGAGCAAGGCTGCGTAGCGGGGATCGCGCCGCAAGTTATTCAGCAGGGGCTCGGACTTTATCTCGCGGAGCGCCGAGTCCGGCTCGGTGTAGGCCCGCGCCAGCCACTGGAACGCCAGGTCCGTCTCTCCGCGGAAAGCATACACCTCAGCAACCTGATAGGGGTTGCCTTTTGAGAACTTCTCGATCAGTTCCGCCAGGTTCTCGTCCGATTCCTTCTTCTTTCCCAGGGCATGGTACGCGAGCGCCAGCCCGAACAGGCGCCAGGAAAGTTGTTTCTCCTGCTCCATTTCGGCCAGCGCCTCTTGCGGGTGCGACTGCACCAGGTAGAGCCGGCCAAGCAGGCAATGCGATGACGACCTCTCCGGAGCGAGTTCCAAGGCGTGCTTGAAGGCGGCCGCTGCCTCTGCCTGCCGCCCGGCGTAGTACAAGACAATCCCGAGCTGGTGATAGCTGGTCGGGTTCAGCGGGTCGATTTCGACGGCCCTGCTGTAGAGCGCAATCGCCTCGTCCAGACGGCCCAGATTCATAGCCAGCGAGGCCGCGCCTCGGATCACGTTGTCGTTGCCCGGATCCAATTCCCGCGCCCGTCGAAACGATACATCGGCCCCAGCCCAGTCCCTGTCGTGGGTCAACTGGAGGTATCCCATGGCCGCGTGGGCCGCTGCCAGGTCCGCATCCAGCTTCAGGGCCCTATCTACCTCCTCCCGCGCCTTGCGGTAGCCTTCCGCCCCGGGAACGTAGGCCCCGCTTGCCTGGATCGTGTGGGATAGCGACAGCTCCGCCCATGCCGGTGCATATCCGGGGTCCAGCCCGATCGCTTGCTCGAAGTAGCCGACGGCCTTCTCTAAGTTCTCTTTGTTGCGCTTCCCAATGAGATACCGGCCCTCCAGGTAGGCGTTGTAGGCATCGGCATCCTTGCTCCTTGGGGATGGTGTTGCTTTAGGCTCCCCCAGCAGCTTTAACTTCAGGTTCGCCGTGACCGCGCGTGCAACCTCCTCCTGCACGGCGAAGAAGTCGGTCAACTCGCGGTCGTAGTCCGCCGACCAGACTTCAAAGCAGTCCGCCGTCTTGATCAACTGAGTCGATATCTTCGCCCGGTTGCCCTGCTTGCGCACGCTCCCTTCGAGGATGTTCGCGACGTTCAGCTTCTGGCCTATGACGCGACAGTCCTCGGGCTTGACGCCGAACAGGAACGAAGACGTTCTTGCCGCCACTTTTAGCCCCTGGATCTTCGATAGCGTATCCAGCAGTTCCTCGGCTAAGCCTTCGGAGAAATACGCCTGGTTCTGCTCGGGACTTAGGTCCCGGAAAGCCAACACCGCAATCGACGATTGATCCCGGGAGGTCAGGGAACTCCTTCCGCTTCGTCCGAGCCACCAGCCGCCAGCGGCGACGGCCACCGCCAGCGCGGCAACCCCGGCCACCAGGGATTTGGACTTCCATTTCGGAATGGCGGCGGGCGCCAGCTTCCTTGGCCGTTCTCGATTGCCCGCCTCGGTAGTGGCCAGATTGTATAGGTGCACTTTGACGCCGTGTTTCACCGTGAACTCGCCGAGGTCGGTCAGGTGCGGCGCCCACTGGCTCAACTGGAGCAGCACGTCGGCCACGGTTTTCGACACCAGGATGTGCCCGGCATCCCCGCAATCCATCACCCGTTGCGCCATGTTGATGCCGCCGCCGGCCACGTTGGCGTTGGCGTTCACGTCGGCTACCCGGTAGACCGGGCCGCTATGGATTCCCATCCGTAGCTTCAGGTGCGGCTTGCTCTTCAGCCCCTGAGCCACTTCCAAGGCGCATTGCGCCGGCGCCGTCGGGTCCCCGAAAAACGCCAGCGCCATGCCGTCCCCAGTGGGCAGACTGATGATGTCACCGGCCGCCTCCGCCGCGCGAAACTGCGGCGACTCGCGCACGATCTGCTGCAGTTCCCCCAAGTATTCTTTCTGCCGGTCCATGGGCAGCAGGGAGTAACCCACCAGGTCGGTAAACAGCACGTGCGCGATCTCCACCGATCCCGGGGAACCCGACTTGCGAACCGGGCCGCTGCCGCGGGCCGGTTCACTGCCTCGCAGAGCATAATATAGTTCCTCGCTGAATTCGCGTACCGAACTCTGCCGGTGCTCGGGCCGAAACGACATGGCCTTCCGAATCGACTTTTCCACCGCCGCCGGCAACTCCGCCCGCGATCCTTCCCGGGGCGCAGGGAGATCCCCGGTCAAAATCTCATAGGCGACTACCCCGAGAGCGTAGGTATCGCTGGCCGCGCAGGCTTGCCCCGCGAACTGTTCGGGCGCCATGTAGCTCAAGCTCCCGGCCACCTTCGACTCCTCCCCGGCGAATTGCGAATTCTGGATCCCGGCCAGCCCGAAATCGATCAGCTTGACGTGGTCCTCTCCGCCCAGCCGCTGCAGCATGATGTTTTCCGGCTTCAGATCCCGGTGCCAGACGCCCTTTTCGTGCGCCGCCTCCAGCGCCTGACCGATCTGCCGGACGATCCCCGCCGCCCGATCGTGATTCATCCCTCCCGGCTCGATGGCGCTGCGAAGACTCGCTCCCTCGATGTACTGCATCACCAGGAACTGCTTGCCTTCAGGCGTGAATCCGCTGTCAAGCACACCCACTACACCGGGATGGTCGATGCGCGCCAGCGCCTCCATTTCCTGCTGAAACTTCTGGCGGATCCAGGAATCCTGGCTGGTCTCTTCGAGCAGCACTTTGACCACCACGCGCTTCGACAAAAGCTGGCGGTCGCGCGCCAGGTACACCACGCTCATTCCGCCCCGGCCCAACTCACGCTCTATTTCGTAGCGATCCTTCAGAATCCGCACCACTACTGTGGCTTCGGGTGTCGCTGGTGGTCCGAGGACAGGATGTTCCATCATGGAGCCGGCATCGCGGTCGGAAGCCAGCAGGGACTCCACTTCCCTCCGCAGTTCCTCGTCGTTTCCGCAGCGTTCGCGAAGGAGTTCTGCGCGGACCGAGGGATCGGATTCTACCGTGGCATCGAAGATCGCCTTTACCTGCTGCCAACGCGCCGCGGTCATCCGGATCTCACGCTGGTTCGCAGGTACGGTTGCGTTTGTAGGGCAGGCCGCGGAATACGTCGCTGCATTTCGGAAGTCGTGAGCTGGGCCAGGCGTTTGACGATCATTGCCAGTTGGATGGCTGCTTCCTGGTTGCACGCGCGGAGTTGGCCGGCAAAAAGCGTCACTTCGCCCGCAGACCCAGGCATGAGTGTTCTTGTCCTATTGGAAAGAGTATATCCCAAGCCACGGCACTGGAGCCGGAAAGTGGAACGTGGAGATCAATCGCTGAGGAGGGTTGCGCCGCGAGCTAGTCAACAAAAGCCTGGGGCGATGGGGCGCGGGCGCCCACCCTGCGCCCACCCCTCGCCCCACTCCGCTGTGACCGGCGATGGTCTCTTCCGCACTCACCAGGACTTGCCACCTTTGTCGATCTGTCCGGCTTTCGGTGGTTGATAGCTGGCGCCGGAGACCTTGTCCAGTTCCTGCTCCGACAAATCGGCCGGCTTCACTTCCTGCTCTGGTTCCTGTTCGGTTTGGTTCGATTTCTTGGCTTCTTCGCTCATGGTGTTTCTCCTTTTAGAAACGTCTACTTGCGTAAATTCCGGGGCGCCATCGAAGCGTCCCAAATCGACTGCCTTCTCCCAAAATGGGCGGTGGCGGCTTCAAACCGACCCCGGTCGCGTCTGAAAGTTGCGTTGAACCGAAAACCAGGGACCGCTCAGACGTTTCCTGTCGTCGGAATCGGGTCGGCGGGATCCGTCGGGGACGGAGTGGGAGCTACCGTCAATTCCCTCTGATGTTCGAACGAGAAGTATTGAGAGCGTTAGCGCCGCCGCCGGCGACCTTTTCCAGATCCTGCTCCGACAACTCGGCCGGCTTCACTTCCTGCTCGTTCTTTTCAGCCTTTTCGACCTTCTTGCTTTCTTCGCTCATGATGTTTCTCCTTTTAGAAACGGTTACTTGCGGGAATCTCCGGGGCGCCATCGAAGCGTCCCAAATCGACTGCCTTCACCCTATAAGGCGCAAGCTGCGGGAAAAGGGACCAATTCCTTTTTCTCCTGCCCGCCGGTAGGCTGAAGTATACACGAAGGCCGCCGGAGTTGCACTCCTTCGCCGATGTGCAAGCGTGCATCCGCACACGGTGCGAACCCCTCTAATAAGCGTGTGGGAGAAGGTCGGAAATGGCTCCTGGCTTGTCGCCCAGCATTTAGAAACAGCTCTCGGACAGCACGTCTCCCCACTGGTCAGATAAATCGGCTCTCTGGAGACTGGAGCGACTTGTTCCGCCCTCGGCGGCCCAATGGAAAGAAAGCCCACTTCACGACCACAACCTGAACACATCGCCCAGCGCGAAGATCTGCGCGCCAGGTTTTGCTGGACTATGCGAGGCGGCGAGACGCCGGTAAGCGGATCGCGGTGTACTCCTCCATAGCGCCCGGAACGGCCATCCAGGGTGCCACCAAGAGCGGTAGCCATGTGGACATTACCTCGTAAATGGCGGGGACATCAACCGCTGGCCTGAGACTTTTGGGGGCCTTGTGAGGAGCCGCCTGGAGGTGTATCCTCTGATACATCGAATATGACCCCAATCCTGAAAGCCATGGGGGTCTTGTGCCTGGCCTCGGTCCTGTGGCCGCAAGTGCCGCCCGGCACGCTGACCCTTCAGAAAGCGCTCGAATCCACCCTTCGCGAGCATCCCCAGGCGCGCATCGGCGAGCAGTTGGTGGTAGCGAGCCGCGGTGTCCAGCGCCAAGCCTCCGGCATCTTTGACCCGGTCTACAGCAGCGGAATACAACAAAGCTTCACACCGACGGCGGTCACCACGGCGCTGCAGAACCCGGGGGGAGGGCCCTATTCCGAGGCCACCAATCTCACTGTGTTTGACTCCAGTGCCACCACGTTGTATCGCAACGGGATCGCTGCGGGACCGGTCGTCGAGCTGGATCGGACGCGGGACCGCTTGTTGAACGCGGCGGGCATCAACCAGTCCCAACTTAGCTATCAAGTGACCATCCCCCTGCGGCGCAACAGGGGGGCGGAAGTGGTGGCTGCGCAGGAGACCGCGGCCGGCGTGCAGGTGGAGGCCAGTCGGTTGGATCTTAACCAGACCTACACGGATCTGCTCACGAACACGGCCGTCAGTTACTGGGAGCTGGTGGGCGCCATCCGGACGATGGAGGTGGCCCTGGGCTCGGAAGAGCGTGGACAGGCTCTGTTTGAAAACGTCTCCGACTTAATCAAGGCCGATCGTAGCCCCCGCAACGACATCAACCAGGTCCGCGCCAATCTGGCCGATCGCATCGCGGGCCGCATCGCAGCCGAGCAACAGGTGGTGGCCGCGCGGCTGCAGTTGGCGCTGGATATGGGCCTGCCTGCGGACGGCATGGCCGCGGTCGCGTATCCGGCCGGGGATCTTCCCGAAGGCATCGGCGCGCCCGCGAACGATCCGGCAGCGGTCCGGCGATACATCGAGCTGGCGTTGTCGCAACGCGCCGATTACCTGGCGGCGCGGAAACGGGTGGAGGCCGAACGCCCGCTGCTGGCACAGGCGAAGAACGGTTTGCTGCCCAGCGTCGATTTGACGCTCTCCACCGGCTATAGCGGCCTGCGGGAAGGAGTCTATCCGCCGAGTTATCTTGCCTCTCTGTTCCACGGGGTGCGCGGTCCGGATGCCATGGCCGGCGTGCGCTACGAATTCGCGCCCCGCAACAACGCGGCCGCCGGACTAATGGCGCAGATCGAAGCATCCATGCGCCAGGCCGAGTTGCGCGCCGCCGACACCGCACGGGGTATCGCCGCGAGCGTAGTGGTTGCGCTGGCGGGAGTCCGAAACGCGGGCCTGCGTCTGGAAAAAGCCCGCGAATCGGTGACCGCGTTCCAGGCGGCGCTCGATGGCGAGCGGGAGAAGTACCGCCTTGGTTTCGGGTCCGTGGTGGACATTCTCACTACCGAAGACCGGCTTACCGCCGCGCTAGTCGTTCAGGTGCAGGCACGCCTGGATACGGCCGTCCAGTTGGCGCACTTGCGCCAGGCCACCGGCACGCTGGTGGAACCGCATGTGGCCGCACCGCGCGCGGATAGCCGGGCGTTCCTGACTCTTCCCACACTCCCAGGACAAAACCAGCCATGAGGGGAGGCAGGCGGTGAATACGGAAATCTTCCGCAGGGTCTCCATTGAGCGCCTCTCTTCGCCCGAACAGCTCGACCAATTATTGAAGGTCAACTCCACGCGAAGTTGGGCGGCGCTGCTGGCCGTTTTGGTGCTTGTGAGCATGACCGTGGTGTGGGCCTTTCGGGGGTCGATTGCAACCACCGCGCCGGGGCAGGGAGTCATTGTCCGTACCGGAGGCGTGCTCAATGTGGTCTCCAGCGGCTCGGGGGTGGTGGCGTCGCTGAACATCAAAGTCCGGGACCGGATCCGCAAGAATCAAGTGATCGCGCAGGTGGCCCAACCCGCGCTGGTGGAACGGATTCGAGCTACCGCGGAGGCCATCGCCGAAGCCGAACGCCAGCGCGCGGTGGCCAGCCAGATTCGCAGTGGAAGCGCGAAGCTCCAGATGGACGCCTTGAATCGCCAGCGGGAGAATGCCGACCGCGAAATCAAGGTTCTCCAGGAGCAGGCCAAGCTTGTAAGCGAGCAGATCCCGGTGGAGGCCGAGCTGCTCGCCAAGGGACTCTTGACGCGCCAGCAGACCATCGCCACGCAACAGAAACTGGTGGAAATCGAGGGGCGTATTGCCGCGATCAGCGCCGACTTAAAACGTTACGACTCCGAGCAATTCGCGATCGAGAGCCAACCGCTGCAAGCCGATGTCGAGATGCAATCGCGCGTCACCAGCCTGGAGCGCGAGTTGGCGGGCTTGCGCAAGGAACTGGAGGTCGCGGCCGATGTGGTTAGCCCATACAGCGGTGAGGTGACGGAACTGCGGGTTGCGCCCGGATCCGCCGTGACCGCGGGCGAGCCGATCCTCACAATCCAACCGGACCTCGACCAACTGGATGTCCTGGTGTACGTGCCGTCGGTCATGGCCAAGCAGATCCACGCCGGACTGGAGGCGCAGATTTCTCCCTCCACGGTGCGGCGCGAGGAATACGGCTATCTTCGTGGTGAAGTGACTTCCGTGGCAGATTATCCCGCCACCCCCGCTGCTCTAATGCGCAATTTTCAAAATGAACCGTTGGTGGGGTCGCTCACCGGCGGCGGTCCGGTCACCGAACTGCATGTGCGCCTCATCGCCGACAATCGAACTCCCAGCGGCTATCGCTGGTCTTCACCCCTGGGCCCCCGTATCAAGCTCTCGAGCGGCACCTTGGTTTCGGCGCAGATCGTCACTAAACGGCAGCCGCCGATCAGTCTCGTGATTCCCCAGGTTAAGGAGATGCTCGGCCTGAGCTAGCGGCCCATGGCTTTCCCCTTCTTTCGCCGCTCGCGCGTGCGTACGCCCACGATCCTGCAAATGGAGGCGGTGGAGTGCGGGGCCGCGTCTCTTGCGATTATCCTCGGCTACTTCGGGCGGTGGATTCCGCTGGAGCAGCTTCGTCTGGATTGCGGCGTGTCACGCGATGGGAGTAAGGCGAGTAATCTCCTAAAGGCCGCGCGCAAACACGGGCTTACGGGCAAGGGCTATAAGAAAGAGCTGTCGGATCTGCGCCAGGTCCGGCGGCCCGCGATCCTGTTCTGGAACTTCAACCATTTTGTCGTGCTGGAGGGATTCGGCCGGGGCCGCGTATATTTGAACGATCCGGCGACAGGTCCGAGGATCGTCACCCCTGAGGAACTCGATCTCGCCTTTACCGGGGTCGTGCTGGTTTTTGAAAAAGGCCCGTCTTTCGAGCGCGGCGGCCAACGCGGGTCGTTGGTGCGGTCGCTGGCGGCACGGCTTCCGGGGACGCGGCTGGCTCTATTGTACGCGCTGTTGGCCACGCTAGCCCTGGCGGTTCCCAACCTGGTGGTCCCGGTCTTCACGCGCATATATATAGATGACATCCTGGTGGGGGGACTTGACCACTGGCTGCACCCGCTCCTTTTGGCGATGACGGGCGCCCTTTTGATCAAGGCGGTTCTGACATGGCTGCAACAGAACACGCTGCTGACCCTTGAAACCCGGCTGGCGCTCGGATCCAGCGGCAAATTTTTCTGGCACGTGTTGCGCCTGCCGATGGAATTTTTCAGCCAGCGATTTGCGGGCGAGATCGGCTCCCGCGTGGATATCAACGACCGGGTAGCCGCCGTGTTAGCCGGCGTGCTGGCCACCAACGCTGCCAACGTCTTGCTGATCGGATTCTACGCCGCCCTGATGTACCAATATGACCGCAGGCTCACCGCCATCGGAATCGCCATTGCGGCGTTGAATTTTGTGGCGCTGCGATTGTTGACCAAGCGCTATGCGCGCCAAAGTCTTCGTCTGGCCGCGGAGCAAGGCAAGATGGTGGGGTGCTCGATGAATGGATTGCAGATTATCGAGACTCTGAAGTCAACCGGCTCGGAATCGGATTTCTTTGCCCGTTGGAGCGGCTACCAGGCCAAAGTCGTGAACGCGGAGCAGGAACTGGGCACGTGGTCCGCGCTTTTCGCGGTAGTGCCACCGGTGCTGACCGGGATCAATGCCGCCGTCATCCTCGGTTTGGGCGGCCTTCGCGTGATGGATGGCTTCCTGACCATGGGCATGCTGATCGCGTTTCAGAGCCTCATGGCCAGCTTTCTCGGTCCGGTCGAGCGACTGGTGAATCTCGGCGAGTATTTCGAAGAAGCCGGCACCGATCTGACCCGGCTGGACGACGTCTTGCGTTACCCCGTGGATCAGCCCTCGGCGGTTTCGTCCCCCGTCGGCAGTCCGAAATTGCAGGGCTATCTGGAGCTGCGCAACATCACGTTTGGCTATAGCCGCCTGGCGGATCCATTGCTGTCGGACTTCAATCTGAAGCTCGTCCCGGGCCAGAGAGTGGCGTTGGTGGGCGCTTCCGGCAGCGGAAAATCGACGGTAGCCAAACTGGTGACGGGGTTGTACGAGCCGTGGTCCGGCGAAGTTCTTCTCGATGGGTCGCCGCGTCGCGAGATCCCGCGCGATGTGTTGTGCAACTCGCTGGCACTGGTGGACCAGGATATTTTCCTGTTTGGCGGATCGATCCGCGACAATCTGGCGATGTGGGATGCCACCATGGAAGACGCGACGCTGGTGCGGGCGGCCAAGGATGCCTGCGTACACGACGATATCGCCAACCGTCAGGGCGGCTATGAATACGTCGTGGAGGAAGGCGGGCGCAATTTCAGCGGCGGCCAGCGGCAGCGCCTGGAGATCGCGCGCGCTCTGGCCGCTGCGCCGCGGATCCTGGTGCTGGACGAGGCGACCAGCGCGCTGGACCCGGCCACCGAGAAAACCATCGACGACAACGTGCGCCGGCTGGGATGCACGTGCGTGATCGTGGCCCATCGCCTCAGCACCATTCGCGACTGCGACGAGATTCTGGTGCTCGACCGGGGCAGCGTAGTACAACGCGGCACGCACGAACAGATGATCGCGGTCGAGGGTCCGTACCGCAACTTGATCCAGTCGGGATGAGAACCCACAACTGGCCATGACTGCAAGCGCTCCGCAACCCGGCAACATCCTCCCTCCGTTCCTGCTCCTGGGAGAGCGGGCGTGGATCATTGTCTCCGGCGCGGTGGATGTTTTCCTGGTGGATTTGGAGAGCGGCGTCCCTCGCGGTGCGCGCCGCCACGCCTTTCGTCTGGAAACCGGCGGTGCGCTGTTTGGGATCGCCCCAGAAGACGGCGGAGGCGCGGGACTGCTGGCCTGCCCGCTGCCGGCTACGCAATTGGCTATTGTCGCTGGCGCGGACGTCGCATCCGATGCGCTCGGGAAGTGGGTCACCGCGATCGCCGAGGCGATTGTCAGCGCACCGCCGGGGCTGCCGGATCGTACGGAGTGGCGAGGGTTAGGCGCGTTTCATCGCGTGGCGCTCGAAGCTTTGGTCCGGGACCGGGCCGACGCGGAGCGCAAGGAACGGGAGCGCTGGACCGTCGCGGCCGGGCAAGAAGCGGCCGCCGCCTGGTTCGCCTTGCGTCAACTGGCCGCTCCTATGGGAATACGGCCGGGGCCGGCCGGCGCTGACGAGGAGATGGCCCTGGCCAGTCCTCTCTTGCGAGCGTCGGCGGCTGTCGGCACGGCCTTGGGAATCCGCATCCGCGCTCCCCGGGGGATCAAAGGCGCGGAGAGCGTCGAGGCCATCGCTCGCGCCTCCGGCATCCGCGCGCGCCGGGTGGCGCTCAAGGGCGATTGGTGGCGGGAGCAGAGCGGCCCACTGCTGGTGTTTCGCGATGAAGACCACCGGCCCGCAGCCGTTCTGCCTGTGTGGAGGGGCCGCTACCGCCTTTGGGATCCCGTGGAGGACCGCACCCGGCGGCTCGATCGCAAGCAAGCTGCGAGCTTGGAATCGTTCGGCTGGATCTTCTACCGCCCTTTTCCCACCCGCAAGCTGGGCGTGTGGGATCTGCTTGCATTTGGAATGCGCGGCGCGGCAGCGGACCTGACGACCATCAGTATTTTGGGTATCGCCAGCGGACTGCTCGCCGTTCTGCTGCCGGTCGCGATTGGATTGACCTTCGACAGTATCATTCCGGGTGCGGATCGCTCGGGCTTGTTGGCCGTTTCCGTGTTCCTGGCCATCGCTGCCATGGCCTCGGCGATGTTCGAGCTTACCCGGAACTTCGCCGTTCTGCGCCTGGAAGGCCGCATGGACTCCGCCATGCAAGCGGCCGTTTGGGACCGATTGCTGGGACTTCCGGTACCGTTCTTCCGCGACTACGCCGCCGGCGATCTGGCCATGCGGAGCCTGGCCATCAGCCAGATCCGCGAGAAGCTGACCGGTTCCACGCTCGAATCGATTTTTTCGGGCATTTTCTCGGCCTTCAGTTTTGCGCTGATGTTCTACTACAGTTGGCGGTTGGCCGTGTTGGGAACGGCGCTCACCGCAATCGTCTTCCTGGTGCCGCTGGTTGTGGGCCTCCTCCAAGTACGCCGCTTGCGCGAACTGTCGGAGGTACACGGCAGGATTTCCGGCATGGTGCTGCAGTTCGTAACCGGCATCGCCAAACTGCGGGTCACCGGCAAAGAGCTCCGCGCGTTCACCGTGTGGGCACGCGAATTTACACGGCAAAAACGGCAGGCGACCGCTGCCCGAAAGCTCTCGAACGGCCTGTCGGTATTTATGGCGGTGTTTCCGCTGCTGTGCTCGGGCGCGATCTTTTACAGCAATTCGCGGTTGGTGGCGGATGGCGTCGTCTCGCTGAGCACCGGCGCGTTCCTGGCTTTCCATGCGGCTTTCTTTCAGTTTCTGGCAGCCGCACTGGCTTTGAGCTCGGCCGCGGGGTCGGTGCTGGGAATCGTCCCCCTGTTCGAACGCGCGCGCCCGATTCTGGAAACCCTGCCGGAAACCAGCGCCGCTAAGGGAGAACCCGGCGCGTTGACCGGCAATATCGAAATAAGCCACGCCTTTTTCCGCTACCGCGCGGATACCCCTTTGGTATTGCGCGATCTATCGCTGAGCGTGCGTCCGGGCGAGTTTGTGGCGCTGGTGGGCGCTTCGGGCTGTGGCAAATCCACTCTGTTCCGCTTATTGCTGGGATTCGAGAGGCTGGATTCCGGCGCCATCCATTTCGACGGCCAGGATCTGGCCGGGATGAATCCCCAGGCCGTGCGCCGCCAGATTGGCGTGGTACTGCAAAATGGCCAATTGCAGACCGGCGATATTTTCGAGAATATCGCCGGCACGCGGCCGCTCACCATGGATGACGCCTGGGCGGCGGCTCGTCTGGCGGGCCTGGAAGACGATATCCGCGCCATGCCGATGGGCATGCACACCGTGATCAGCGAGGGCGGCGGCGGATTGTCGGGCGGACAGCGCCAGAGACTCATGATTGCCCGGGCCATTGCGTCGCGCCCACGCATCCTGCTCTTCGACGAAGCCACCAGCGCCTTGGATAACCTGACCCAGGCCATCGTCAGCCGGAGCCTGGAGCAGCTCCAAGCCACCCGCATCGTCATCGCGCACCGGCTGAGCACCGTTGTCAAGGCAGACCGCATCTTCGTGCTGGAGGCTGGGCGCGTTGTCGAAAGCGGTAGTTATGCGGAATTGATTGCCCAAGAGGGGCTGTTCGCAAAGCTGGCGCAGCGCCAGCTTGCCTGAAAGGAATCCAAAAGGAGGACCGGATGAGAAAGGCGATGTACCTGATGGGGGCGCTGGAGGATTCCGACATCGAATGGCTGGCTGCCAATGGAACCGCGGCGCGCCTGACCCGGGGCCAGGAACTGGTGCGCGAGGGCCAACCCGTCGATTCCCTTTTCGTGGTGCTGGACGGGCAATTGGCGGTGGAGTCCGGTGGCACGCAGTTGGCCACGCTGCTGGCAGGCGAGGTGGTGGGCGAGATATCGTTTGTCGATTCCCGGCCGCCCTTGGCCACCGTAATGGCGCTCGATGCCGCGCGAATCCTGGCGGTGCGCCGGGACGTGTTGCAGGCCAAGCTCGCCGCGGATTCGAGATTCGCGGCCAACTTCTACCGCGCTTTAGCTATTTTTCTGGCCGACCGCCTGCGTACCACCACTGCGCGCCTGGGGTACGGGCGGCCGGAGCAGGACGCCGTGGTGGAGGCTGCCGACGAACTCGGCGACGATCTGATGGAAACCGTTTCGCAAGGCACCCGGCGCTTCGATAACCTGCTGCGCCGGGTGCGCGGCGCCTGAGGGCCTGGCAAAATGGGGCAAGCGGAGGCCCACCCCATTACCGCCCCATTACCAGCCCGTCCCGTGATGCGTCAGTCAGCTACCCTTGATGTTGCCATGAGGAACCCACTTGAGGTCCCGCCGGCAGCTTTCTCCAGTTCTTGTCCCGACAGCTCCGTTGCGGTTTTTTCGTGACTTTCCGGAGGGCCATCGCTCACCAGGACTTGCCGCCTTTGTCGATCTGTCCGGCCTTCGGCGGTGTGTAGCCGGCCCCGGCAATCTTGTTGAGTTCCTCTTCCGACAACTCGGCCGCCTTCACTTCCTGCTCGGTCTTTTCAGCTTTTTCGATCTTCTGGCTTTCTTCGCTCATGGTGTTTCTCCTTTTAGAAACGTTTTTTGCGTGAATTGTGGGGCTCCCCTCTCATGTGAGTGCCCAAATCGACTGCCTTCACCCTATAAGGCGCAAGCTACGAAAAAAGAGACCAAAAAAAGTTGGGACCCGTGGTCACGGCCGGCTGAACTCTGCCCGCGACGCGAGCCGTGTTCCCAGACAGCGCAATCGGACCAAAGCATATCACCAAACGACTCAGTTGCCATAGGGCCTATGGGATATAATTCTCTCCATCAAGGAAGGAGCCACATGGCTGGGTCGGGTGGCGATGTGACGCGTTTGCTGGCCCAACTCCGCGAGGGCAACCGGGAAGCAGCCGATCGACTGGTTCCGCTGGTGTACGCCGAACTGCGCCGGATGGCCGGCGCCTACATGCAACGCGAGCGGCCCGGCCACACGTTGCAGGCGACCGCGCTGGTTCACGAGGCTTACATGCGCCTGGTGGTACGGGAACCGGCGCAGAATCGCGCTCACTTCTTCGCCATCGCCGCACACACGATGCGCCAGGTTTTGCTGGATTATGCGAGGCGGCGAGACGCCGGTAAGCGCGGCGGCGCCGGCGCGCGGAGAGTAGACCTCGACGGAGAACTGCCCATCGCCGCGGAGGCGCTCGACGATGTGCTCGCGATCGATGAGGTCCTGAAACGGCTGGAGCAGATTGACCCCCGCCAAAGCCGCCTGGTGGAACTGCGCTTCTTTGCCGGCCTGGATGTGGAGGAGGCGGCTGAAGTGATGGGTGTTTCCCCAACCACGATCAAACGCGAATGGAGATCGGCCAAGGCCTGGCTGCGGCGGGAACTGGCGGCCGCGAACCCAGGATGACGGCGGAGCGCTGGCAGCAGATAAAAGCGATCTTCGATAGCGGTGCGAACCACTCTAATAAGCGTGTGGGAGGAGGTCGGAAATAGCTCCTGGCTTGTCGCCCAGCGTTTAGGGACAGCTCTCGGACAGCACGTCTCCCCACTGGTCAGATAAACCGTCTTTCCGGAAAGTGGCCCGACACTGGCTGAAGTCCCATATCGGTAGCGATCTCCGCGAACTGTGCCGGCCGCGGCGTATTGGGCTATCGGGGCGTACCGGTTCCACAGGTGGCCATGTGGGGCGCGCTGGGCGCCGCGGGCGCAACGTGGGCGAACCGGGCGCGAGTGGGTGGGTTTCGTTCGCCACGGGTGTTAGAACGAGTTCCCCCCGGCTGCCTCCGGCCGCCCAACCGCCATGCCGGTCGCAGGCCCTCACTCCACGACGGCGGCCACCACCATTTCCAGCGTCCGCCTTACACCCGTGTCCACGTTGATGGGCGGGTCGTAGAACTGGTCGGAGGGGTGCGGCTGCCATTTATCGCGACTGCCGTCATAGTGGGTGTTCGGCGTCAGACCGGGCGGACTCCATTGGTACTGCGAGTCGTTGCCGGCGATCTTCCAGATGACCAGGTCGAGCGAGGGCACGACGATGATGCCGAACCCGCCGGCTCCCGACTTGAAGTACGCGTCGCGCGGCGCGCCGACGACGTGCCCGTCCGCGTTCACCGTGAACTGAAAGCTGTACGGAGCATGCGTGTCGTAGGGCGTTGGCTTCGAGCACAGCTCGATATACTCGGGCGGTATGAGTTGCCGGTCGGCCCACTTTCCTTTGTGCAACAAGAGGTAGCCCCAGCGCAGCATGTCGGTGGCTCGCACCGCGATGCCGCCGGACCCAGGCGTGTTGGTGTAGCCCGGGCGGGGCGGATACCCCCACGGTCCCCACTGCATGGGGTTCGCCAGTTTCTCGCGAATGTAGTCCTCCATCAGCTTCCCAGTGATGCGGTGGACCAGAATCGACAGCACATGGGTTCCCGAATTCGAGTAGAAGTAGCCGCCGCCGGGGTTCGTCCACATCGGCGCGCGCAGGGTCGCTAGCTCGGGCCCGATGGAACCGTCAGTAAGCGCGGCCTCCACCTTGACGTCCTCTCCGTTGACGATCCCGGTGCCGCCGTTGCCGTCCTGCATCCCCGAACTCATCGCCAGCAGGTGCCCCAGCTTGATCTCGGCCTTGCGGGGATCGCTGA
>Ga0187848_10002103_pt1 | contig 16174 bp, 15 predicted proteins | sample June2016WEW_4_40_FD_132424 | JGI IMG/M metagenome (GOLD analysis project Ga0187848, IMG submission 132424) | Peatland microbial communities from SPRUCE experiment site at the Marcell Experimental Forest, Minnesota, USA - June2016WEW_4_40 | ecosystem: Environmental > Terrestrial > Soil >... | reverse complement strand
GCGATGAGCGAGGCGGTGAAGACCGGCGTTCGCCTGCGCGCGCGCAATTTGTCGAAGACTTTCGGGCGCGCGAAGAAGAAATCGCTCGCGCATGTCGATCTCGACGTCGCGGCGGGCGAGGTGCTCGCGGTTCTCGGGCCCTCGGGATGCGGCAAGACGACTTTGCTGCGCCTAATCGCCGGCTTGGAGGCGCCCGACGAAGGCGGCTCGATCTGGTTCGGCGAGGATGACGTGACCGCGACGCCGGTGGAACGGCGGCAGGTGGGCATCGTCTTCCAGTCCTACGCGCTGTTTCCCAATATGACGGTCGCCGACAACGTCGGCTACGGCCTGAAGCTGCGCGGCGTCGCCAGGCCGCAGCGCGAGGCCGCGGTCGCCGAGCTGTTGCGGACGATGGATCTGGCCGAATGCGCCGACCGGCGGATCGCGAGCTTGTCGGGCGGTCAGCGCCAGCGCGTCGCGCTGGCGCGCGCGCTCGCGATCCGGCCGCGCATTCTGCTGCTCGACGAGCCGCTTTCGGCGCTCGACGCGGCGCTGCGCGATCATCTGCGCGGCGAAGTCGCCGCGATGCTGCGCCGCTTCCACATCACGGCGCTCTACGTGACCCACGATCAGGGCGAGGCGATGGAGATCGGCGACCGCATCGCCGTCATGCAGGGCGGCCGCATCATCCAATTGGGAACCTCCCGGGAAATCTACGAGACCCCGACGACGCGCTTCGTCGCCGAATTCGTCGGCGAAATGAACCGCCTATCGGGGCGCATGGCGGCGCGGGCAGGGCTCGGCGAGCGCGACGTGTGGTTTCGTCCCGAAGCGGCGCGCCTCGCCGCGCCCGGCGCCGGCGGGTTAGAGGGGCGCGTGACCCAGGCGACCTTCTTCGGCGCCGAGACGCGCATGATCGTCGACTGCGAGGGCGACGAGATCAGCCTTTTCGCGTCGCCCAACGCCGCGGCCGCCGTCGGCGCGCCGGTCCGCGTCGAAATCGACGGAGCGGCGGCGCTGCGCTTCGAGGAGGAACGAGAGTGCTGATCGCGCAGATCTCCGATCTTCATATTCGGCCGGCGGGGCAGTTGGCCTACGGCGTCGCCGAGACCAACGTGATGGCCGAGCGGGCGATCCACGCCTTGTTGCGATTGCGCCCGAGACCCGACGTCGTGATCGTGACCGGCGACGCCGCCGACTGCGGCCTCGCGGAGGAATACGCGATCCTCATCGCGCTCATCGCTCGCCTGCCCTGTCCGGCCTACGTCATCCCCGGCAATCACGACCGCCGCGAAGCGATGCGCGCGGCTTTCGCGCCGCTCGGCCGGTTCGGCGCGCACGGACCGCTGAACTTCGCGGTGGACGTGGGTCCGCTGCGGCTCGTCGGCCTCGACAGCGTCGTCGAAGGCGCGAGCCACGGCGAACTCTCGGGCGAGACGCTGGCGTTCCTCGAAGCGGAACTGAACGAACACCGCGATCGGCCGACGATCGTTTGCCTGCACCATCCCCCGTTCGACTGCGGCATCGCGCATATGGACCGCATCCGCCTCGTCACGGGCTGCGAAGACCTGGCGCGGATCGTCGGCGCGCATCCGCAGGTCGAGCGGATCCTCGCCGGTCACCACCATCGCTCGATCCAGGCCCGTTTCGCCGGAACGATCTGCCAGATCGCGCCGTCGGTGGGGCACGCCGTCGCGCTCGACCTCAGTCCCGACGGCGCCGCCGCCTTCGTGCTGGAGCCGCCGGCGTTTCTGTTGCACCAGTGGGACGAGGGCGTCGGCCTCGTCACCCATACCGCCTTCGTCGATCGCGCCCCGGGACCGTTCCCGTTCTTGCTGCCGCCGGAATATCCCGGCGGGTGATCGGCGCGCTCCAGGGAGCGACTACAGCGCGCTCTCGAAGATCGCCTCGATTTCGCCTTGCGTCGCCTGACGCGGGTTGGTGAAGCCGCAGGCGTCCTTGAGGGCGTTGGCGGCGAGCGTCGGGATGTCGGCTTGCTTGACGCCCAACTGGGTCAACCCGGCGGGGATGCCGACGTCGGCCGACAATTTCCGGATCGCCGCCAGGCAGGCCTTGGCGCCGGCTTCGACGCCAAGGCCCGTGACGTCGACGCACATCGCCGCCGCCACGTCGCGCAGGCGAGCGGCCGAGACGGAGGCGTTGTAGGCTTCGACATGGGGCAGCAGCACCGCGTTGCAGACGCCGTGCGGCAAATCGTAGAACCCGCCCAACTGATGCGCCATCGCGTGGACGTAGCCGAGCGAGGCGTTGTTGAACGCCATGCCGGCGAGGAACTGCGCGTAGGCCATCTGTTCGCGCGCGACGATGTCCTGTCCCTTGGCGACGGCCTGGCGCAGGTTGGCTTCGATCAGGCTGACGGCCTTCAGCGCGCAGGCGTCGGTGATCGGCGTCGCGGCGGTCGAGACATAGGCTTCCACCGCGTGGGTCAGCGCGTCCATGCCGGTGGCGGCGGTGAGCGCGGCCGGCTTGGCGAGCATCAACTCGGGATCGTTGACCGAAAGCAGCGGCGTCACGTTGCGGTCGACGATCGCCATCTTGATGTGACGGGCCTCGTCGGTGATGATGCAGAAGCGCGTCATTTCGCTGGCTGTGCCGGCGGTGGTGTTGATGGCGACGAGCGGCATTTGCGGCTTCTTCGACTTGTCGACGCCTTCGTAATCGGCGATCGAGCCGCCGTTGGCGGCGCACAGCGCAATGCCCTTGGCGCAGTCGTGGGGCGAGCCGCCGCCGAGCGAGATCACGAAGTCGCAGCCGTCGGACTTGGTCAGCTTCAACCCGGCGTCGACGTTGGCGATCGTCGGATTGGGCTTGACGCCGTCGTAAACGGAAGCGGCGATCGCCTTGGCCGCCAGCAGATCGACCACCTTCTTGACCACGCCGAGCTTGTTCAACGGCGCGTCGGTGACGATCAACGCTCGCTTGAAGCCGAAGGGAACGATGGCGTCCACCGCGCTCGCCAGGCAACCCGCGCCCATCATGTTGACGGACGGAATGAAGAATGTGCTCTGAGCCATTTTCTGTTTTTCTCTCCGCGGTGTTCGTCGGCGCCCGCCAGGCATGGCGAAGCGCCCTCGACGCGTCCGCGCGGGCGACATGCCCCGCCCGGACGACGCCAAGGCGAGCGCCCGCTTAACGAACATTTCAGTTCTCGACCGCCGGCCGCCCTACCCTCGGACAGAGCCACTGGCTTCGATGCGTGGGACTATAGGGAGGGCAGCCGGAAGCGGTCTGTCGGCCAGCCGACAGCGTTTCACATTTCTCTCGGCTTTTCTTTTGCGCTGTCGAGAACGTCGGACGCCACGGTCGGCGGCGACGCGTGCGGGCCGGCTCGATTCGCCGATCGCCGACGACCCCGCGCAAGGTCCCTCGTCACGCGTCGAAGCGGCGCGCGGACCCTGCGCCCGTCGCGCTCCCGCGCCTCAATGGCGAACGGCTCGTCGCGCCGCGGCCGCGTGCTCGCGCTTCGAGGCGTAAAGAAAATTCTCGATGCAATGCGCCGCGCGCGCATACAGCCGGGTGTTTTCCTCCGCGCCGAGTTGCTGCGCGACCTTGGCCAAATGCATCGCTTCATCGCTCGCCTGCGCCCCGTAACGGACGATCAGATCGATGGCGACGGCTCTGATTTCCTCTCGGGAGGGCCCGGACCACGGCGTTTTCATCGTCGCACCCGCTCGCTGAACTGGAAAGACCCTTATTCCCCGCGATTTCCGCCCGCTCGGTTCGTCGCGGCGAAGCGACTGAGGAGTCGAGCGACGTGTGAGCCCCCCGGTCGCGGGCCGGAGGGCTCGATACGCCTCACTGTCGCGCGTGGCTGGGGGAAGACACGCGCCAAAACAGAATGGTTCCGTCTTCATTACACGTCGATTCGGCTCTTTGGTCGACCCCGACGCCTACGCCTTTTGGACTTATGCCGGCCTACGCGGCGCAAGGCGGATACGCCGCAGGGCCGCGCGCGGCATTCCTGCGGCTGTTCGATCAGGGCGGGCGACTAAGCCTTTCGCTCGAGCGCGCGGTCGGCGGACGGCGCGCCGATTTCGACCGCGGCCGACTGGAATGCCGTCAGGTCCGACGCCGGAACAGGCCTCCTCGCGCACGCGCCAGAGTCGAATGGCGCATGGCGAGCCAGACCTGCGCGTTCGTTTCTTCGCCGCCGGCCTGAAGACGTGGGACCTCATGCCTTGACGGCGCGGCATTGCCAAAATGCGTCAAGAGTGCAACCCTTTCCTTCGGCAAGAGGGGCATCGATTCGGCAATAGAGTCGTCCGACGGACGCCGCTTGATTTCCCGTTCGGGAATCGCGGCGAGGAGTCGAGGATTGAAAAACTCATCTCACATTGCAAAGCGAGCGCGGCCGCAATCTTCGCGGGCGAAACCTCGGCCGCGTCCCGCCAAGCGGCGCGGCCCGACACGGCGCAGCAAACCCTTTTGAAGGCGCCGCTATGCACCTTGACGAGATTGCGCCGTCGCGAGGTCCCCTTCATGTCGTCGATATCGGCCTCGCTTGCGTTCGTGGCGCGAGGCCGTGCGACGCTTCGACGGACCCCGGTTCGGCGCGACCGTCCGCCTTGGCGACGGCGTTGGAAGTTTGGCGGGCCGCAAACTGACGCGGCTTATTTCATGTGCGTCGGAAACGACGTCGGCAGGAGCGGTCAATGGTCGATACTCTAATCATAAAGCGAATGGGATCGCCTCACTTCGATTCATTTACGACACTGTTGCATTTGGCTTTTGATCGAGCGCTGTGCCTGGAAAGCGAAGTTTCCGAGGAATGCCTGAAACTTCCGGGAATGTCGGGAAGACGCTACAGGATGTTCATCAACAATCTCATCCGCCTTGTCTCGAAACCTCGATACTTGGAAATCGGTTCATGGGCGGGCTCGACCGCCTGCTCAGCCATGGATAAGAACGTCGTGAAGGTGTTGTGCATCGACAACTGGTCGCAGTTCGGCGGTCCCAGGGACGCGTTCGTACAAAACACCAGTGCTTTCGTCACCAAGAACGTCGACTTTTCCTTAATCGAAAGCGACTTTCGCGCTGTCGACGTGAGTAAGATCGGTCCGTTCAACGTCTATTTGTACGACGGTCCTCACGAGCAGCAGGATCAGTACGACGGTCTTTTCATGTATGGATCGGTTCTTGACGACGACATCTTCTTTATCGTCGACGACTGGAACTGGAAGCCGGTGCGAGACGGCACGATCAACGCGATCCGCGAGACCGGCTTCCAAATCGACTACGCCGTCGAGCTGAGAACGACGCTGGACAACACGCACGCCGCGGCCGCCGGCGCGGCCTCGGATTGGCACAACGGCTATTTCTTGTCCAAACTCTCGCGCATCAAGCGGAACCACTCCCTGCTCTAACGTTAAATCTGCGCCACCAGCGAAATTCCGCAAGGAACTGCGCAGAGATTCTTTGCGTGACTTAGGGCGAGTCCACGCCTGCTCGTCACAGACTTTTGCGCCGTCCGTGCGCTGGGATTTCAAAATTGGACCGTCCCGCCGCGGCCGGACAACGTCGATCTCGCCTTGGCGACGAATCGGCGAACTGCGGTTATGAGCGCGAGCGCGCAAAAGCGTCGCGCCGCCCGCGATCGCAACGAATGCCGCGTCGACGACGCCTTCCCCACTCGCAAATTCGGCCAATTCGCATTATAGGCGCGTGCCGAGAGATGAAACGAGGAGGCTGGGACGCCTCCTTAACAGGAGCCTCCATGAAACCTTCTTCGCAAGCGCCGGCTCGCCGGCTCGCCGTTTTCCTTGCCTCCAGCCTCGGCGCGGCCTTGGCCCTGGCGGGCGTCGCCCACGCCGACCCCAAGATTCTCGCCAAGATCGACGGCGCGCCGATCACCGAGGACGACGTCGCCGACGCGCTGCTCGACATCGGTCCGGGCCTGCCGCCGAAGCTCGAAGGGCCGGCGCGCCAGAAATACGTGCTCGACTACCTCATCGATCTCAAGCTCGTGGCCAAGAAGGCCGAGGCCGACAAACTCGATGCCGGCGCCGATTTCACCCGCCGCATGGCCTACTACCACGACAAGCTGGCGATGGAGGCGTTGCTGACCAACGTCGCCAAGGCGGCGACCACCGACGAAGCCGAGCACAAGGCCTATGACGAGGCGGCGAAGGCGCAACCGCCGGTGGAGGAGATTCACGCCCGCCATATCCTGCTGCCGACCGAAGAAGAGGCCAAGGCGGCGCTCGCGCGCATCAAGGCCGGCGAGGATTTCGCCAAGGTGGCGACCGAATTGTCGAAGGACCCGGCGGGCGAGGGCGGCGATCTGGGCTGGTTCACCAAGGACCGCATGGTGCCCGAATTCGCCGACGCCGCGTTCAAGCTCCAGCCCGGCCAAGTCTCCGATCCCGTCAAGAGCCAGTTCGGCTGGCACATCATCAAGGTCGAGGAACGGCGGATGAGGACCTTCCCGCCCTTCGACGAGGTCAAGGATCAAGCGGCTCGCTACGTCGCGCAGAAGGCGCAGAGCGACCTGATCACGTCGCTGCACCAGGGCGTCAAGATCGAGCGCATGGACGCGGAGCAGCCGCCGGCCGCAGGCGCCGCCCCGTCCGCGGACCAGACGACGACGCCCGCCGGCGACGCCAAACCCAAGACGCCGTGAACGGCGTCGCCGCGCTCCGCCGGGCGTGATCTCTCGGGGAAGGCCGACCTCGGCCTCTCCTCGGGATCACGCCCTTGAAGCCCTCGATGAGGAACCCCGCGCCATGGCCGATCCCGCCCCGCTCTCCCCGCTCGCGCCGAAGAAATTTCCCGTTCTGCCGCCGATCGCGGGCGTGCGCTTCGCAACGGTCGCGGCGGGAGTGCGCTACGCCGGCCGCACCGACGTGATGCTCGCGTTGTTCGATCGGCCGGCGCAGGTCGCCGGCGTGTTCACGCGCTCCAAGTGCCCCTCGGCGCCGGTCGACTGGTGCCGCGCCAACCTTCCCGAGGGGCAAGCGCGCGCGCTGATCGTCAATTCGGGCAACGCCAACGCGTTCACCGGCGCCGCCGGCTTGAGCGCGGTCGCCGAAGTCGCCGCGGCGGCGGCCAAGGCGACCGGCGCCGCTCCGCACGAAATCTACATGGCTTCGACCGGCGTGATCGGCGAGCCCTTGGAGGCCGGCCGCATCACGCGCGCGCTCGATAAGCTGGTCGCGGGCGCCAAGCCCGACGCGCTGATGGACGCCGCCAACGCGATCATGACCACCGACACGTTCCCCAAGGTCGCGACCGCGCGGGTGAAAGTCGGCGAGAGGGAAGTGACGATCAACAGCATCGCCAAGGGCGCCGGCATGATCGCGCCCGACATGGCGACGATGCTGTCGTTCGTCTTCACCGACGCGCCGATCGCGGCCCCTGCCCTGCAAGCGCTGCTCAGCAAGTCGGTCAACCGCTCGTTCAATTGCATCACCGTCGACAGCGACACCTCGACCTCCGACACGCTGCTCCTGTTCGCGACCGGGGCGCCGGAAATCGCCGACGCCGCCGATCCGCGTCTTTCCGCGTTCCGCCGCGCGCTCGACAAGTTGCTGCTCGATCTCGCCCAGCAGGTGGTGCGCGACGGCGAGGGCGCGCACAAGTTCATCGAAGTGCGCGTCGCCGGCGCCGCCTCGCGCAAGGCCGCCAAGCGCATCGCGTTGTCGATCGCCAATTCGCCGCTGGTCAAGACCGCCTGCGCCGGCGAAGACGCCAATTGGGGCCGCGTCGTGATGGCGGTCGGCAAGGCGGGCGAAAAGGCCGAACGCGACAAGCTCGACATCTTCTTCGGCGACATCCGCGTCGCCCACGCCGGCCAGCGCGACCCCGGTTACGACGAAGCGGCGGCCTCCGCCTACATGAAGCGCAAGGCTATCGTCATCGGCGTCCACGTCGGGGTCGGCACGGCGACCGCCAAGGTGTGGACCTGCGACCTCACCAAGGATTACGTCGCCATCAACGGCGATTACCGCTCTTGAACCTGCTTCTCGTCGTCGCCGTCGCGCTCGTCGACGCCGACGATCGCGTGCTGATCGCCCAGCGCCCCAAGGGCAAGGCGCTGGAGGGCCTGTGGGAGTTTCCCGGCGGCAAGCTCGACCCGGGCGAGCGGCCCGAGGACGCGCTGATCCGCGAGGTGCGCGAGGAGCTCGGCATTCTCGTCAAGGCGCCGTGCCTGGCGCCGCTGACGTTCGCCAGCCATGCCTACGACGACTTCCACCTCATGATGCCGCTCTACGTCTGCCGGCGCTGGGAGGGCTTCGTGCAGCCGCTGGAGGGCCAAGCGCTGAAGTGGGTCCGGCCGCGCGACCTGCGGAATTATCCCATGCCGCCGGCCGACGAGCCGCTGGTGCCGCACCTAGTGGACTTGTTGGGGTGACGGCGGGGAGATCACACCGGCGACCGCAAACAATGGCCCGTCATGGGTCAGTATCTTGGTCGGTCGGCATCATTCGTCGAGCGCCGCCACGTCGTCGTGAAAATCAACCGAATTTGGATAAAATATCCAAATTGGAGATTTTTCCCATGTCCTCGACCCGCGTCACCGCCAGCCAGTTCCAGCAATCTTTCGGGGCGCTGAGCGACAAGGCGCGCCACGAACCGGTGGTCATCACCAAGCACGGACGCGATTCGCTGGTCGTCATGTCGGCGGAGGAATGGGCGCGATTGAAGCGGCGCGATCGGCGCGTCGGCCTGGCGGGCGATCTCCCCGAGGAATGGATCGAAGCCGTGCAGCGGACGTGACGCCGGGCGACAACGGCCGGTTAAGGACGGTGTGCGAGCATCGCCGCGTCGATGATAGCGGAGCCCGGACCAGCCATGCCCCGTGAAGACGCCCTCGCCCACGCCGCCCTGCCCGCCGCGCCCGATCTCGCAGCGATCGTCGTCGCGTGGCTCGGCCATTTGCGCAACGAGCGCCGGCTCGCCGCGCTGACGCTGGAGGCCTACGGGCGCGATATCAGGCAGTTTCTCGCCTTCCTGACCGAGCGATTTGACGCCCCGCCGACGATCGCCGATTTCGTCGGTCTCGCCCCCGCCGATCTGCGCGCGTTCCTGGCGCGCCGGCGCGCCGAGGAGATCGACGGGCGCTCGCTGCAACGCGCCCTTTCGAGCTTACGCTCGCTCGCGCGCCATATCGCGCGCGAAGGCGGCGGTGCGGCCTCCGCCTTCGCAGCATTGCGCGCCCCGCGCGCCGCCCGCCGTCTGCCGCGGGCGCTGCCCGTCGCCGACGCCAGGGCGGTGGCGACGACCGCCGTCCGCGAAGGCGAAGCGCGCGAGCCGTGGATCATCGCGCGCGACGCGGCGGTGCTCGCGCTGCTCTACGGGGCCGGCCTGCGCATCGGCGAAGCGCTGTCGATCCGCCGCCGCGACGCGCCGATCGGCGGCGTCGACGCGATCACGGTTGTCGGCAAGGGCGCCAAGACGCGTAGCGCCGCCGTCATCGCGCCGGTGCGCGCGGCGATCGAGACCTATCTGCAACTCTGCCCCTATGTTCTGAAGGCCGACGGCCCGCTGTTCGTCGGCGCCAAGGGCGGGCCGCTGTCGCCGCGCATCATCCAGCTCGCGATGGAGCGCCTGCGCGGCGCGCTGGGGCTGCCCGACACCGCCACGCCGCACGCGCTGCGCCATTCCTTCGCCACCCATCTGCTGGCGCGCGGCGGCGATCTCAGGACCATCCAGGAACTGCTCGGCCACGCCTCGCTGTCGACGACCCAGGTCTACACCGCCGTCGACGGCGCGCGGCTCATCGCCGCCTATCGCGCCGCCCATCCGCGGGCGTAGCGTTATTTCACCGCATCGAGCTTCTTGAGCACGTCCGCGGCGTCCGGGAAGCCTTGCGCCGCGGCCTTGGCGTACCAGACGCGCGCCTGCTTGTTGTCCTTCGGCGCGCCCCAGCCGTTGAAATAAAACGAGCCGAGATTGAACTGCGCGCCGGCGTCGCCCTGTTCGGCGGCCTTGCGCACCCAAATGAACGCGTCGGCGGTGTCCTGCTTGGCGAAGTAATATTGGAAGAGCTTGTTCTCGGCGGCGAGGTTGTTCTGGTTCGCCGCCTTCACATACCAGACGACGGCCTGATCCATGTCGGCCGACACGCCCTGACCCTCCTGGTACATGACGCCGAGATTGAACTGCGACGCCGCCAAGCCCTGGTCTGCGGACTTGCGATACCAGCTCATCGCGGTCGCGTCGTTTTGCGCCACGCCCTTGCCGGCGTGATAGAGGAAGCCGAGATTGTGCTCGGCCTGCGCGTCGCCGGCGTTGGCCAGTTGCTGGAACAGATGCGCGGCCTTGGCGAAATCGCCTTTGTTGTAGGCGGCGAGCGCGTCGTCGAAGGGCGCCGCGGCGACGGGGCCCTGCAGCAAAAGGAGAACGGCGGCGAGGCCAAAAAAAAGGCGCCGATTTGCTGATGGCATGTCGACGCCCCTGGCTCGTTCAATTCGGATCGAATTTCGCGCGCACGATAGCCGCCGCGACGCTTCACAAGCAAGCGCGCATCGGCCTCGCAGCGAAAATAGTTGGGCGCGTGTCACGCGGCCGCGCGCGAGGCGCGACGCGTCTTGCAATCAGGCGAAGGCGCGGCCTGCGACGGCCGTCCGGCCATCGCAAATCTCTGTTGTCCGCAGTCGACGTTACGCCGACGCGTCGCCTGCCGATGTCGCGGCCGACGAACTGTTGGCGCCATAGGCTTCGAGCACTTGCAGGAGCTGTCGTACGCCGCCCTCGTGCCGGGAGCGCCGCGAATGCGTCGTCGCGTCGCTCGCGCTCGTGCTGGCGCTGGTCGAACTCGTCGAACTCGTGCTGTCGGACGAACTCGTTACGCTCGGCGGAGGCGGCGGCGGCGGCGGCGCCGAAGCCTGTGACGACGCTGAAGTCGAGGACGCGGAGTCGAGGGCCGAAGTCAGATCCGTCAGGAACGTCTTCAGGTCTTTCGACAGTTGGCTGAGGTCGGCGCTCAGAGTCGAAATCGTCGACGACGACGAAGTCGAGGACGTCGAGGATGTCGACGACGCTGATGACGTCGACGTGGCCGACGACGACGAACTGGCGGATGACGACGTCGTGGTCGACGACGACGAGTCGAGCGCGGAGAGCAGGGTGGTGAGATCGGTCTCCAGCGCCGAGAGCAAGCTGCTGACGCTCGACGATGAGGTCGAGGAGGTCGACGACGTCGAAGAGGTCGAGGACGGCGGCGGTCCCGGGGGCGGTCCGGGCGGAGGCCCGCCGGGGCCGCCCGGTCCACCCGGTCCACCCGATCCGTGGCCCTCGCCGCCCGAGGAGCTGCTGCTCAACTGAGAAAGGAAAGCGAGCATCGCCGCCGACAAGCCGACCGAAGTCGAGCTGTCCGTCGACGACGCGGAACTGCTCCCGGACGTCGAGACGCTGGCGGTCGCGCTCGACTGGCTCGACGCGCTGTTCTGGTTGGCGAGACTGGCCTGCAGCAATTTGAGAAGCATGCTCTGCTGGCTGCTTCCCGATACGGTAAGACTCATGTTCAATCCCCCGGCTTTTAATCTGACTTTTGGGAAATATTGATTAAAATATGGTTAACGCGACCGTATTCGCCGCGGCGAAAATGAGGACGCGACCGCCCTGCGACAATTCGCGCGGCCCAGCGACCAAGAGATTTCGCCGAGCGAACAGGAAAAATGGCTGCGACAGCCGACTGCAAATTCACCCTTGGTAGGAACCCAAAACCGTCGCAGATTTGCTTTTTAGCGGAGCTCCAGCTCTTGGATGCCGGTTGAAATCTGAGACTTTCTATCCCGCCCTCTTGCAGGAGACCCGCCCGATGCGAACGCGGAAGTCCATTTTTGGCGCGCTCCTGCTTTGTGTCGCTTATTATGCCTGCCTGCCGTTCTTTTTTGGCTTCGAGCTGCATGACTGGCGTGAATTCTATGGAACAGATTTGCTGGCGGTTCTTCCCGTTATTTTATTTCCATGGCTCGTGGCGGGTACGTTTTTCGGCATTCGATCGATAGCCGGAGGCTCATCACGTGACGCCTATATCGGTTATTTGATTGTATCTATTTTGATTGTATTGTTCCTAATCCCTTTTTATTACTTTTTCGGAATTTATCTGGGCCCAAAACGTGGATAATTCCCCCTCGTGGTCAAAATCCGACATCTGACTCCCGCCGGAAATTCCCCGGACGTCGAGGGCGGGCGGAGGAGAGGAAACATTGCCTTCGCCCGCCGGCGCTATTCTTTCGGATCGCTCGGGAATTTGCAGATTTGCTGCCCGATATGCCCGATCTCGAGGGAAAGCTTGGCGTCGCACCAAATACGGAAGCCCGCCTCGCGCGCGCGATCGCAGAAGACGTAGTCCTCGCCGATGATTTCCCCGCTCTTCTCATCGTTGAGGAAGCGAAAGTAAGGCTCCGACAACGCCTCGAACACCCTCATGCGGATCAGCAGGCAGCCCGTCGGTACGCGCTTCATCTCGGTGAGCCCGCGCTCGTCGCAGCTCGGCTCGCCGTGCAGCGCTGTTCCCAGCAGCGAATAGGGCGGCACGCGCTTGGTGTAGATCGCGCCGACGATGTCTTCGCGATGGACGAGCAGGCGGTGCAGCGTCGAGCGGGGAAAGACCATGTCGCTGTCGAGGAACAGAATGTGGTCGCAGGCCATTTCCTGCGCGCGCTTCACCCCGTTGTTGCGGGCGATGGCGACGATCGAGGACTTGTTGTTGACGATCGGCGTCTCGATCGGCGGCGTCGAATTGGTGAGCCCGGCCAGCGCCAGCGCGAAATCGGCGTGAACCATGTCGCCCGAAGGGAAACATATGGCGACCTTCGGCAAAGCGGCGTTCATGGCATCCAACCGAATCGGCGTTCCCGCCCGGGGCGAAACGCGCTTGGTATGGCGGAAAGCGCCAACCCGCTCAAGGCCGCCAGGGATCGATGACCGGCACGCCCGCCGCAACGAACGGCGCCGTGTCGCGCGTCGCAACCGCAAAGCCCCTCACCGTCGCGATGGCGGCGATCTCCGCGTCCGCTACGGACAGCGCGCAACCGTCGGCGCGGGCGCGCGCGACCAACGCCGCGTAGGCTCTCGCCGCGCTTTCGTCGAAAGGGAGAATGCGCGCGCCGAACAACCTGGATATGAGTTCGTCCAACGCCGCGCCGATCCCCTCCCGGCGCTTGCCGGCGGGCATGATTTCGACGCCGACCATCAATTCGGCGAGATTCGCTGCCGTTAGATACAGCGTCTCCGCCGCTTGCCGGTCGAGCCAGTCGACGACGGCTTTGGCGCCGTTGGCCTTCATCGGCTCGGAAATGACGTTGGTGTCGAGAATGATCACTCGAAAGACGCCGTTTCGGTCGGCGAGGGATCGCGGATCGTTTCGAGGTCGACTCCGCCGAAACGCCGCCCGAAAGCCGCCAGCTCCGCGCCGACCTTGAGCCGCCCCTTGGGGCGCACCGCCTCGTCGAGGATCGCGCGGACTTCGGCCTCGGCGCTGCGCCCATGCCGCGCCGCGCGCAGCTTGAGGGCGCGATGGGTCTCGGCGGAGAGATTGCGAATCGTGACTGCTGGCATGTGATATCTCAATCGCTGGTATGATATCATTGATCGCATAACATGGCGTTTGATGTCAATCACACGGCGGGACAGAAAATCGCACTCACGCTGTTGAAATCCAACGATCGCGTCCCGAAGCGGCCCGCGCTCGACCGCTCAGGTCCCGTGCGGCTTGGCGCGGCTCGTCGGCGCGGCGCTCCCCGGGTCTTCGGGCCAGAAATGCCGGGGATAGCGGCCGCGCAGGTCCGCGCGCACCGAAGCCCACGAGCCCTTCCAGAAGCCCGGCAGATCGCGCGTGATCTGGATCGCGCGATGCGCGGGCGACAAGAGGTGCAACGTCAGCGGCAAGCGGCCGCCGGCCAGGGCGGGATGCTCGGATAGGCCGAACAGTTCCTGAACGCGCAGCGCGATCGCCGGCCCGCCCTCCGCCTCGTAATCCACGGGAACGGACGAGCCGGTCGGCGCGACGAAATGCGTCGGCGCCTCGGCCTCGAGGCGGCGCGAAAGCTCGTAAGGCAGAAGCGCATGCAGCGCCTGCGCGAGGTCGTCGCCGGAGATTTCCTCCAAGCGGGTCTTGCCGAGCAGAAACGGCGCGAGCCAATCGGGCGAGGCGGCGAGCGCTTCGTCGGAAAGATCGGGCCACGGCTCTCCCTCGGCGCGGCGCAGGAACCTCACGCGGTCGCGCCATTGCGTCAGGCTCTTGGTCCACGGGAGCCGGGCGAGGCCCAGGCTCAACACGCCGCGCGCGAGCGCGAGCGCGCTCTGTTCGTCGGCGGGGACGCTCAAGTTCTGTTCGGCGAGGATCAGCGCGCCGAGGCGGCGGCGGCGGCGCGCGCGCAGCGACGCCGAGGCGCGATCGAACGCCAGTTCGTCGGCGCCGACGATTTCGCCGCCGGCGACCTCCTCGATCTCTTCGAGCGTCAGCGGCGCGGCGGTGAGGATGCGCGCCGACGCGGCGCGGCCGACGATTTCGCCGATCGCCAGGAACGCCTCGCCCGCCAGAGCGTCGTGCGGCTCGAGCGCCGCGGCGCGGCCGTTGACCATCAGGAACTCGCCGCGCTTGCCGCGCGCGATCGCGATGCGGTCGGGAAACGCGGCGGCGAGCTGCTTGCCGACATCCGCGCTTCCCCTCTCCCGTTCGGGAGAGGGGCTAGGGGTGAGGGCGGCGCGCGCCCGACCGGCCAAGCTCCGCGCCAACCGCCGCGCGTCCTCGGCGCGCGGCGAGCGGTCGCGGCGGAAAGCGTCGAGCCGATGGGTCAGATCGACGGCGTCGCCGCCGAGACCGCGCTCGGTCAGCGCGACGGCGATTTCGGCTGCGACGCCCGCTTGGCCCTCGCGCGCGGCGTCGACCACCATGCGCGCGAGGCGCGGCGGCAGCGCGAGCTTCGAGATCGCCCGGCCCTCGTCGGTGATGCGCCCGTCGTCGTCGAGCGCGCCGAGCGAGGCGAGCAGCGCGCGCGCCTCGCGAAGCGCCGCGCGCGGCGGCGGATCGAGGAACTTCAGGGTCGCGGGATCGGCGACGCCCCACAGCGCGAGATCGAGCGCCAGCCCGGACAGGTCGGCGGAGAGGATTTCCGGCGGCGCGTAGGACAGGAGACCGCCGTTCGCCGCCTCCTCCCATAGCCGGTAGCAGACGCCCGGCTCGACGCGCCCGGCGCGTCCGCGCCGCTGGTCGGCGTTGGCGCGCGAGACGCGCACGGTCTCGAGCCGCGTCAGCCCGATGTCGGGCTCGAAGCGCGGCACGCGCATCAGGCCGCTGTCGACGACGACGCGCACCCCTTCGATCGTCAGCGAGGTCTCGTCGATCGAGGTCGCGAGCACGATCTTGCGCCGGCCCGCCGCAGTGGGCGCGACCGCCATGTCCTGCGCGCGCGCGTCCATCGCGCCGTAAAGCGGCGCGATGTCGACGTTGGGGGTCTTCACGCGCTCGGCGAGCGCCGCGGCGATGCGCGTGATTTCGGCCTGGCCCGGCAGGAAGACGAGGATCGAACCGCTCTCCTCGGCGAGCGCTCGAAGCGTCGCGCGAACGATCTCATCCTCGACGCGCATCGCGGGATCGCGGCCGAGATAGCGCGTCTCGACCGGGAAGCTTCGCCCCGCGCTTTCGATCAGCGCGGCTTCGCCCATCAGTTTGGCGACCCGAGCGCCGTCGAGCGTCGCCGACATCACCAGCAGGCGCAGCTCCTCGCGCAGGCCCGCCTGGGCGTCGAGCGCCAGCGCGAGGCCGAGATCGGCGTCGAGCGAGCGCTCGTGGAATTCGTCGAACAGCGCGGCCGCGACGCCTTCGAGCGCGGGATCGTCGAGGATCATCCGCGCGAACACGCCTTCGGTGACGACTTCGACGCGCGTGCGCGCCGAGACGAGGCTCTGCAGGCGCACGCGCAGCCCGATCGTCTCGCCGACCTTCTCGCCCAAAGTCGCCGCCATCCGCGCCGCGGCGGCGCGCGCGGCGAGGCGCCGCGGCTCCAAGACGATGATCTTGCCGCCGCGCGCGAACGGCTCGTCCATCAGCGCCAACGGAACGCGCGTCGTCTTGCCGGCGCCGGGCGGCGCCATGAGGATCGCGTTGGCGCCGGCGTTCAGCGCCGCGCAGAGCCGCGGCAGGGCTTCGTCGATCGGCAGGCTGTCGGGAAACGCGCGCATCGGCGCTTGATCGCAGCCGCGCGGCGCGCGCGCAAGAGGC
>Ga0187848_10002099_pt1 | contig 16202 bp, 9 predicted proteins | sample June2016WEW_4_40_FD_132424 | JGI IMG/M metagenome (GOLD analysis project Ga0187848, IMG submission 132424) | Peatland microbial communities from SPRUCE experiment site at the Marcell Experimental Forest, Minnesota, USA - June2016WEW_4_40 | ecosystem: Environmental > Terrestrial > Soil > Wetlands... | reverse complement strand
GCGGCCACTTCGTCCGGGTCCGGTTCGCCGAGAATCGCCGCCGCAAGCGCGCGGCTCTCGGGCGACACGCTCGGTGGGGAGCTATCCATGAAATGTCCTCTCCATTGGGAAAAAAGACGCCGTGGCTTCCGGTCGAGCGAGAAGCGAGAACCGATCACTTTCCCGTGGGCATCGCCAATCTAACAAATCCGCTGGCCCGATTTCAAGCGCTGATTTTGAGCCAATGCTATGGTTTGGCTCGTGCCGGCTTGTGCAGCCGCCCGCGCCCAGACTTGAAGATTCTGGAATAGCCGCCCTCCGGGGTGAACTAGACGGGGCCCGCATGCGCTGGTCCATCATTCAGCTCCCAAAGCACATCCCTGGCGCAAGTCCACCGGAAGCCAGAATGACCATGCTGATCACACCCGGGCAGCATGGACGCTAACACTATGATTCAAGTCTGCCGCGATCTGCACGCTTCATGCACGGAAAGACTTCCAAAGCCTGCCTATTGCTTCTCCTTCGTGCCTAAAGTAAAATGGGCTAAGTGTCGTAAATACCGTGCTTTAAGGCAGTTGCAGCAAGTGGCCGTTGTTGCCGCCGGGCCTAATACCGCTTCGCGGGAATGCCCGTAAACGGGCGTCAAATCACAACTTGCGTTTACGACGAAGGCCGCCGGTTTACAGCCTGAGTTAATGAAGGTCCGAGCCCCCCCGGAGAAGCCCCATGAATCGCCGTGACTTCCTGCGTGCCGGCGCCGCCGGCCTAGCCGCCTCCACGCTGGGCCAGCGGGCCCTGGCGTTTGCCGACGAGAAGCCCAAACGGGTCGGCATGATCGGCTCCGGCTGGTACGGCAAGATCGACCTGGTGCGGCTGCTGCAGGTCGCGCCGGTCGAGGTGGTTTCGCTGTGCGACGTGGATCGGCGGATGCTGGCCGCCGCCGCCGAGCGGATCGGCGCCCGCCAGGCATCGAAAAAGAAACCGCGGACCTACGGCGACTACCGCAAGATGCTCGCCGAGAAGGACCTGGACATCGTGCTGGTGGCCACGCCGGACCACTGGCACGCCCTGCCGATGATCGCCGCGGTGGAGGCCGGGGCCGACGTGTACGTGCAGAAGCCCATCAGCATCGACGTGGCCGAGGGCCAGGCCATGCTGGCCGCCGCGCGAGAACATCGCCGCGTGGTCCAGGTGGGCCTGCAGCGGCGGAGCACGCCGCACCTGGTCGAGGCCCGCGATCGCATCCTCCGCGAGGGCAAGTTGGGGCGGATCGGGCTGGTGGAAATCTATTGCTACTATCACATGCGGGCCACAGGGAACCCGCCCGACACGGCCCCGCCCCCCTGGCTCGACTACGAAATGTGGACCGGCCCGGCGCCCATGCGGCCGTACAACGAGCTGGTCCATCCCCGCGGCTGGCGGGCCTTCATGGAATACGGCAATGGGATCGTGGGCGACATGTGCGTCCACATGTTCGACATGGTCCGCTGGATGCTCGACCTGGGCTGGCCCAAGCGGATCGCCTCGACCGGCGGCATCCTGTTGGGGAAGCAGAGCAAGGCCAACATCTCCGACACGCAGACGGCCACCTTCGATTTCGGCGACCTGGACGTCGTCTGGCAGCACCGCGCCTGGGGCCAGCCGCCCGATCCGAAGTACGGCTGGGGCGCCACGTTCTACGGCGACCGCGGCACGCTCAAGGCCAGCGTGATGAGCTACGACTTCGTGCCGGACAAGGGGCAGCCGGTCCACCGGGACGTGACTTACGAGTTCGAGCAGTATCCCGAGGACCGCACCGAGCCCGACTTGGAGCGGCACGTCACCCCGGCCATCCGCGCCCACATGCGGGACTTCTTGGCGGCGATCGCCTCGCGGGGCCGGCCGGTGGCCGATCTCGAGCAAGGCCACATCTCGACCGCCAGTTGCATCCTGGCCAACCTGGCGATGAAGCTGGGCCGCACGCTGACCTGGGACCCCCAGTCTGGGCGGATCGCCGGCGACGAGGCCGCCAACGCCCTCCTCCGCCGCCCCTACCGCCAGCCGTGGGTGCATCCTTAACGGTCGCGTTGGGGGAAGAAAGTAGGGTGGGTCGAGCGCGGCGAGCCCCACCATTTCTTGGGCGAATCCTCGTGGTGGGGCTCGCCGACCATGCTCCGCATGGTGCCCGTCGACCCACCCTAGACGGGGCGATCCCTACGGGTTCCGCTTGGGGAGCACGAGGGTGAAGGTGGTGCCCTCGGGGGCGCGGCTGACGAATGACACCCGGCCGCCCAGGTAGCGCTCGCCGAAGAGCTTCATGCTGTAGGTGCCCACCCCGCGGCCCGGCTGCCCCTTGGTGGTGAAGGACCGCTGGAAGACCTGGAGTTGGACGTCGTCGGGCATGACCTGCTCGTTGTGGACGGAGAAGAGCACTTCGTCGCCGTGCTCGGCGCAGGCGATCGAGACGGCGCCCCCGGCCGGGGTCGCCTCCAGGGCGTTCTTGAGCATGTTGCCCAGCACCCGCAGGAGGAGTTGCCGGTCGGTGACGACCAGGCCGTCCCACACGTCGTCCAGATCGACGGCCCGGTCGACGGCCGTGGAGTGGCGGAGATACTGCAAGCGGAGTTCCTCCAGGGCCGTGCGGGTGCGGATGGGGCGCGGCATGGTCTGCAAGTCGCCCGACTCGGCCTGGACGAGGTCGCGGTGCGCCTGGATGGCGTCGATCAGTTGGTCCGCCAGCACGGCGATTTCCTCGCAGGACTCGCGGTCCCCGTCGGGCTCGTCCAGGAGGTAGCGGGCGTAGCCGCGGATGCAGCCGGCCGTGTTCAGCACGTCGTGGAAGAAGGTCCGCTGCAAAGCCAGCAGCCGCTTGACGGGACCCACGTCCTCGGCCGTGGCAATGTAGAAGTCCTCCTGGCCGATCACCAGCGGCGTGACGGTCACTTTCAGGTCCAGCGACTTCAGGCCCTCGGGGCCGTCGACGAGGATGCGGCATTCGCGGACCGACTGCCGGTTCTGGTTCTGGCTTTCGAGGATGGCCTGGACGGCCCCGCAGCGGACACAGTAGGGTCCGGTGCCGCACCCGTCGGGACCCAACTCCGCCCGAACGCACCCCAGGGCCTCGCCGGGCCGCTTCTGCAGGATGTCGGAAATCGCCGCCCGCATCGCCGCCAACAGGCTCCGATTGGCGGCGACGATCTGCCGATTGGTGTTCAACACCATCACCAGGGTCGGCATCGCGTCGAGCGATTCCTCCAAGGGCGATGCGGATTCGAGCTGCCGCACCTTGTGGAGGAATTCCTCTTCGGTGTCCCGGCCCGGCGGGGCAAAGTACGTCTCGGGCGGCTGGAAGGCGGACTCGCTCATGGCGTCACGTCAGGTATGCACACCCGCGACGGGGGCAAAAAAGCGCCGCAGGGATCGGCGGGCACCGTCGACTTGGCCCGCCAGTATCCCTCGCCTCGACCTGTCCGGCAAACGGAGAAGCTTCCCTCTTATTGTAGCCCATTGCGGGAAGTTGTCAGCACTTGAAACAGATCGGCTGGAGTTGAATCACAAGACGTTGCGGAAAAAGATAGGTAAGATGCGTAGAATGTGGCAATCGCCCCAGGCCGACGCCATTGCGTGCGGGGACCGAATCTGCTAGGAGTAAAAGGTCGGGCTCGGCTGAATTAGAAGGCGTCCAAGGCCGTGCCGCGTGTCGACCCCACCGTGGGGTCTTTGATGTGTAATGTTCGGAGGGGGTGTGGGCCGTCATGTTTGCACGCCTGGCAGCATTAGTGACGCGCCACTGGTTGGTGGTGCTGGCCGCGTGGGTGGCCCTTCCGCTGGTCCTGAAGCTGGTGGCGCCGTCTTGGGACGAGATCTGCCGCGACGGCGATTTCGCCTACTTGCCGGAGCAGATGACCAGCTCGCGCGGCGAGAAGCTCCTCGACGAGGCATTCCCCGCTGAGGCCTCGAAGAGCGAGGTGGTCTTGGTGGTGGCCCGGCCCGGCGGCAGGCTCCGCGAAGACGACTACGACGTGGCCCGCCGGTTAGCCGATATGTTCGCGCCGCAGGATGGGGAGGTGGCCCGCCGGATGGCCGAGAAGCTCGGGCCGAAGGAGCGGTCGCCGATCACCGCCGTCTGGACCCACGAGGAGCCGATCATCGGCCGCAAGCTGGTCAGCCCGGCCGGTCCCAACGGTCAGGCCGTGCTCGTCGTCTTGGAGCTGGAAACCGAGTTCACGGCGGTGGGCAACGTCTCGTACCTGGAGGAGATCTTCCGCACGGTGGATACCATGCGGCAGGAAGTTCCCGAGGGGCTCGAGCTGGGCGTGACCGGCTCGGCCGCCATCGGGAGCGACATGCTCTTGTCCGCCGAGGAGAGCATCAACAACACCGAGTGGACCACGATCGCGCTGGTGGTGCTGATCCTGCTGGTGGTCTACCGTGCCCCGGGGCTGGTGATCGTTCCGCTGCTGGCCATCGCGGTGGCGTTCACGGTCTCGAAGGACTTGATCGCCCTGTTGGCCCAGTTCAGCGAGCGGACGGGCTGGTTCGAGTTCCGCGTGTTCACGACGACGGAGATCTTCATCATCGTGATCTTGTTCGGGGCGGCCACGGACTACTGCCTGTTTCTGATCGCCCGCTATCGCGAGGAGCTGGAGCGCGGCCTGCCGCCGGCGGAGGCCATCCGCGAGGCGCTGGCCCGCACCGGCCACGCCCTGACCGCCAGCGCCATGACGACGATCCTCGGGCTGGGGGCGATGATCTTCGCCGACTTCGGCAAGTACCGTTACGGAGGACCGACGATTGCCATGTCGCTGGTGGCGGCGCTGGTGGCCTGCTTGACCGCGGCGCCGGCCCTGCTGCGGGCGATGGGGCGGGCCGTGTTCTGGCCGTTCGGCGTCGGGCCGCGGAACGCGGAAACCGCCGGGGGCGACCCGCGGGCCGGGGCGCCCTTGAGGACCGGCCTGCTGGGACGCTTCTGGCAGGGCGTGGCCCGGCTGATCATCACCCACCCGGGGCTGATCCTCGCCGGCAGTTTTCTGGTCCTGGCCGTGCCGGCCTACCATGGCTTTTCGGTTCCGCTCACGTACGACCTGCTGAGCGAGCTTCCCGCCAGCCGGGTTTCGGTGCAGGGGACGCGGCTGCTGGAGCGGCACTTTGCGCTCGGGCAGATGGACCCCATCGGTTTCCTCGCCTACCGCCCGGGCTACAACTTCGACACTCCCGAGCAGCGCCGCCAGATTGCCCTGCTGACCAAGGAGCTGGCGGATCTCCGCCACGTCGACAGCCACGGCGCCGAGACCCGCCCGGTGCTGGGCGTCCGCAGCCTGACCAACCCGCTGGGCGACCCGCTCCGGCGCAAGTCGGCGCGGGAAATCGCCCGGGACGTGGCCGTGCAGAAGGACCCCCGCACGAAGGCGATGTTCCTCTCGACGCAGCCCGATCCCGAGCACCCGCAACTGACCAACGAGGTGACCCGCTTCGACCTGATCTGCCAGTACGACCCGTTCTCACCCGAGAGCATCCTGGTGCTCGGCGAGGTGGACGAGCGCCTCAAGGCCCTGGCCGAGGATCCGGCGTCGCCGTGGTTCGGCACGTCGTTCGACTTCGTCGGCACCACGGCGGGCATCCGCGACCTCGAGGCGGTCAACACGAGCGACACCTTCCGCATCGGCGTGCTGGTGGCCATCGCCGTCCTGGCCGTGCTCGTGCTCCTGCTCCGCCGGCCCGTCCTCTCCCTGTACCTGATCTTCACCGTCCTGCTGGGCTTCTTCGTCAGCCTGGGCATCACCAAGGTCTTCTTCGCCTGGCTGTACGGCGACATGTTCCAGGGGCTGGACTGGAAGCTGCCGGTCTTCCTGTTCGTGATCCTGGTGGCCGTGGGCGAGGACTACAACATCTACCTGGTGACCCGCGTGGAGGAGGAGCAGCGGCGGCGGGGAACCATCGAGGGGCTCCGCGTGGCGGTCATCCGCACCGGCGGCATCATCACCAGTTGCGGCGTCATCATGGCCGGCACGTTCGCCTCGATGCTCACCGGCACGCTGCGGGGCATGATCCAACTGGGCTTCGCGTTGGGGCTGGGCGTGCTCTTGGACACGTTCATCATCCGCACCATCCTCGTGCCGTCGTTCTTGGCCCTCTGGGACCGCCGCTTCGGCCGCGGCCGCGAGTCCGGCAGCGCGCCCCGGGCGGCTCCCCACTTCGACGCGGTCGAAGCCTCCGCCGGGCAGTCGCTCGCCCGGCCCGCCGCCTGGCCGGACGGCAACGGCCACGAGCCACTCCCTTGACAGCAGCCGCTCTGCTCTTTGCCCCACGGAGGGCCGTGGGAACAGGGATTCGAGGCGCGCAGGCTTTGACCATTTTCTGCAAGCGGTACTAACTGCCACGTTATTTTGACGTTACGGCCGAAAATCTTGTCCAGACTATTGCCTTCTCCTTTTCTCTCCATAGGATACCGCAGCCTCGGGCATGGGCCTGTTCGCCGTGCGTGAACGGACCCTTGCGATTGGGGTGCGCGGGGCCGGGAAACGGCGTCGAGAGGCGAGGTAGTGCGCTTTTCAAGGCAGTTCGCGCTGTGCAGTGCGAGGGCCCGGCCGGAAGTATTTTCCGGCGGCCCTCTTCCATCCACCATCCCTGTTGTGAGGAGGAAGTCATGAGCGTGTTTCGCGGTATCTTGTTGCTCGCCGCACTGAGTGTTGCCCTGGGCGGCCAGCCGGCCCTGGCCGACTGCGGCTGCGGCCAGGCGTGTAGTGGAACCGCATGTGGTGGGACCGCGTGCGGCGGCTGTGCGCCCGCCATGTGCGCGCAGACCATCATGGTGCCCGAGTATGTTACCGAAGTCCGCAAAGTAAAGGTCATCGAGTGTGCCGCCGAGACCCGCCAGCGGACGTACACGCTGTGCCAGACCGTACCGGAAACGAAGACCGTCGACGTGAACTACACGGTCCTCGTACCGGAGACCCGTACCCGGACCGAGACCTACTGCGTCCAGGTGCCGGTCATGCGTCCCGTGACGCAGGAGTACCAGGTCCAGGTTCCGTCCTACCGCGAGGTCGAGCGGCCGTACACGGTCTGCGTGCCGGTATGGACCGACAAGACGGAGCAGTACACGGTCATGGTCCCGCAGACCGAGACGCGGCACGCCGTCCGCCAGTTGGTCCGCTGTGTTCCGGTGACGGAAACCCGCATGGTGACCGTGGACCGCGGCCACTGGGAGACCGTCTGTCCGACGCCTTGCGGCACGGCGTCGAGCAGTTGCGGCTCGGACTGCGGCAGTTGCGGGTCGGCGTGCAGCAGTTGCGGCTCGGGCTGCGGTAGCTGCGGCTGCGGCCGCCGCGCGTGCGGCTGCGGCTGCTCCGGTTGCCAGTGCGCCAGCCAGCGCTGGGTCTCCAATTGCGTTCAGGAGCCCGTGCAGGTGTGCGTCATGAAGCAGGAATGCTACAGCCAGCCGTACGACTACCAAGTGACCGTCTGCCATCCCGAGACGCGGACGCGGACCTGCAAGGTCTGCTCCTATCAGCAGGAAGCCCGCGTGGCCAAGGAGCAAGTCTGCGAGTACCACTGCGAGAAGCGGACCTGCACGTACAACGTGACCGAGTGCAGCCTGCAGCAGCGGACCCGCGAAGTCGCCTACACGGTTTGCGTTCCGCAGACCCGCACCCGCCAGGTGCAAGTGACCGAGTGCAAGCAAGTCGCGGTCCAGAAGGTCGAGCAGTACACGGTCATGGTGCCGCACGAGGTGGAGAAGGACGTGCAGGTGCAGGTGTGCCACATGGTGCCCAAGACCATCCAGGTTGCGGCCTGCGGCTGCTCGTGCAACGATTGCTGCCGGGGCCGCTGCGGCCGGGCGTGCTGCCGCTGAGCAGGGTGTCTTTGGTTCGTGACGTTGAGAAACTGCGGCGGGAACCGCCCCGAGCGGCGGTTCCCGCCGCGTGCGTTTTCGTGCCGTCCGCGGTCCGCAGCCCCGTTGCCGGATGCCGTTCGGCGAAATCGAGCGGCGGCGGCGAAAGGTTGCCGCTTGTGCGGCAACAATCTCCATGGGCGCGACGTCTTTCGCCGCGGAACCCGTCTGCACAGTCTAACTGTTCACGGGCCGTCGGGCACCCACAGGGGTACCCGGCTCCATTTTTCGGCCGAAAAGCGGCGTTATTGCGCGAAGTTTCGCTCCGAAACGATGGACCGGATACCCGCCGGCTGTGCCTGCGGCCGCAACGAGAAGGGGCAAAGAAATGACGAAGAAGTGCTTGGGATTCAGGACCCGGACGTGGGTCGCCGGGATCGGGCTGCTGGTGGTGCTGAGCACGCTGGCGGCTGCCGGTACCGCTCTGTCGTATTTCGGGTCCAAAGACAATGCAATTCGCGGCGCGGCCTGGTACGCCGAGGCCACGCCCCCGTCAGCGAGCAATGCTGCAACGAGCCACGCCGGGGCCGCAACGGAAGCAGCGGGCTCGGCGACGGGTGCCGCCAAGGCCATGTCGAAGGCATTCCACGAGGCGGCGATGAAGGTCCTGCCTTCCGTGGTGATGATTACCAATATCCCTGCGGCGGGGTCCTCCGAACACCAGCAACCTCCTGCCGACCGCAACTCGGAAGAGATGCCCTTCGGGTTCAAAGGGACGCCCTTCGGCGACCTGTTCAAGAACCCGGAGTTCCACCAGTTCTTCAAGCAGTTCCCGTCGATGCCCATGCCCGACATGCCGCGGCACGGGATGACGGCCACCGGCTCCGGTGTGATTGTCGATCCGTCCGGCGTCGTGCTGACCAACAATCACGTGGTTGCAGGCGGTGGGCAGGTCATGGTGCGGCTGCTCGACGGGCGAGAGTTCAAGGCCGTCGACATCAAGACGGATCCTGAAACGGACCTGGCCGTCCTGCGGATTGAAGGCGCCGGCCCGCTGACGGCCGCACGCCTGGGCGACAGCAACAAGCTCGACGTGGGCGACTGGGTGTTGGCCCTCGGCCAGCCGTTTGGTCTGGAAGGCACCGTCACGGCCGGCATCGTCAGCGCCAAGGGACGCGGCCTGGGGATTACCGACCGCGAGAACTTCATCCAGACGGACGCGGCCATCAATCCGGGCAATAGCGGCGGCCCGCTGGTGAACCTCGACGGCGAGGTGGTCGGGATCAATACGGCCATCTCCACCAGCAGCGGGGGATACCAGGGCGTGGGCTTCGCCATCCCCGTGGACCTGGCCAAGTGGGTGGGCGGACAACTCGTCGAGAACGGGAAAGTCCACCGGGCGTTTCTGGGGGTCGTCATCCAACCGGTCACCCAACCGCTGGCCCGGCAGTTCAAGGTCAACGTCCACCAGGGCGTGCTCGTGACCGAGGTTCGGCCCGACACCCCCGCAGCCAAGGCCGGGTTGAAGACGGGCGACATCATCCTCCAGTTCGCCGGCCAGCCGGTCTCCAATCCGCGCGAGCTCCAGGGCATCGTGGAGCGGGCCAAGATCGGCGGCGCGCAGCCGTTGCTCGTCCTCCGCGACGGCCGGCAAATGACGTTGAACGTGACCTGCCGCGAGCTGCCCGCCGACTTGGCCATGGCGGGCCCCGCCTCCCACAGGCCGGCCGGCGCGGAGACCTCCCATTTCGACAAGCTGGGCATTCAGGTGGAGAACCTGACTCCCGAGATCGCCGAACAGTTGGGCGTCAAGATCGACCACGGCGTGGCAATCACCGACGTCCGCTCCGGCAGCCCGGCCGAGTTGGCGGGACTGGCCGCCGGAATGGTGATTACCGAGGCCAATCATCAGCCGCTCAGGACCGTCGAGGACCTGCGCAAAGCGCTGGAGGGCAGGCCGTTGGACAAGGGGGTGCTCCTCCTGGTGCGTTCTTCGGAAGGGAGCCGGTTTGTGGTGCTCCAAACCGAGTCCAAGTAGCCCATCCCGCCGCCGGCAACCGCCCACAGCGCGTCGGCCACGGCCCCCAGGGTTCGCGGTACGGAAAAGCCAAGTCCCACCTCTTTTCCGGCACGAATTCCGGGGGCCTGTTGCCTTTGGCGCCCCGGGCGATAGACTAATCTGGCGGACAGGAGCGGAACATGCACCCTTCAGCGATGCACTATTTTCCGGTCACGCCGCTGTTCATGGTGCTGCTGCTGGTCGCCTTTGCGATGGTAGTGGCGCTGGTCGAGTTCGGGGTGGTGACCTACGCCTACGAGAGGATCGGGATCGGCCGCCGCTATATCCTCTCCATCCTGCTGCTCTCGCTGGCGGGCAGCGCCATCAACATCCCGGTTGCCGAGTTGCCCGCAAAGGACATCGTCGTCCAGCGGCCCGTAAATTACTTCGGGATGTGGTATGCCATGCCGGAAGTCGAGCACCAGGGACGGACCGTGATTGCGGTCAACCTGGGGGGCGCCATCATTCCGTTGGCACTGTCGGTGTACTTGTTGGTCAAGCAGCAGATCTATGTCCAGGCGGCGATCGGGGTGACGGTCATGACCATCGTGACGCATCTCATGGCCACGCCGGTGCCCGGAGTAGGGATCGCCATGCCGTGGCTAATGCCGCCGGTTCTGGCGGCAATCGTGGCCTTGCTGATCTCGCGGCGGAATGCGGCCCCGCTGGCCTATATTTCCGGCAGCATGGGCTGCCTGATCGGCGCGGACCTTCTCAATCTCGATCGCATCCGGGAACTTGGGGCCCCGATCGCGTCCATCGGCGGGCGGGTGTTTCCGACGGCATTTTCCTGACCGGGATCATCGCCGTGCTCCTGGCCTGAGTCGAATGACTGTAGGTGCCATGCCCACGCTTGCGCGAGCATGCCCACGCTGCTCGCGCGACGCGGGCATGGCACCCAACCAGTCAGTTTCAAGTTGGCGGACCGCTACGCCGCCGGCATCTCCAGCGTCCGGCTCTGGAGGCCGATCTTGGCCAGCACCACGTAGAGCACGAACCCGACGACGAAGGCCGCTAATGGCGGCACGGGGATCACGTTGAGACTTGCCAGCGCGGGCAGAAACTTGGCTGCTAAGGGCGCGGCGCCAACGACGAAGCCGACCGCCCAGGAAATCCAGCCCGCGGGGTTGAACCCGGCCCGCGGTCCCGACCACATCTTGCCGGCCAACAGGTAGTCGGCGGCCATTGCCCCGCAGATCGGACCGAAAGAGGCGCCGATGAGGTTGAACACGTCCCCCACGTTTCCCGCAGCGGCCGTAGCGATCAGGACGATGCTCACCAAGGTGCCGCACCCTACCGAAACATACGGGTTCACCTTGGGCAGGGTTGTCTTGAAGCTGTTGGCGGCTATGAAACTGGAGAAACACGCGGGCGGGAAGGCCGCGATCGCCAACAGATACATGCAGACGGCGCCGGGGGTCTTGCCCAGCAGCGACTCCATCAGCGCTGTCGGAGCCGTGACGCCGACTTGTTTTGCCAAGTCCTGGTTCCCCGACAGCCCCAGACCGTTGGCTCCGGCGACGATCAGCAGGGCCAACCCGCCGGCGAAGATGGTCGCGCCGGCGATTCCCACCAGGCCGCCGAGGTTGACATCGCGGGGGTTACGGTTGTTCATGGCGAGATCGGTTCCGGCCGCTCCGGCAGTAGCAAAGAACCCGATGATGCCGGTCAAGAGCAAGGCGATGACGGCCCAATTGTCCGGAAGCGACGGCGGAACGGGCTGCGCGGGCTGGCCCGTCTTGACCGCCTCCGCTGCGGCGGCTTCCTCGGCAAGCCGGGTGCTCTGCTTGACCATCTTCTCGCGGGCCGCGTCCTCCTGAAACGTCTTCAATCCGCCGACCGACGCCACGGTGAGAACGACCAGGATCGTCAACGGAATGAGCGGGAAGAGAGTCGCCACGCGGGCCACGTACTTGATCCCCTTGAGGCCGACAAAGGCAGCGGCCACCGCCCAGACAATCCCGACCACGATGTGGGCCAGCGAGTCCCGGCACCCACCCTCGGCCGCCAGTTTGACGCCTCCCTTGAAGAATGGCGCGGTCAACAAGAGCGAGGAAAAGTAGGCGTTCACTCCGAGCCAGCCGAACTGCAACAAGCCCATCAGGAACCCGGGCATGATGAATCCGCCAGTCACGCCGTACGTCGAGGTGCCAACGATGTACAGGGGCAGGCCGGTCTTCTGGCCGAGAATGCCGGGGGCAAGGTAATAGAACCAGTGGCACAAAAGCGCGGCGACGATTAGGCCGATGAACGCGGGGAGCAAACCCTGCGCAAGCGTGCCCCCCGGCGGCGCGCCATTCCCGACGGGCACGCTCTCCCAGAAGACGAACCAGAGGAAGATCCCCGCGTAGGTCTGCGCGGTGCTCTTGTACCACGGCATTCGGTCGCCCTGCGGCAGCGGGCGGGCCGCCGCAACATAGTTCGGTAGGGACGCCATGCGATTCTCCTCCTGCTAAGAAATTCGGAACTTGGCCCCGGAGGTCCCCCGCGGATTCCTCCACCCCCCCGACGGCGGACAGTACCGGTCGGGGTATAGGAGAAAGTATACAAACTGGCACAATTCTGTAAACCCCGGAGTCGAATTGCCGTTGCGGTCGGCGAATCCGGTGGTCCGGCGGCTGTTAGCCGCCGGCTGTTAGCCGCGGGCTGGTGAAGGTCCCTGCCCAACGGTCGCCTCAGGCCAGGATTTCCCGCCGCCGGGCCACGTAGTCCCAGACCACGTAGCGGTCGAGGTCCTTGCCGGCCGTGAAGAAGACGCGGCCGGCGGTGGATTCCGAGAGCCGCTGGGCGAACTGCACGTCTTCGGCCGACTGCGACCAGCTCTGTAGCAGAAACGTGTTGATCGTGATCCCCTCGCGGCGGCAGAGCCGCCCCTCGCGGATCGTGGCCTCCTCGGTCCGCCGGTCCGGCGGATAGAGCAGGAACAGCTCCGCGCCCTCGAAGTGAGCCGTCGGCAGCCCGTCCGTGATCAGGATGATCTGCCGGTTCGGCGTGTCCTGGGCCGCGAGCATCTGCCGGGCCAACTGCAAGCCGTGCTGGATGTTGGTGAAGTGCGGCGGGACCTGCAGCTCGCTCAGCCGTTGGTCGCTCATGTCCGCCCGCAGCCGCACGACCGGCTCGAACAGCGTGACCGGCTTGGGCAAGAGCCCGGCGATCTGTCCGGGCTCGCGCAGCTTGGCGAAGCTGTACACCTCGACGAAGCGGAGCCAGTCGCCCGGGTACTCGCGGCGCACGAGGCCGTCCAGGGCCAGGCCCATCCGCTTGACGTTCACGTACAGGCCGTTGTAGCGCATCGAGCCGCTCATGTCCAGCAGTACGGCCGTGGCGCACTTGGGCGTGTTGCGGGTGCGGTGCACGAGGATGTCGTCGGGCCGCATCCGCACCGGCAGGCCCGGCCCCTGGCGGAGCATGGCATTGACCAGCGAGCCCGGGATGTCCATGTTGGCCAGCGAGTCGCCGAACTCGTAGGGCTTGGTCTGCTGCATTTCCACGGCCCCTTCGCCGACGACCGGCCCCTGGTGGCGGCCGGTCCGCGAGGGCGCCAGGCTGCTGAAGATCCGCTCCAGAAGCCGCCCCTGGAAGAGCCGGTAGGCCTTCGGCGTCAGCCGGTATCCTTGGCCGCTGTGCTCCAGCCCCTGCTGCTCCGCCAGGTCGCGGAGGTATTGCTCGATCATGCGGGCAAGGTCGCCGAGCTTCTCGACGTCGCCCGGCTCGGCGTACTGGGCCAGCGCCTCCAGGTCGATCACGCCGATCCGGGCGGTCTTGGCCGCCTCCTCGAGCTGCTGCAAGAGCCGGTCGATCTGCTCCAACTCCTCCTTGATCAGCAGCGCCTGGGGAATGCTGAGCGGGGTGCGGCCGGTGAATGCGTACTTGCCGGCCAGCTCGTCGACCTGGTACTTGTCGCCCAGGCGGTCGATAAGCTGGACGAGCTGCCGGGCGAAGGGGTCTTGCTCATTCCCCACCCGATACCAGAGCCGTTCGAGGTCGTAGAGCTGCTCTTGAGCCACGGCCCGGCGAAAGCGGTCGGCCAGCCGGGCGGGCGGCCGCATTGCCCCGGCCAGCTCGCGGAAGCGGCGGTCCGCCGCCGCCTGCACCCGGGCGGTCTCGTAGGTCTCCAGGATCTTCCGCTTCCTCTCGCGGAGAAGCTCCATGAGGGCCTCGAGGCTCGGCCCCAGCGAGGCAATCTGGCCGGGATCGAGCCGCACGGCCCGGGCCAGCTCCTCCTCGCTCAACTCCCGCATGTCCCCGTAGGTCAACAGGTGCTCCATCGCGCCGGACACGAGGTCCGGGGGCGGGTGCGCCGGGCCGGGCAGAGTCCTGGAATCGTACCGCTGGTACGTGTGGATCACGCCGCCGATCGGCCGCGGGGAAGACATGCGCACCGGACGATTCTAGGTTTTGGATTTGCCGCTTGCGGCCTCGCAAGAACCGGCAACTTCCCTCTCACGTGATTTCGTATACGATCTGCCCGTGGTGCTGGGCGCGGGAAATGTGATCCGTGGCGTACAGGCCGGCCAGGACGAACTCGACGCACGACGCCCGCACCGCCGGGTCGCTGGAGGCGTTTACCTCGAAGGCCTTGTGCCAGGCGGGCGGCACGCGCGAGAGCCGCTGGGCATAGTGGCTGGAGGGCAGCAGGTCGCCCACCTCGATCTTCACGCCGCGGGCGAAGACCTCGGCGATCTCGGCCAGGCCGTGCCGGTCCACGTATTCGTCGAACACCTGGTGGATGGCCTCGGCCAGCAGCGCCTCCAGCACCTGCCGCTCGGACATCTGGTGGCTGCTCATCAGGTCCAGCTCGAGCTTGCCCAGCGAGGAGGAGGCGAGGTGTCCCAGGTCGCTGATCCGCGGCACGGCGGGCCGCTCGCCGAGGATCGCCCCGCGGTGCCGGGCACTGGCCACCATCGTCCGGTAGTTGGCGATGCTCAAGCGGGCGCTGACGCCCGACTGCTGGTCGATGTACTTGCTCCGCCGCGCGGCGATGCTGATCTGCTCGATGATCTCCCGCATGAAGTAGGGTACGGCCACCGGGAACTCGCCGTCCAGGTCGACCCGCGCCTCCTGCTCCATGATCTCGATGCCCAGCGACCGCTCCCGCGGATAATGCGTGTGGACGACCGTGCCGATGCGGTCCTTCAGTTGCGGGATGACTTTGCCGCTGCGGTTGAAGGTGGCCGGGTTGGCGGAGAAGAGCACGAGCACGTCCACGTCGAAGCGGATCGGATAGCCGCGGATCTGGACGTCGCGCTCCTCGAGGATGTTGAACAGCCCCACTTGCACGGCCTCGTCCAGCTCCGGCAGCTCGTTGACGGCGAAGATGCCCCGGTGCATCCGCGGGATCAGCCCGAAGTGCAGGGCCTCCTCGGCCGCCATGCTCGTGCCGGCGGCCAGCTTCGCCGGATCGATCTCCCCGATGATGTCGGCAAACTTCGTCCCCGGCGCCAGCCGCTCCGCGTACCGCTCGGACCGCGGCCACCAGGCGATGGGCACCTCGGCCTCGGGCGCCTCGGCCACGAGCTTCTTGCCCGCCCGCGTGATCGGCGCGTAGGGGTCCTCGTGGATCGGGCAGGCGGGGATGTCCAAATAAGGGACGCACTCGTCGAGGAACCGCGTCAAGAGCCGCATCAGCCGGCTCTTGGCCTGCCCCTTCTCGCCCAGGAACAACAGGTCGTGCTGGGCGATCAGGCCCAGGTTGATCTCGGGGATCACGGTGTTGTCGTAGCCGATGATGCCGGGGAAGAGCTCCTCGCCGCCGGAGAGCATCCGCATGAAGTTGTCGTAGATCTCCCGCTTGACGCTCTTGGATTGCCACCCGCCCTGGCGGAGGTCGCGGAGCGTCGCGGCCTTGGGGCCCTGCGCGGTCGGTTTCGACTTGATGGAAGCCATGATGGGACTTGAGTGCATGCGGATGGAGGACCGAAACCCAGGCCGGCGGCGTCAGCCCCCGCACGGCATCGCCGCCGGCCGGCGGCCACCCGTGTCAATTGTATCGCGGCCGGGGCCGGAGTCACGAAAAAACCCGACTGGATCGGCCTGGCCCTACGGTGGGGGTGATCCCACTTCATCTTGAACCGCGTCCCCCGCAAGGGTAGAATCAAGCAGGTGGCGGGGGGAGGTTGCGTTCCAGAGCGAGGTTCCCGGCGGTACTTGTCATGGCCAGCAAGACATTGGACGAGCACATCGAGATCACCCCAGGGGTCGCGGGGGGCAAGCCGCGCATCGCCGGTCACCGCATCACCGTGCAGGATATCGTCGTTTGGCACGAGCGGATGGGACGCGACGCCGATCAGATCGCCGCCGAATACGACCTCACATTGGCCGACGTCTACGCGGCGCTGGCCTACTACTTCG